>ERZ1034363.858-NODE-858-length-18941-cov-4.892494_pt1 | contig 18941 bp, 15 predicted proteins | sample MGYA00520616_ERZ1034363 | MGnify/ENA primary metagenome ERZ1034363 (study PRJEB33736, sample SAMEA104284506) | Azolla filiculoides | biome: Urban; feature: Water surface; material: Ditch water | place: Netherlands | collected 2015-10-28 | depth 0-0.1 m ...
TTTATGAAGCCATTTCTATTTGCATTATTATTTCTACTTTTTCCCAAAATGATTTTTTCGCAAGTTGCTAAAACCAAAGAATTAATTCTTTCACCAGATGATAAATTTATTTATCTCGACTCGACGAATCAAGAAAGTAAAACTAAGAATTATGTTTACATCAGAGTAATCAAAGATTCCAAATTATACAAGAAAAGTTATGCCGTTCAAGAGTATTATCGTTCGGGGGAAATACGAATGGAAGGAACTTCAGAAACCAATAACGGAAACTTAAAAGAAGGAATAGTTACTTATTATTATAAAAACACCAATAAAAAATCTCTAACTAATTATGTTAAAGGCCGTAAAAACGGAATTAACCTTCAATGGTATGAAAATGGTTCTAAAAAGTCAGAAGGAGAATATATTGAGGATGAAAAAAAAATGACTCCAATGCATAAAATAAATCAATTTTGGGATGCAAGTGGTTTGCAGAAAGTTGTTGATGGCAATGGTTTTTTCGAAGACAAAGATGAAAACGAATCTGAAAAAGGAGAAGTGAAAAATGGCTTTAAAGATGGAGTTTGGGAAGGCTCACTTAAAAATCAAAAAATCACTTATAAAGAAACCTACAAAAACGGAAAATTAATTTCGGGCGAAAGCGTAGATAAAGACAATATAACCTACAATTACACCGAAATTGAAACTAAACCCGAGTACAAATCTGGAGTTATGGACTTTTACAAATATGTTGCAAAAAACTACAAAACGCCTAATGTGCAAGGACTAAAAGGGAAAGTGTATGTAACATTTGTTGTTGATGTAGACGGAAAAATAGTTGAACCAAGAGTGTTAAGAGATATAGGATACGGAACTGGAGAGGAAGCGATAAGAGTCTTAAAAAATTGTGACGAATGGACGCCAGGGGAACAAAGAGGGCGTAAAGTAAGATGTTCCTATTCGTTGCCAATAAGTATCCAATCGGCAGAATCAACCAACATAAATCATACATCAAATCCGTCTGAAATGACAAGAAACACAAATCCAAGATGGTAGGCAGTAAAAAACAATTTATGAAATCTATTCTATTTGCCATTCTATTCCTACTTGTTTCAAAGGTTTGTTTTTCTCAATCTGCTTCAATAGACAGGAAGGTATATCTAGATTCTACTTGGAGTGAAACCACCTCCGATAATTATAAATACTATCGAATAGTCAAAGATTATTATTCAGAAAAAGACTTGTATGTGATAAATGATTACTACAAATCGGGTGTTTTGCAAATGGAAGGAACCTCAAAAACTAAAGATGGCAATTCTAAGGAAGGGGAGTTTACTTTTTACTACGAAAACGGATATAAAAAAGCCGTGACCAATTATGTAAAATCTAGTCCCAACGGAAAGAGTGCCGAATGGTATGAAAATGGGAATAAAAAGCTAGAAGGAGAATACATCGAGGACGCAAAAACTTTTTTTGGAACACTAAAAGTATTTCAATTTTGGAATTCTAAAAATGAGCAAACCGTTATTGATGGAAATGGAGATTATGAAGAGGTTTCAGAATTTTTTCACGCTTCAGGAAAAATAAAAGAGGGTTTCAAAGACGGACTTTGGCAAGGTAGCGACCAAAAAATGGGATATACCTTTAGCGAAAATTACGAAAATCAAAAACTCATTTCAGGAGTAAGTGTCGATTCGGATAAAGTTTCCCGCAATTACAAAGTAGTAGAAATTAGACCGGTGCCCAAAAAAGGATATGAAGATTTTTATAAACACGTAGGCAAAAAATTTAAGATACCCAATATGCCAAAAGGAGTAGGAGGCAAGATCTTTTTGAAGTTTATAGTTGATAAAGAAGGGCAAATAATCAATCCAGAAATCATAAAAGGCATTGGCTATGGCGCCGACGAAGAGGCTCTAAGAGTAGTCTCGGCTTATACCAATTTTGCTCCAGGAGAAATCCGAGGAATAAAAGTAAGATGTACCTTTTCTTTGCCAATTTCTATTCAGCCAATGGAGTAGGATTTCGAAACATAATGATGCGGAAGAGATTCTAAAAGTAATTTAAATTTCCAGACTCCTTTGCTAATCAAAAAATAAAAACTACCTTTGCACACGAATTAAGAAAATCTTGATTCATACATAACAATCATTTAAATAATATTAGCATGTATTTAACGAAAGAAGTTAAAGAAGAAATCTTCGCTAAGCACGGAGGAAAAGCAGAAAACACAGGATCTGCAGAAGGACAAATCGCACTATTCACCCACAGAATTACGCACCTTACTGAGCACTTGAAAAAAAATCGTCACGATTACAACACAGAGCGTTCATTGGTACTATTAGTAGGTAAAAGAAGAGCTTTGTTAGATTACTTGAAAAAGAAAGAAATCAACAGGTATCGTGAGATTATCAAAGTATTGGGTATTAGAAAATAATCAATATATAAAGAGGTGCGCAAGTGCCTCTTTTTGTTTTTACACAAAACCTATAAGGTTTTAAAAACTTTATAAGTTTTTAAATATTTAAAAAAAGTTTGGTTTTTCATTGGAACACAACAACTACAACAACACAACTATTCTGCTTACAGGCAGGAAAACCAATGTAAAATTAAAAAAGGAAAAAGTATGATTCCAAAAGTTTCAAAAGAAATTATCGATTTAGGAGATGGCAGAAGCATCTCAATCGAGACTGGAAAATTGGCCAAACAAGCCGACGGTTCAGTAGTAGTTCAAATGGGTAATGCCATGTTGCTTGCAACAGTAGTATCGGCCCGAAAAGCAAGTCCAGGAGTGGATTTCTTGCCTCTTACGGTAGATTATCGTGAAAAATTTGCAGCTGCAGGGCGTTTCCCTGGTGGATTTTTCAAGAGAGAAGCAAGACCTACAGATGGCGAAGTATTGACCATGAGATTAGTGGATCGTGTTTTGCGTCCGCTTTTCCCAGATGATTACCACGCCGAAACACAAGTGATGATTCAGTTAATGTCTCACGACGAAAACGTAATGCCAGACGCATTAGCAGGTTTAGCCGCATCAGCAGCTCTTGCTATTTCTGACCTTCCTTTTTCTACTTTGATTTCAGAAGTGCGTGTAGCCCGTGTAGATGGAAAATTTGTTATCAATCCAAGTCGCGCTCAATTAGAAGTATCGGATATCGATATGATGATTGGTGCTTCTACAGATTCTATTGCAATGGTAGAAGGGGAGATGAAAGAAATTTCAGAATTGGAAATGGTGGAAGCCATTAAATTTGCTCACGAAGCGATTAAAGTTCAAATTGTTGCTCAAGAAAGATTGGTAGCACAAGTTGGAAAAAAAGAGACAAGAACATACGAATTAGAAAAAGAAGACCAAGCTATTTACGCTAAAGTAAAAGCTGCGGCTTATGATAAAATCTATGCTATTGCAAAAGTGGGTTCTGGGAAACACGAACGTTCTGCCGCATTTGATGCTGTAAAAGAAGAAGTTAAAGCTTTGTTTACTGCCGAAGAATTAGCTGAAAACGGAGATTTAGTGGGTAAATATTTCTACAAAACCAATAAAGAAGCGGTTCGTAACGTAATTCTTGATTTAGGTTTACGCCTTGACGGAAGAAAAACCACCGAAATCCGTCCAATTTGGGCTGAGGTAGATTATTTGCCATCAGTTCACGGTTCGTCAATTTTTACTCGTGGAGAAACTCAAGCATTGGCTACAGCCACTTTAGGAACTTCTAGAGAAGCCAACCAAATAGATTCTCCATCTGAACAAGGTGAAGAGAAATTCTACTTGCATTATAACTTCCCTCCATTTTCTACAGGAGAAGCAAAACCACTTAGAGGAACTTCAAGAAGAGAAGTAGGTCACGGAAACTTGGCTCAAAGAGCTTTGAAAAACATGATTCCTGCTGATTGTCCTTATACAATTCGTATTGTATCTGAAGTATTAGAGTCAAATGGTTCGTCTTCTATGGCGACAGTTTGTGCAGGTACTTTAGCCTTAATGGATGCTGGAATTCAAATGATAAAACCAGTTTCTGGAATTGCAATGGGATTGATTACAGACGGAGATCGTTTTGCTGTATTGTCTGATATTTTAGGTGACGAAGATCACTTAGGAGATATGGACTTTAAAGTAACTGGAACGGCTGACGGTATCACTGCTTGTCAAATGGATATTAAAATCGAAGGATTGAAATACAACATTATGGAAGAGGCTTTGGCTCAAGCTCGTGAAGGTCGTTTGCATATTCTTGGAAAAATCACAGATACTTTGGCAGCTCCAAAAGCAGATGTTAAAGCCTATGCTCCAAAAATTATTACAAGAACAATTCCTGGCAACTACATTGGTGCTTTGATTGGACCTGGCGGAAAAGTAATTCAAGAATTGCAAAAAGCTACTGGAACAACCATCGTAATCAACGAAGTAGATGAGCAAGGAGTTATCGAAATCCTTGGAACTGATCCTGCTGGAATTGAAGCAGTTTTGGCAAAAATCCAATCCATCACTTTCAAACCACAAATGGGAGAAGCTTATGAAGTGAAAGTTATCAAAATGCTTGATTTTGGTGCCGTTGTAGAATATACAGCCGCTCCAGGAAACGAAGTGTTACTTCACGTTTCAGAATTGGCTTGGGAACGTACAGAAAACGTTTCGGATGTAGTGAATATGGGTGATGTATTCCAAGTGAAATATCTTGGTCTTGATCCAAAAACTAGAAAAGAAAAAGTATCTAGAAAAGCACTTTTGCAAAGACCTCCACGTGAGGAAAAAAAAGAGTAATCAAATCTTAGTTTACTAAAGGTTCATTTATAGGAAAACCCGTTTCATTCATTTGAAACGGGTTTTTTGTTGTTAAAAAAATATTTTTGTAGTAGTAATTGTAAAAACAATACTAATTTTATACATTATTAAAAAAAATCTTTACCTTATCAATCTTAAACAATAAATTACTATGGCTTTAAAAGTTATTCAAAACACAAAAATTAATACGGGAGATTTTATTTTCTCTAGTCCTGAAACTGTTACCTATCCTGTGGCTCCTTTAATTTCGGCAAAATTTTACAGTCCAAACGGTGTGTTGACACTGAAAATTAGAGCTACTTTATACATCAACTCTGAAGATCCAAACAACCCTACAGTTGAAGCTCCTGCTGAAATTAACAATTCATTGCAATTGTATTTTGATTATAATTTCTCAGAAGAAACTCCAGAAAGTTGTGATGTTTGGTATGTAGAGCTTGATTATACATCAGACACAGTTGAACAAATTACTAGTATCACTTCATTTTTGAGGGACATTGATCCTGAAACTTCTAGAGGAACTACAACAAATATCCCTTAATTAAAATGTTTCAGAAAAATAATAAATATTTCATTTGGTTTCTTTTAATAGTTCCATATTTACTTTTCTCCCAAACCAAAGAAATTACTTTATTTGAGAATAGATATATTCATCAGGAGTCAGTCAAATTTAAGAATGAACCCAATTTTTTAAAAGCCCAATCTTTTTATTTAAAAAAAGATTGGGATTCCACTTTAGTATATTCAATAAAGCAGCTATCTACTAGTAAAAATAAAATTTTAGTAAATTATTGTCACTATTTTAGAGGTGTTAGTTTTTATTACAAAAAACTTTATGTAGAATCAAAAAAAGAATTTTTCTTAATATCAGAGCCATTTCAACTTTCATCGTTTAAAAATTTTTATTTAGGTGCCTCAATGGTAAGTTTAAGAGATTTCAACCAAGCTCTGATTTATTTTCAAATAGCAGAAAAACAAGCTATTAAAACAAATGACATTCAATGTTTAGCTGACGTATATAGCGGGTTCGGAACATGCTATATCTTTTTAAAACAACATCAAAAGTCCGAAAAATACCTGCTTAAAAATTTACAATTAAACGAAAAATTGCAAAATAATGATAGGATTTGTTCATCCTATATGAATCTAGCCAATTTATACTACGAACAATATAAAGACGATTTGGCTATTTTTTACTTTAAAAAATCCTATGAAATATCCAAAAAAGCAAAAGCTTTTGATAAAAAAAGGGATGCCTCAAAAAACATGGCTGTTGTCGAAGAAAACAGGGGCAACTTCAAACAAGCATTAGTTTATAGAAAAGAATCTGAGCAATGGAAAGATTCTCTCAACAATCAAAACAAAATTTGGGCCGTGGCTGATTTCGAGAAAAAGTTTGCCGTAGCCCAAAAACAAAAACAAATCAAAGTACTTGAAGTAGAAAACCAGCTAAAAAATAGCCAGCGAAATTGGTTGTTTTTCTTTGCAATCAGTATGTTTTTGCTGTTAACAGCTGGAGTTTATTTTTATGCTCAAAAAGTAAAAAATGCTAAAATTATTCTGCTTCAAAAAAACAAACTCGATGAACTTAACGCTACCAAAGACCAACTTTTTTCTATAGTAAGTCACGATTTGCGTTCTTCGGTAAATGCTTTAAAAACTAGTAATTCTAAATTATCTGCAACGCTAGAAACCAAGAATTATGATGAATTAAACCAGCTCATCATTCAAAACAGCGGTATTGCCAACGGAGCCTACAGTTTGTTGGACAATTTATTGCATTGGGCTTTATTGCAAACCAAGCAATTGTATTTTCATAAAGAATCGGTGCATTTGTTTTCGATAGTGCAACAAATAGAATACAACTACAAATCTTTGTTGTTAGAAAAATCGATTACTTTTGAGAATTCGGTTTCCAGAAATATTTTTATCTTCGTGGATCTTGATTCGCTAAAAATTGTGCTTCGTAATTTATTAGACAATGCCATAAAATTTTCGAACGAAAACGGTAAAATCAGCTTTTATTCAGTCGAAACTCATACCGATTTTTGTCAACTTGTACTCGAAGATACTGGATTAGGAATGAGTGTCAATACTATAAATGAATTATTAGCAGATAATGAATTATTAGCTAAAAAAAGTAATTCAGAGATTATAGGAACGGGACTTGGTATGCAATTGTGCAAACAAATGATTAAGAAAAATGACGGAACACTAGCGATAGAAAGTGAAGTAAACAAAGGAACTAAAATGATACTTTCGTTTCCAAAAACAAATCAAAATGGATAATATTAATGTCCTCATAATCGAAGATACGCCAGAGCAAAGTGATGCGCTTAGCAAAGTATTATTGGCCAACAAATACAATATTGTAGGCGTTGCCAGAAGTTATACAGAGGCACTTAAGCTTTTTTACGAACTGCCCATCGATATCATTGTAATAGATGTTTTTCTTGACGGAAAACCCGACGGAATTACCTTTGCCGAAACCATCAATATTATTCCAAACGCATCCAAACCCTTTGTGTTTTTGACCAGTTCGCAAGACCGACAAATTTTCGAAAGAGCTAAATTGACCAAACCATTCAGTTTTTTGATGAAACCGTTCAACGAATTGGAAATTCTCTATGCCTTAGAAATGGCGGTAGAAAAATTCTACGAACAAAATAATGTCTTTCTTAGCGAAGAGCAGGACACCGTAATTAGCAATGATTATTTGTTTATAAAAAAGAAAAATGCCCTCAAAAAAGTAGCCCTAAACGATATTCTTTATATTGAAGTTGAAGAACGCTATTGTAACATTATAACCGAAAAAGAAAAGTTTGTCATCTTAATTTCATTAACCAAAATCAGTGATTTACTTGACAAAAGCAAATTCATAAGAACGCATCGAAATATTATAGTGAATTCGGATAAAATTGAAGAAATCATCCTTGCCGACAACTTGATTATTCTGAAAGGGAATCACAAAATAAATCTTAGCGACACCTATAAAGACTTTATAAAAAAAATGAATATTTTGTCTTAACGAAAGTCATTTTTCAAACCTAATAATTCATTAAATCTTCTCCTTGCCGAGAGGATTTTTTGTTTATAACCAAAATCGAAATTTCATGACAGTAAATATTGCCTTCATGACAATTGAAATCACCAAAAGAGAAAAGGAAAGTACATTTGAGGAACAAAATAACACTAGAATTATCATGACAGTATCAAATACACACTTCCCCATGTTAAAATTAATTTCACTTTCGAAAAAAGTAATAACTAATCCATATGCTGGAGTTTTAATGTCGTTGTTGCTAATCCTTCCGAGTTTATACATAATTTTAGAAGACATAACAATAATTAGAAAAGAGTATTTTTTTCTAGCCATTGGAATTCCGTTATATATAAAGTCATTGAATAAAATTTTTGATGAAATATTGAATAGTGGTAATGATAAATTCAAATAAATCAGAATTAATCGATGACTTAACTTAAAATTTGCGTTTTTTTTATGTTTTTTTAGTAGAACCCGTTTCATTAGTTTGAAACGGGTTTTTTAATTTTTATTAAAAATAATTCTTTGTGTTCAACGCAACCTTTTTTAGTTTATAATGACTATGAGTTATAGCAACACTCAAATTTTGAAAATGAAACATCATGTAACCCTATTTAAAGCATTAATTTTTCTTCTTTTTATAAGTTGTCATAACGAGCCGGTGGGTATGATGCCAGTCGATGTGTTAGAAGAAGATATCTCTATAAATGATCCAAAAAAAACAGGATGTAATGTTGGGAGTTGCGTAGGTGATGTAGAAAGCCCAAAACTTTTGGACTCGATTCTTCCTAATTTAAATTTACCACAAAACTTCGATTTGTCATCACTAATGCCACCAGTAAGAAGTCAGGGAGGGCAAGGTAGTTGTGTTTCATTTGCAACTACATATTATTTAAAAAGCTATCAAGAAAAAGTACAAAATAAATATGATTTTATAACATACGATGATGTTATGAGCCCAGCTTTTGTTTATAATTTTTCCAAACCCGTTGGAGATTGTGGCTTAGGATCTTGTATAGAAAATGCTTTATATGTTTTAAAAACAAAAGGAACAAATACTTGGAGTGAATTTCCATACGACCCATTTAATTGCAACAAAAAACCAAATGTAGCTCTGATGGAATCCGCATTAAAACATAGGATTTCAAAATCATATAAAGTCAATTCTTTTGTGAAGGACAATCAAAATTATAAGTTTTTGGATATTGCAAAAACGTTAATTCATCAAGGAAATCCAATAATTATAGCGATAAAAATAGACAGAAACTTCGTTGACAATCTTCCAAAGAAAACGGACAATTTGTATGTTTATGAAAAATATAATTTTGAAAAAAATTATGGGAATCATGCCATGTTGATTGTAGGGTATAATGATGAATTAAATGCTTTTAAAGTTGTGAATTCTTGGGGAACGGAATGGGGGGACAAAGGATATTGTTGGATAAGTTATGATTTTTTTAGAGAACCAACTGATTTAAAATTTCAATTAGGCATCTTAGGTGCCTACATTGCTTATGATAAACCAAACTTATAAAGAACTAAAAAGTGTTGTGTTTGAATTGAACAACTTAGTCAAAAAAGTAATCAGTAACGTAAAGATTAATTGTTATATTTAGAATCATTTAACTCTGTCTTTTTTTGAATCAAGACCAACTTATAAAAGGCTGTATTCAGCAAAACAGCAAGGCACAAGAAGAATTATACAACCGGTATAAAGCAAATCTTTTTGGGCTGAGTTTAAAATATTGTTCAAATGAAACCGAGGCCGAAGACAATTTGCATAATGCCTTTATAGAAATATTTACAAACATCAAGAATTTCAATGCTAAAGGAACTTTCGAAGGTTGGATAAAAAGAATCACGATTAACAAAGCTATTGATAGTTATAAAAGAACGTATAAAATATCCGCATTAGAAAATGATTATTATGAAGAAATTATTGTTGAAGATCTGGAAATAGATTTGTCGCTAGACTTCTTACTTTCCATCATTCAAGAGTTGCCAAATCAATATAGAATAGTTTTTAACTTGTATGAACTAGATGATTATTCTCATCAAGAAATTGCACAAATGTTGTCTATTTCCGAAGGAACATCAAAATCTAATTTACACCGTGCCAAATTACTTTTAAAAGAAAAGATTACCTCAAAAATTAATTCCATAAATAATTTAAGCAATGGAAAATAAAAAAGATATAGGTAAAATATTTAGAGAAAAACTAAATGATTTTGAAAAGGAACCAAATGATTCTGTTTGGAATTCTATTCATGCCGAACTACAAGAAAAGAAAAAAAGGAGAATTATTTATATCCCTTTTTGGATGAAAACAGCCGGAATACTGTCATTGGTAGTATTAATTTCGATTTTTTCAATTGATGCTTTTTTAGAAAAAGGACAATTTTCTGCTCCTAACGAATCCAATCAAGACATCTTAAAATCAAAAAGTTTTGAGAAAAGTAATCCAAATAAAGAAAACGCAGTAAACACTGAAAGTTTGATACTAACAGACTCTTCTAATAATTTAATTTCAAATAAAAAAAGTGGGCAGACATCATCAAATGAAGGAAATTTAAAAAAGAATAAAAAGAAGTTCAGCCTAAAAAAAGGTTTGACAGAATCAAAAAATAATTCGACTATTACGGATGATTCAACTGTAAAAGGATCCGAAAACAATCCACTTTCGGCTGTAGAAAATATTAGTGACAAAAATGAAACTAATGACAAAATGTTGGATAGTTTGAAATTAAAAAAAGAAGATAAACCAGAACTTAAAATAGCTTTAGAAGACAAAAAAGATAGTTTATCAGATAAAAAAAGTGGGCTTTATGTTTTTGTTTATGGCTCGCCCACTTATTCAGGTTCGTTGTCAAAAAATTCTCCATTAGACAATCGCTTGACAAATAATTCTAAATCAACAGAAATGAATTGGAGTTACGGAGTGTATTTAGGGTATGAATCAGGTTATAAATGGAGTTTACGTTTGGGAATTGGCAAAATGAATATGAGTTTTATTACAGCAAATGCAGCAGTAAATACAGTAGATTATCGGAATATAAATTATTTCAAAAACACAACCAATGCTACTATTTATACTGACACTAATTTTTCTGAGACAATGACAATTACTCAAGATGTTTCCTATACAGAAATTCCACTCGAAATAAAATATAATTTTTATGATAAAAAATTTGGACTCAGCTCAATAGTTGGATTCAGTTATTTGTTTGTCGATGAAAATGTCATTTCTATCAAAACGTCAAATGGAAGTAATTTTGATATCGGAACAACAAAAAATTTATTGGAAAGCACTTTTAGTATCAATGCAGGTTTTGAGATGTATTATAAGTTGACAAAAAAAATAAAATTAAATATTGAACCTTTATTTAAATATCACCCAATAGATTATAAAAAAAATAGTAATCCAGTAAATTCATATTCCTTTGGAATTCAGACTGGATTGCAGTTTTCGTTCTCAAAATAGATGAGATTTAAGTCAAACTAATTTTATGTAAAAAGGGATTAAATATTGCTTAATTCTTATTTGAGGAATAATATTTTGATTTTTTTTTTTGAATCTTTTGTAACTTTTTTGAAACTCCACACGTATAACCACTCGTACACTTAAAAATTGAGGAGACAAAAACATGAGACAACTAAAAATCACCAAGCAGGTAACCAATCGTGAAACTGCATCATTAGACAAGTACTTACAGGAAATTGGAAAAGTGGATTTGATCACTGCCGATGAAGAAGTAGAATTGGCACAAAAGATAAAAGCCGGTGATCAAAGAGCCTTAGAGAAACTAACCAATGCCAATTTGCGTTTTGTGGTTTCGGTGGCAAAACAATACCAAAATCAAGGTTTAACACTTCCCGATTTGATCAATGAAGGAAATTTAGGATTGATAAAAGCAGCACAACGTTTTGATGAAACTCGTGGTTTCAAATTCATTTCGTATGCCGTTTGGTGGATTCGTCAATCGATTTTGCAAGCTTTGGCAGAACAATCTCGTATCGTTCGTTTGCCTTTAAACAAAATTGGGTCTATCAATAAAATCAACAAAATGTATGCTTTGTTAGAGCAATCTAATGAAAGACCGCCAACTGCTGAGGAAATTGCCAAAGAATTAGATATGACCGTGAATGATGTTAGAGAATCTATGAAAAACTCGGGTCGTCACCTTTCTATGGATGCACCATTGGTTGAAGGAGAAGATTCAAACCTTTACGATGTATTGCGTTCAGGCGAATCTCCAAATCCAGATAGAGAATTGATTCAGGAATCATTACGTACCGAAATTGAGCGTTCATTAGAAACATTGACTCCAAGAGAAGCTGACGTGGTTCGTTTGTATTTTGGTTTAGGCGACCAACACCCAATGACATTAGAAGAAATAGGAGAAACTTTCGATTTAACTCGTGAGCGTGTTCGTCAGATTAAGGAAAAAGCCATCCGAAGATTGAAACATACTTCAAGAAGTAAAATATTAAAAACCTATTTAGGATAAATTCCAAATAAAATTCCAAACTCCAATCTCATTTTTTGGAATTTGGAATTTTTAATATTGGAATTTCAAAGTTAACGACGGTCTGATTAACTGTTCGTTTTTTGATTGATGATTGAAACTCCGGCTGATTACCGGAGTTTTATTTTTTATACTACCTTTGCAAAAAAAACAATACAACTATCTAATGAAGAACACTATTATTGCCCCGTCTGTACTTGCTGCTGATTTTGCTAATTTGCAACGCGACATCGAAATGATTAATAATTCAGAGGCCGATTGGTTTCATATTGACATTATGGACGGAGTTTTTGTTCCTAATATTTCTTTCGGAATGCCTGTTTTGGCTGCCATTGCAAAACACGCTAAGAAAACAATCGACGTTCATTTGATGATTGTTGATCCAGATCGATACATCAAAACTTTTGCCGATTTAGGAGCCAATTATTTGACGGTGCACTATGAAGCTTGTCCACATCTTCATCGAACTATTCAGGCTATCAAAGCCGAAGGAATGAAAGCTGGAGTGGTTTTAAATCCACATACAAGCGTTGATTTATTAGAGGATGTCATCAATGATTTAGACATGGTTTTGCTAATGAGTGTAAATCCAGGATTTGGAGGGCAATCTTTTATCGAAAACACCTATGATAAAGTTAGAAAATTAAAAGCATTAATAGAGAGAAAAGGCGCTTCAACACTAATCGAAATTGACGGTGGAGTTACCAATAAAAACGCTGCGCAATTAGTAGAAGCAGGAGCGGATGCTTTGGTTGCGGGAAGTTTTGTGTTTAATGCAGAAAATCCTATTCAAACTATTGCTGATTTAAAAAAGTTGACTTCTTACTAAAATATTAGAATAATAGTATATCAGAAATCCGGAGTTTTAGGCTTCGGATTTTTTTGTTTAAATCGTTTTTAATTACCGTTTCAAAACATTTCCTTAAACCAATAACACACAAAAGTTAATCATAAAGTAACCATTCCGTCAAATTCAGATCCTAACTGATAAATACATTTGTAGCTAATCTAAAAAATTAGTTTATGAAAAAATATTTACCCTCAAAATTGAAAAAATCCTTTATGTCAAATATGTCAATGGGATTGTTTTCAATAACTGCTTTAATTAGTTTTAATCAAAAGAGCAATGCGCAAACTGTAGATCTTTCGACATACGTGAGAGTGGGACGTTATGATTTGCCAGAACCAACTAGAACTGCACATCCAACCAATAATTTACTAACACAAGAAGCCTCGGGAGTAACCTACAATTGGGATACCGATACGCTATTTATTGTTGGAGACGGAAGCACTGCTGTTACTCAAGTATCAAAAACAGGGCAACTAATCGACACGATGACATTGGCACAAGGGAGCAGCCCGCAAGGAACTGATTTTTATGATACAGAAGGAATTACTTATATTGGTAATGGTCAATTTGTAATGACAGAAGAACGCGATAGGCAAGTGGTTTTATTTACTTATGCTGCTGGAACAACTCTTACTAGAGCAAATACAAAAACCGTAAAATTAGGAACATTTGTTAATAATGTTGGAACAGAGGGGCTTTCTTTTGATCCATTAACCAATGGCTACATTGTTTTAAAAGAAATCTCTCCTATGGGGATTTTCCAAACAGGAATTGATTTTAATGTAGGAACTGCTACTAATGGTTCTGCCACAACGGATAACTCTGTTAATCTTTTCGACCCAGCTTTATTAGGTTTTACAGATGTTGCTGATGTGTTTGCCTTGTCTAATTTGCCCGCATTGAACGGACAACCTCTTTATAATAACTTGTTGGTTTTGAGTCAAGAAAATGCCAAAGTGGTCAATGTAAGTCGAAGCGGAGTCATTTCAAGTACTTTGACCATTGTTTCAGATCCAGGAAATCCTTTAGACGCTCCTAATCAACAACACGAAGGAATGACAATGGATCGCAATGGAAATTTATATATCGTTAACGAAAATGGTGGTGGCGATATTGATCATCCGCAACTTTGGGTTTATGCACCATCTGCACTTGCAAATCAAGTGCCAACTGCTATTGCTTTGACCAATACCACAAATTCTGTTTTGGAAAATTCAAACACAACATCTGCTGTTAAAATTTCAGATGTTTTGGTTAACGATGATGGATTAGGAACAAACACATTATCTTTATCTGGTGCCGATGCTAGCTTTTTTCAAATCATTGGTTCTGCTCTATATATCAAAGCGGGAACGGTATTGGATTATGAAACTAAAACTAGTTATGTTGTTACTGTAAATGTAGATGATGCTACTGTTGGCTCTACTCCAGATGCTTCAGTTAACTTTACACTATCGATTACAGATGTAGCTGTTGAAACAACGCAAGCTGCTGCCGTGAGCATTACAGAAATAGCGCCTTGGTCTAGTAGTAATGCTCTAGTTGGAGCAGATTGGTTTGAAGTAACTAATAACGGAAACGCCATTCTTGATATCACAGGTTGGAAAGTTGATGACAGTTCTAAATCTTTTGCAGCAGCATTGGCATTAAACGGAATTACCACTATTGCTCCAGGTGAATCAGTTATTTTCTTGGAGACAAGTGCTACAAATGCAGCAACAATTATAGCCAATTTCAAATCGGCTTGGTTTGGTTCTAATATTCCTGCTAATTTACAAGTAGGAAGTTATACAGGCAGCGGAATAGGTTTGAGTACATCTGGAGATGAAGTAAATTTATATGATGACGGAGGAAATCTTAAAGCGAATGTTGTTTTTGGTGTGGCTACGACCAACAAAACATTTAACAATGCAGCTGGTCTAGCTAATACAACAATAACAGTATTAAGCCAAGTTGGTGTTAATGATGCATTTGTTGCCAAAAATGATACAAATCAAATTGGTTCTCCAGGCACAATTGGAAAACTATTCATTTCCGAGATAGCACCATGGTCAAGTGGAGATAGTCCTGTGGGAGCAGATTGGTTTGAAGTGACCAATACAAAAGCTGTAGTAGTTGACATTACAGGCTGGAAAGTAGATGATAACTCACAATCACCTGCAGCAGCAGTTGCATTAAATGGAATTACTAGCATTAATCCTGGAGAATCTGTAATATTTATTGAGACGAATGATTTGGCTGGAAAAGCTGCTTTATTTTTAAGCAATTGGTTTGGAGCAAATCCACCAGCAGGTTTAAGAATTGGAAACTATTCTGGTAGCGGAGTTGGGTTGTCTGGAAGTGGAGATCAAGTAAATTTATACAACACTACAAGTGCCACGCCACAAGCGTCAGTTTTATTTGGCTCATCACCAACTGGTACTTTCAGAACATTTGATAATACGACTGGATTGAATACTATAACCACTGCGGTTACACAATTGAGTGCAGCGGGCGTTAACGGAGCATTTGTTGCCGTAAACAGTAGCAGTGAAGTTGGTTCTCCTGGAGTTTTCGTATCGCCAAGTACAACTTTATCTATTGATACGCCTTCAGAAATGAGTGCTTCTTTTAAAGTAATTGCTTTTCCAGTTCCTTCAAGTTCCACTTTTCAATTAGGCTTAACAACAATTAGTAATGATCCTGTTGAGGTGAAAGTTTATGATATGAACGGAAAATTGGTAGAATCACTTCAATTTGATGCTAGTGAGGCTGCTAATCAAAAAATTGGAAATAATTATTCAATTGGTTTGTACAATGTTATTGTAATTCAAGGAAAGAATGCCAAAACGGTTCGTTTGATTAAGAAATAAGATTGCCTTAAATAAATAACCCTCGTTAATTCAGACTATGAATTGACGAGGGTTTTTCATTAAATCACTTTCTTTAAAATTTATCATAGATAAAACAGTTGCATATAATTCGGGATAGGTTTTTTTAAAATCTAGAGGAGTTTCAAAGAAATGCTCAAGTACTACCGATAAGAATTCGAATTGATTTTCAAACGCATACAATCTAAAATAGCCATTTTCTTGTAGTTGATTATTCAAATTTTGATTATTAAAATATTTTACAACTTCCTGAAACCCATCATAAAAAATGATGGCGCTAGGCTGATTGCTTTTCAAACAATGAAAATGCAATACGTGCGAAAACTCGTGGAAGCCTAGATTAATATTGTCGTTTGTGGTTTTGTGTCCTAGTATAAAATCTTCCCAAGAAAAAGCTACCACTTTCATCATTGGATTAAATTCTCCTTTATGATATTGTTGATTTGCATTAGAAAAATAAACCGAAGGATAAATAATAATTGTTTTAAAAAGGTCTATTAGATAATCTCTCATTCCAAACGTAAGCATTGTGTAAGTTCCAGCGATGATAATTTTCATTTCGTCTTTTACCAATAAATCTTCTTTACCTACAAATTGATAATGCTTGATGAATTCTTTGACACGATGCTCAAAATAGGTTTTTTTTCTATCAGAAAGTTGATTAAAAAACGGAAATTCAGTTGTTAGAATTTGTCTTTGTTCAGACGTTAATTTTCTAGGATATAAGTAAAAATATAGATATAATGGCTTGTGAAAAATCAACATATAAGTGGGTTCAATAATCCTAAAGACAAGAACAGTAAGCAAAACAAAGCCAAAAAGCAATAAAACAAAAAATGGAAATACCATATTTACAAACCTGATGATTAGCACTAATTTTGACCTAAAATACAACTTAAAAAGAAAAATGCTATTAAAAAAACAGAATTAATCTGAAATTTTAGTAGCATTTGTATGATGGTGAACGCTATAGATTTAAAATCAAATCAACTCATTGATTTTATGAAGGTTATCGGTTCGATATAAAACAAGAAATGACCTTAAAAATCAATTTAAGGTCATGGGTTCAACTTGTGACCGATATATACTTATTCTCGAATCAAGTGTTGGAATTTCTTGAAAATTTAGTTGAAAAAATGCCGTGATATTCTGTTTTACATTTGAACCAAATTAAGATACTTTATACAAAAACACAAGTCAATCTGTAAGTACTTCCTTCTATAAATATTTTTTTTAGGCTTAGTAGTCAAAAATTGTTGGCAAAGATGCAGCAAGAAAGTACAAAAAATGATGTTTCCAAAAATTTATTTATTTAGAGTTTAAAATTTCTATAAATTCTCATTAAAAATCAGTGTCCACCACTGATTTTTTCTTCAAAACTAATCCCCTGGGATTTTAAAATTCTGCTTACTTTCCAAGCAAAAAATGCTAAATAAGTCAAACAAATAACGCCAACAAAATAACTATTTTGAATACCAATACTATCCGAAACAAATCCTTGTACCCAACTGATAATTCCACCACCACAAATCATCATAATCAAGAAACTACTCCCTTGACTGGTGTGCTTTCCTAATCCACTAACGGCCAAAGTAAAAATACACGGCCAAAGTGTGCTGCAAAATAAACCGACACTTGTAAAAGCATAAACGCTTACCATTCCAGCAGTTGCCATTCCTGTAAATAATGATACAATACCACAAGCAGAAAATAGGAGCAACATTCTGGCAGGATTTCCTTTACTAGCCATATCGGCAGCAATTAATACCAAAAATACCAATCCATAGATGTAAAAAGGGGTTAAATCGTGTTTTGCAATTGCATTTACAAATAAGAAAACTCCAAACGCCAAGTAGGGTGCCAAGAACCGAAGTACTTTTTGAATAGTCATATTATCGGTAAAAGCTTCAACTGCTCCTGTCCAACGGCCAATCATTAAACTGGCCCAATACAATGAAATATATGGGGCAATTTCTCCAATGGCAAAACCTAATTTACTTTCCATATAAGCTGGTAAATTACTAGCTGTAGATACTTCAACACCTACATAGAGAAAAATGGCAATCATTCCCATAACCAATTGTGGGTATTGCAAAGCAGATTTTTTTGAAGAAGTTGCCTCTTCTAAAGACTCTTCTATCGTTTCAGGGTGTTCTGGTAAAGATGAAAATTTCAACAAAACAGCGACAAGTAGAAACGCTAAACCCAAGATCAAATAAGGAATTTTTACACTCTCAATACTCATATCAGTGCTACCAGAAGCAGTTGCTCCAAAGATGGCAAAACTCACAATTAAAGGTCCAATAGTAGTTCCGAAATTGTTTATTCCACCGGCTAAAGTTAATCGTTGTGAGCCTGTTTTAATTGGCCCCAAAGCAATAGCTAATGGATTAGCAACTGTTTGCTGTAAAGAAAACCCCAAACCAACAGTAAATAAACCAGCAAGCATTAATGGATAAGAACCAGTATTTGCTGCAGGATAAAACAATAAAGTTCCCAAAGCTGAAATTACTAATCCTAAAGCTAATCCGTTCTTATACCCAATTTTATTGACTAAATCTTGTTTTATCAATAATGAAATTCCTATATATAATAAGGAACCTACAGTATATGAAATGTAGAAAGCAATAGATACAAACTGGCTTTGACCTTGGGTTAAATCAAATGCTTTTTTGAATACGGGTATTAAAATGTCATTGCTTGCAGAAACAAAACCCCAAAAGAAGAACACGGTAACTAGGGGAATTAATTGCCCCCATTTGGTTTGTGAATTTTCTGAATTCATTATTAAATAGGTTTATTGTAATTATTTTTTAATAAATAAAATTAACTGTAAAAAAAAATGTTCTAGAAAATTAAATTAATCGTCAAATCGATCACTAGGCAGACT
>ERZ1034363.859-NODE-859-length-18936-cov-21.277798_pt1 | contig 18936 bp, 18 predicted proteins | sample MGYA00520616_ERZ1034363 | MGnify/ENA primary metagenome ERZ1034363 (study PRJEB33736, sample SAMEA104284506) | Azolla filiculoides | biome: Urban; feature: Water surface; material: Ditch water | place: Netherlands | collected 2015-10-28 | depth 0-0.1 m ...
TGCAAACGTGCGCAGCAGGAACATTTTAATTGCCTAAGGCGAATAAATTCGCCGCTACATCAATCTGAAAAAAATCGGGAAGTTATTTTTAGCTAAGTTGTAAATTGTGGAAAAAATTTTTAAGACGACCGGTCGTTTTCTAAAGTTTTATCACCCAAACCTTTCAGGTCTCAAAGACCTGAAAGGTTTTTAGCCTTTATTTCTCGACCCGAAGTGCGAGCTTTAGCTATTGCTGTACCTCATAAAAAGCTAAAGCTTTTTTACTCCTGCAAACGTGCGCAGCAGGAACATTTTAATTGCCTAAGGCGAATAAATTCGCCGCTACATCAATCTGAAAAAAATCGAGAAGTTATTTTTAACTAAGTTGTAAATTGGGGAAAAAATTTTTAAGACGACCGGTCGTTTTCTAAAGTTTTATCACCCAAACCTTCCAGGTCTTAAAGACCTGGAAGGTTTTTAGCCTTTATTTCTCGACCCGAAGTGCGAGCTTTAGCTATTGCTGTACCTCATAAAAAGCTAAAGCTTTTTTGCTCCTGCAAGCCTGTAGATTTCATTCTTAATCCTAAATCAATAATAATATAAGACATTTGTGATGAATAATTCCTCTTCAAACTTAACAAAAGCATGGAATAGTCCAATAGACCTTACTGCCTGCGATAAAGAAATTGTGCAGTTTTCAGCGGCAATCATGCCACATGGGGTCATGCTAGTTTTAACAGCCGGCGAATATTCTATTCTTGCATCCAGTGCAAATACCCTCAGCTGTTTTGGCATAGAACACAGCTCTCTTATGGGAAAAACCCTCGCTCAACTGATGAATGATGCGGATAAACTTAAAGTTGAGGCGAATTTAAAGCTCCTAACCACCGCAAGACCGCCTCGGTATTTTGGTCGTTATCAAATCTCACCGAAAGGAAATTGGTTTGATGTGTTGGGACATCTTTCTGGCGATGTGTTTGTGCTGGAGTTTGAACCCATCGACGCATCGCGATTAGATACTAATCCCACCGAACTGTATGCAAAAATCAGTGAATTGATTGCAGAATTGCAAAATGCCCCAACGTGGCAACAGAGTATGGCGATTGCCGCAGAGCAATTAAAACAGATTACAGGCTATGAAACCGTTATTGGCGTGCGTTTTGTTGCGGACGGTTCAGGTCAAGTGATTGCAGAATCCAGCGCGACGCAAAAGGATTTCTATCTCCATAAACGCTTTCCCCGTTCCGACATTCCTGAACCGGCACGGCAAAAAATGCTGCTGATGCCGTTGCAATACAATCCTGATTTTGAATATGTGCCAGTGCCTTTAGTGATGGCAGACCCGCAAGCGAATGCGTCAGACTTGGATTTGAGTTTTTCAGTCCTGCGCAGCATGTCCAAAATGTGCACGCGCTATTATCGCAATCTGGGTGCACGTTCGCGCTTATTATTAACGCTGCAAACAGAAGGCAAACTGTGGGGCTTTTTTTCATTGCTCGCGCCACAATCCATCTACATCAGTTATGCTGAACGATTAGTGTATGAAACCTTTGCCAAAATAGCGTCATCGGTATTGGCCGAAAAAGAAAAACTCGCGCAGCAGCAATCCACTTTACATGCAAAACGGCAGATTGCAGACCTTGTAAGCCATTGGGCAAGTTCGCAAGTATTGATGGCAAATCTGCGCGATTTACCGGCACAAGTGCTGACATTATTGGATATTGGCGGTGCAATATTGTGTTTACAAGGTCAAACTATTGGTTCAGGAATCACAACGCCTAAAACCTTCGTGCAAACTTTGCTGCCTTGGTTAAATCAACAAGCCCCCCTATTCATTACAGATAGACTAGCCACATTGTTTGAACCTGCCAGTATTCATTTACACCAAGCAGCTGGACTGGTGGCATTGCGCTTGTTACAGCAAGGTGATTATTTATTGCTGCTGCGTCCAGAATGGATACATGAAGTACGCTGGGCTGGCAATCCTGAAAAACCCGTTGAGATAGATGTTAGCAGTGGTGAATATCGCTTAACGCCGCGCGGCTCGTTTGATGAGTGGAAAGAAACAGTAGAAGGCACGGCGCGTCCTTGGTTGCCGCATGAACTAGAAACGATTACTGACTTACATCAAGCTTTATTGTCTGCTTTAAAACAAGAACAGCTCAAGCAAATTAGATCTTCATTAGAAATAAGTAACAAGGAATTGGAAGATTTCTCCTATGTTGTCTCGCATGATTTGAAAGAGCCGCTGCGCGGTATTCGCAATTTTTCTCAAATTTTACGCGAAGATAGCGGCAATCACTTAACAGAGAAAGAAGTCTCTCGGCTAGACTCAATTATGAAGCTAAGTGAAAGAATGAATCAGCAAATTACGGCTTTATTAAGTTATTCCCTCGCTAATCAAATTGCACCAGAAATTAGAACTGTCAATTTGAATGAGTTAGTGAAATCTGTACTCGAAAATATTGCTGTGCTTGTGAAAGAGTCTGGTACTGTGATTAGCATACAGCAACCTTTACCAGAGATTGCTTGTGATCCAATGCGAACTCGTGCCATATTTGAAAACCTCATCACGAATGGAATCAAATATAACCTACAAACAGAAAAACGCATTGAAATTGGCTGCATTCTGAAACCAACATTAACTTTGTTTATAAAAGACAATGGTATCGGCATACATGAAGACAAGTTTGAGAGTATTTTTATGATTTTTCGGCGTTTACATGGACGCAATGAATTTGGGGGTGGTAATGGAGCAGGGCTATCCATTGTGCGCAAACACATTGAAAAACAAGGCGGCTCTATTTGGCTGGAATCAAAAGAGGGGGAAGGTTCAACATTTTATTTCACCTTGAATCCACATTTTAACTAGCCTCAGCATCAGAGATACGCCATGACGCAAACAAAAAGCTCTGATTCTTCTGAGTCTTCATCCCCTCCACTATTCGTAAACGCTGAAAATGTCACTTTAAGCAATTGTGATCTTGAACAAGTGCATTTAGTGAATGCTATTCAACCACATGGAGTGCTATTGATTCTTGAAGAGCCGCATTTACGCATTGTTCAAGCCAGTGCAAACTGCAAAGACTTTTTAGGCATCGGCACTGAGTTTTTAATCGGAAAAACACTCGATATACTGCTCAGCCATGAAGATATTTTGGTGTTATGCGATCATCTGGCTAAAGCCAATCTGCTGAACACCCACTCCCACCTAATCTCTATCAAACATTCGCTACACAACAAACAACCGCTTCATTTATTTGGCAATCGAATCAATGATTTATTACTGTTGGAATTTGAGCAAGTTGACCCGCTTCCTCCTATTGAAATCCTGAGTGTTTTTAGCGACATCCGCGAAAGCTTAAAATCGTTGCAGTGCGCAGAATCTTTTCAGTTTTTTTTGGATAAACTCGCCTCAGAAATGCGTAAATTGACTGGCTTTGACCGCGTAATGATTTACCGCTTTGCCGAAGATAAAAGTGGCGAGGTGGTAGCAGAGGCAAAAGCAACTGACTTAGAACCGTATCTTGGACTGCACTTTCCTGCCAGTGATATTCCAGAACCAGCCCGACGCTTGTTTGCCTTAAGTGCGCTGCGGCACTTGCCTAATGTGGATTATGTGCCAGTCCCTTTAGTTTCAGACCCCAATATTTTGCATCCTACCAGAGTGGATTTGAGTTATTCATTTTTGCGCAGCGTTTCGGTGATGTATAGCGAATATTTACGCAATATGGGCGTAAAAGCCAGCATGGTGATGCCTTTATTTAAACAAGGAAAACTTTGGGGCTTAATTTCTTGTCTGCATTCCAGTGTAAGATATTTACCCTACGAACAACGCATTCCTGCGGAGTTTTTAGCGCAATTGAGTTCAACTTTATTAACCGATAGAGAAAATATAGATCAGCTTGGTTATCATACAAAACTACACTATTCCACCCAAAAACTCACCAGCCAATTGCAAAACTGTGTCAGCATTACTGAAGCTCTTGCCTTTAGAGATGAAGCTCTGCTTTCCACGCTGAATGCCGATGGTGCAGCAATTATTGTCGATGGACAACTCACTCTGTTAGGTAAAACCCCCACTGGAAAACAAATTGAAAAGTTAGCGAAGTGGATTGCTCAACGTGAAACTAGCGTATTTTCCAGCCATCAATTAGCAACCGAATTTCCTGATGCGCAAGAATATCAACAGACTGCAAGCGGCTTACTCGCCATCAGACTCGGCTTTACATCAAAAGATCAAATTCTCTGGTTTCGCTCCGAAGTATCGAAAACCGTCAATTGGGCAGGCGACCCACACAAGCCTGTTGAAATAAATCTCGAAAATTGTGAAGTCAGATTAAGACCGCGCACATCCTTTGCAATTTGGAAAGAAACCGTTTTAGGTCAATCGCTTCCTTGGCTAAGCACTGAAATAGATTATGCGCATCGCTTGCGACAAATTATTGCGGATATACTCATTGAACATGCGAGACTGCTTTCTAAAGTTAATGCTGAGCTGCAACGTAGCAATTCAGAACTAGACTCCTTTGCTTATGCGGCTTCCCACGATTTAAAAGAGCCATTGCGAGGCATTCACAATTTTCTTGAATTACTCGAACTTGAAGAAAAAGAACATTTATCGGAGCTGGGAGAAAAACGCATTAAAACGGTATTATCGCTGTCTGAGCACATGAGTTTTCTGTTGGATTCTTTGCTGCAATATTCACGGATTGGCAAAAATGAATTATTACTGCAAGCCTATTCAACCCGCAATATGGCAACGCAAGCTATTGAACTAATTAAACAAAGCCACCCCGACCCCAATATTGAATTCATCCTGTCACCTAATTTACCCATCGTGTTATGTGACCAAATGCTGGTGAGCAGTATTTTGCAAAATCTGCTTATCAATGCCATAAAATATAACGAACAGACCATAAAGCGTGTGGAAATAGGTTGTGATACCAGCTTAATCCCGCCAGTATTTTATGTGCGCGATAATGGCATAGGGATTGCGCCCGATAATTATGCGTATATTTTCCAATTATTCCGTCGGTTGCATTTACGCAATCAATATGGCGGCGGCACTGGAGCTGGCTTAACCATCGCAAAAAGAGCCATTGAAAGGCTGAATGGCACTATCTGGGTTGAATCTGAGCTAGGCAAAGGTTCAACTTTTTACTTTACCTTAACACCTGAGTCCTCTAAAAATGTTGAACACTGTGCATAACAAGCATCCTTTATTGATTATTGAAGATTCAGACGAAGACTTTGAAATCACTTGTTGGGCTTTAGCAAAAGCTAATTTGCACTGTCCAATTGAGCGTTCGAGTAAAGCAGAAGAGGTTTTATTATCCCTGTCTGCTAGAGCATCACAGGTAGACTGCGAACCCCCTCTACCTAAATTAATTCTTTTAGACCTTAACTTACCCAGCATGGGCGGGCGGCAATTTCTGGAAAAATTAAAACTTATCGAACATATTCCTATCATTCCTGTTGTGGTGTTATCTACGTCTAATAACCCTAGAGATATTGAAAAAGCCTATCGACTAGGAGCGCAAGGCTATATCTGTAAGCCCTTAAGTTTGGAAGTTTATGTAAAAAAAATGCAAGCTTTGGTTAATTATTGGTTTGATGCGGTAGAAGTTCCCAATAATCACCAAATGTTTTCTCCAAATACACAAAGCAGATAATCTATCACTAAATTCATTGCCCATTTTTTTGGGCAAGAGTCAAATCGCTTTAGAGATTATCGACTTTGGAGTCAAAAGTCGCGACTTTTGACTCCAGTAATCAATATAAATCAATCAGTTAAAAACTCTAAAGCGAGTTACTCCTCCTTATCATTTTATAGTGCTTCAGCTATAAAGCTGCAATTTGAGAGATTTTTTTAAACCACAATCTGCAATGCCAAAAAAGGAGTCAGATTGAAGAGAAAAATACTTATCTTATAAAAAGCCATGCCTGCATAATGAATCGCGTTAAAACGTTCTTCCGATAACTTAAACCAGCGGCTATGCAGCTGATAAATCCAATCATGCGCAAACACGATTAAAAAAAACCACAGCGTCAAAATACTCATGTTAATGAGCGTTGACCATCCTAAAATTGCACTCATTATTTCAATTGTCATTGCAGCTCTCCCAACGTGATACATTATTCCAACAAAGTTTTACGCCTTTCAGCCGGTAGAAACGCAATCTTTTTCATCTCTACCATTGCCAAATTAAGCCCAGTTTATGCTCTATATCCTATTTCTTCACTATGATTTTGCTAAACTTTTCAGCGTTTTTTCTGGTACAGCCTTTATAATGAAAATTCAAAAATATTTTGCAACTTGGAGAAAAAAATCATGGGGCCTTATTATCGTGCGACATCGCAAACCACCGGCAGTTTTTTTGAAATGTTTTATGACTATCCGTTTTTAGTTCTCGTGCTTGTCGCAGTTGTGGCTGGCGTGTTTTATTGGCAAATGAAAAAATCTGCTGAATAATCAAATTCTTAAGGCGGGCATACCACAACTGCCCGCCGCCTTTCTCTTGCAAACCCTACCGAGACAATCTGTGTCATCAGCCACTTCAAAAAAACTGCGTATTCACGACAACCCCACACAAACCCATTTATCGAACGCGCAAAAACAATTTAACAAACTCAGCCAAAAAGTAGCCGCGCAAAAACAACTCTTAAGCGCGTGGCAAGACACCATCCCTCGCTACAATCAATTGCTCAGCAGCAAATATCGCCCGTTATTAGACAGCTATAACAAACAGCGCAGCGAATTAGTTTATTTGCTTGATAACGCCTATCACGATAAACATTTTAAAAAAGCCGATAAAAGCAAAATACAGTCTATTATCATCGACTTAAGCTTAGATTTAATTGCAGGACACGGCAAAGATGAATTGAAAGAGTTGTATAACAGACACAGTGATTCCGATTTTGATGCCGATAATCAAGCGCAAGAAGCCGAAGTTTTGCAAGCCATGAAAGCGGCATTGAAAAAAATGTACGGCGTGGAAATTTCGGATGACGACGACGTAAGTTCGCAGGAAAAAATGCAGGCAGTGCTGGAAGAAAAGCTTAAAGAACAGCAGTTTAAAAAAGAAAACCGCTCTGCCGAAACGAAAGCGAAAGCGCAAACACCGGAAGAGCAGGAAATCGAAGCGCGGCTGCAAACAGAACAAGAAAATCTGAAAAAATCTATTCAAACGGTGTTTCGGCAATTGGTGGCGGTGTTGCATCCAGACCGCGAGCCTGATGAAAACGAGCGCGAGCGCAAAACCGCATTGATGCAGCAGGTCAATGTGGCTTATGGCAAAAAGGACTTATTACGATTGTTAGAGTTGCAATTGGAAGTTGAGCAAATTGACCAAGATCATTTGGATAATATCGCCGAGCAGCGTTTGCATTATTTTAATAAAATTTTGCAAGAGCAAGCCTCTGAATTACAAGCAGAAATCGCTGAAATCACGCAAGGTTTTACGCAGCAGCGCAACACAAAATCTTCTCCAGAAAAGGTGTTGGAAGGTCTAAACATGGAAATTCGCAATATGCAGCACAATGTTTCGCGCTTAAAAACAGAGATTCGGGCTTTGCAGTCGCCTGCTGCGTTGAAAAATTGGTTGAAAACTTATCGTTAGGTTTTGGCTTTTTATTGCTGATTTAGTTTAGAAAATAACTGCCAAATTCTTGAAGTAACTGTGGATTATCTTTGATGATTTGGCGTTTGAATGATGTAAAAGCTGATGCAGAACTCAAATGTTCTTTAATTTTTTTCAAACAGCGTTTTTTCTCTTTCGCATCATTGGTATCTTTAAAATACTTGGTAAGATATTTTTGAAAATGTTGGATTTGCTCTAATAGCTCGCCGCGAATATTATCAGACTCAATTTCTTTAAGTGTCGTTGTACCATTGAACACAGCATTTAGTAATTTTTGTGTTTCTAGTGTTTTATTATCATCAGCATTAACAGTAATTTTTATTTTTTCAAATGGAAATGGATTAAAATAATAATTAAGTTTATTTTCAACGCTATGATTTGAATCAGTACAATTTAAAATATCATCGAATTTTGCTAATTTGGTGTTATTGCAATGAGCACAAGCATAAAATAAATTGTCCCAATCAAATTTTAAATCTTTATTTCCCTGATGCGATTTAAAATGCTCTACGTTAACGCTGGCAGGTGCTTTACTTTCACAAATATAGCATTTATTTTTAAAGTCGGATTTTAATCTGTCCAATACGCAGCCACATTTATAATCCCCACTCGCTTTAAGTTTTTCTTGTTCTAAACAATCGGGAGCTGGTTGTGATTTTTCAAAATACAACATTTCCTTAGCCTTTTTGAGTTAGTTTTTTCAATTGGATTTGTTGTAATTTCACTTCTAATTGTTTAGCTCTAAATTTAGGTAAATTTATAAAATAATCATCTAACTCTTCATATTCATCCTCCTCCTCTTCAGTTAATTCCATTTTTTCTGAAAGCAATTCAAAAAGACGCAATTTTATTTTTACTTCTTCTGAATATTCATCCGTATCAAAATAACTTTCTACTAATGCGTGATAAGAATAACCAGATAAATCCTCAGAAATAACTTCTTTTCGCTCCAAATCACAAATAACCGCATTGCTAATAGAAGACAAAACAAAAGGCGAATGTGTGGTGACAATAAATTGAATATTGGGAAAAAACGCACACAAAAACGGCATAATCTTTTTTTGCAAAGCAACGTGTAAATGCGTTTCTATTTCATCAATTAAGACAATGCCTTGTAAATCATGCCCTTTATTTCCCGTTGCCTCCATACGCAAAATTAATTCAGTCACAATGGTTAAAACAGCCGAATAACCATCTGATAATTCCGCTAAGCTAAATGGTTCATTATTGCCAATTTGAAGATGAAAGTTATAGTTTTTTCTATCAAAAATTAATTGTAAATTAGGCGCATCAAATAATTCTTTTAGTTGATTTTCAAATTTTATAAACCAATCGTCAATTTCTGCAACAGATTTATCATCATCATCATCTTTAGCAAAAGAGCGTTCGGCTTTTAAATTAACAATGTATTGAATGAAATTTTGATTTATTTTTTCTGTAGATTGATAATTTTCTTTTAATTCAATTTTATTAATGCCTTCTGGAATAACAGGTTGAGTAAATCTCTTTGCTTCAAACAACACAGATAAATAACTTTCATTAGACTTATTTTCATGATTAAAAATTATTTTAGTATTACCATAAATAGAAATCTCTGATTGTAATTGCGATATAGATTTATCAATAAGATTAAATCGTTCATAATCTAAAGGTTTTTTTAATTCGTCTTTTACTTTTTTTAAAATAAAATTAAGGTTTGAATAAGAGGTGTTAATACTTGAGTAATTAACAATAGATTGTGAAAGTGAAAGTGAAATAAACTTATTTAGTTCTAACAATAAACTCGTTTTACCACTGCCATTTTTCCCTGTAATAATTAAATGTTTGCGCTCAGTTTCGCTTAAAGGAATTATAAAATTCTCAATATTGCGCACCTTTTTAACTTCAATTGAAGTAATAAAAATATCATTCTCATTCATCACTCTTTCCCAATGACTTAATGCAGTTAAAACGGCTTGACCACCGCCAAAATAATAATTCCCACCAAAAACAACACCGGCACTTCATTCATCCACCGATAAAAAACATGGCTGCGCTGATTGCGGTCGTGTTTAAAATCCTGCAACCACACATAACAAAAATAATGATAAACCACCATCAGCAGCAATAACGTCAACTTCACATGCAGCCAACCCGCGTGGCTATACATCGCCCACGCATAATCGGCTAACATCCAAATCCCAAAAATAAACGTCACCACCATGCCCGGAGTCATAATCCCAAAAAACAATTTGCGCTCCATCACCTTAAAACGCGCGTTGCTGATTTCATCCTCACTCATGGCGTGATACACAAACAAACGCGGCAAATAAAACAATCCGGCAAACCACGTCACCATAAAAATCAAGTGCAAAGCTTTTAACCACATAGGTACATCCTTTTTAAAAGTTGAAATATTTCTCAGGAGTGCAAGCTGTGCTTGCTTGTTTTCTATATTGATTCGCAAGCAAAGCTTGCACTCCAGATTTTACGTTTTGATTATTGAAAGACTTATTTTGTTAGCCAGACAATTTCATTTTTCTTGAGCGAAACTTTCACTATCCCGCCCCTCATTCCAATCACTAAAGTAGCGTCATTCATCATTTCTATCGAATTCGAATACATTCCCCACCAAAACATATCTGAATATAGCGTAGATACTACTTTGTTTTTTAAAGAAATTTTTAAAAGTTTCTGTGAGGTTACAACATACGCATTCCCTGAATTATCAACCACAGCAGCGTAAGGCGCGTCTTCTAAATCAAGATATTCTTCAGCCGTCCATTTATCTTTGGCGGAAATTCGCCATATTTTTCCAGTGCTGCTTGATAAATGCGCAAGCCCTTCCAGAATATAGACATCATCATTGTCTTTGATAAACTGCTTAAAATTACCTGTGGCAATGTCGTATTTTTCCTGCCCTGAATTCGACTGCCAATACAATTTACCGCCCCATTCACCCGCATCAACACCATATAAAACGCCGTCGTTGACATTGATTTGCGTTACCCTTTCCTTTGAATTCTTTTTTCTTTTATTTTTATCAAAAAACAACTGATTGTTTACTTTAAAAACTCTCCACTCTTTTTCAGATTGATTAGTTGCCTCCCATTGTTTTGATTGAGATTGCGGGATTGGCTTATGTTTCCAATTTTTTTCAATAAATTCGCCTGCAAACGCTGAACGCAAAAAAATGACAGCCACTAAAAAAGCGATTCCCATTAAATTTAAACAATTTTTGAAAAACATTTTCTCTCCCACATAAAAAATGAAGACGACTGGTCATATTGATTTTTTTTCACTGTGCAATCGCGAATAACTGCTGTAATCGTTGCCGCATATCCGCCATATCAAAGCGTCCCGTTGTTCTAAAAACAATCTGTCCGGCAGGATTAATCAAAAAAGTAGTCGGCGTAAGTTCCACTTTGCCAAACGCAGTCGCTTGTTCTGAGCGCAAATCTAAAGCGACATGATAGGGAATTTTTTTCACCGCAGTCATTTCCACCACATGATTCGGTAAATCGTAATACATGGCGACCGCAATAATTTCTAAACCTTGTTGATGAAACTGTTGATATAAATCAATAAAATCATTCACTTCTTTCACGCAACTAGGACAATCCGTTGCCCAAAATGTGACCAATACCGGTTTGCCGCGTAAGCTTTTTAAAGCGATTTTTTCCCCTTTAATCGTCATAAAAACGACATCAGGCGCGGGTAAAGTTGAATGTTTTTTCCACATCACACCCGCGACCGTTACAAATAGAACCAGAATGAAACATGCGACTAACCCATATTTCCACAGCTTGCTGATTGAAAGTGAATTCATTGTTTTTGCTTTTAACCTAGCGTTGAGTAACGACTGCCAGTCCTCAAAGGACTGGCAGTCGTGGTGAGTTTTGCAGTTTTTGAGTTCGTGATTATAACAAAGCTGGTAAAATGCCTGTATCTGAATGCAAACGCCAGTACCGCATTGCCCTCTATTTCAACTTAAATCTTAAGGAAAAAAACAGCATGTTTAATATTTTGACTTATAACAATATCTCTTCTGCCGGTCTGGATAGACTTCCAAGTGAGCGATACAACGTTTCCGCAGACCTTGCCAGCCCTGATGCGATTTTATTGCGCTCTTTTAAAATGCACGGTTTGGCTATTCCTGAGTCGTTGAAAGCAGTCGGTCGTGCGGGGGCGGGGGTTAATAACATTCCTGTTGAAGAATATACCAAACGCGGTATTCCTGTGTTTAATGCACCTGGCGCAAATTCAAACGCAGTGGCGGAATTGGTTGTGGCGGGAATGTTGCTGGCTGCTAGACATATTCCAGCGGCATTAAGTTTTGTCAGCACGTTAGAAGGTGATGAAGAAACGATTAACACTGTCGTTGAAAAAAATAAAAAGGATTTTGCTGGTTTTGAAATCGCTGGAAAAACCTTGGGCGTATTGGGATTAGGCGCAATCGGCGTGAAAATCACCAATGCAGCAGCAGCGTTGGGTTTGAACATTATCGGTTTTGACCCGTTTATTTCGCTGGCAAGTGCTTGGAAACTGAATTCTTCAACTATTCCTGCAACCGATATTGATGATTTGGTCTCGCATTCTGATTTTATTACCTTGCATGTGCCATTGAACGATAAAACCAAAAATTTAATCAACAAAGAGCGCATTGCCAAAATTAAACAAGGCGCGACTTTATTGAATTTTTCCCGCGCTGGCGTGGTGGATGAAGCCGCTGTTATCGAAGCATTGAACTCAGGACATTTACACGCTTACGTTTGTGATTTTCCATCACCTGCTTTGTTAAAACATCCACGCGCGATTACATTGCCACATTTGGGAGCTTCCACTGAAGAAGCGGAAGACAATTGCGCTGCGATGGTTGCCGATCAAATTCGTGAGTTTTTGGAGCAAGGCATTGTTCGCAATGCGGTGAATTTTCCAGAAGTTATTGTTCCGCTGACCGATGATGAAGTGCGCGTGGTCGTTGCAAACCATAACGTACCTGGTGTGGTCGGTCATGTGTCTTCTGTTTTTGGCGATGCTGGGCTGAATATCATTGATTTAACCAATAAATCACGGGGAGATTATGCTTATACCGTGATTGATGTTAATGGTGATGTGCCTGAGCAAGTCTTGGAAAGCTTACGCGCGATTGATGGCGTGTTGTCTGTGCGCTTAATTAAAGCATCTTAAAAGTAAACCTGACAGGTTTTAAAAACCTGTCAGGTTTGTCACTTCCCAATCTTGAGAAAAAAATGAGTTTTGAAATTGTTTGTTTTGACTGCGACAGCACCTTAAGCAAAATTGAAGGCATCGACGAATGCGCTAAGCGCGTCGGTTTAGGCGCAGAAATGGCTAAGCTCACCGAAGCGGCAATGAATGGCGAGTTACCTTTAGAAGCGGTTTATCAAAAACGATTAGAACTGATTCGCCCAGACCGTGCTGCCATCGCTGAAATTGCAGATTTATATATTGCGCAAATCGTGGACGGCGTGGCGGAGGTTTTTCAAACCCTGCAACAGCAACAAAAACAAGTGCATATTATTAGCGGCGGTTTGCGACAAGCGATTTTACCGTTGGCAAAATTATTGAATGTGCCAGAAAATCAAGTTCATGCTGTTGATATTTATTTTAATGAAGATGGCAGTTATCGCGACTTTAATCAACAATCACCTCTAGCAAAAACAGGTGGAAAATCAATTATTTGTCAGCAGATAAGTTCAGCACCTGAAACAATGGTGATGATAGGCGACGGTAAAACGGATTTAGAAGCGCAACAAGTGGGCGTGAAAGTGATTGGTTTTGGCGGCGTGGTGATGCGAAAAATTGTTGCCGATAACGCGGATTTTTTTGTCAATACGCCCGCGTTAAACGGGGTGTTAGCGTATATTTTGTAATCTTTTGCCTGATGATAATTTTCAAAATTCTCAGATTTTCTTGATAACTCAATGATCCTGTTCATCTTTTAATCCTGAAAATCCTGATTCAGACATTCTCATGGCTTTAGTAATAACACTTGCAAATCAGCCACATTCGTTCCGGTCGCCCCTGTGACCAGCAAATCACCTGAACTTTTTAATGCGTTATAAGAGTCGTTATTATTCAATCGGTTAGCAGCATTCACCCGCGCATTGCGCATCCGCTCCACACTGCCAGCATCCACAATACCACCCGCTGCATCGGCAACGCCATCACGTCCATCGGTTCCGCCACTTAAAAACACCCAGCAATCTGGCAAGCGGTGTTTTTTTGCAGCACACGCAAATGCTAAAGCCATTTCTTGATTGCGCCCGCCCTGCCCTGTGCCGGTTAAAACCACTGTTGTTTCTCCACCCGCGACAATCGCAGTCGGAAGACTCAAGCCGTTATTCAGCAATTTTTTCACCTGCAAAGCCAGTGTTTCGGCTTCTTCTCGCGCTATTCCGCATAATGCCTGACTATAAACTTCTGTTTGATAGCCTTGCGTTTGTGCCGCGACCGCAACAGCGTTCAGACTCATTGTATTGCTACCAATTAAAGTATGGCTGCTGTGTTTAAAAACCGGATCGCCTGCTTTTGGCGTTTCTTTGAGTTGCCCTACCCTGCCCTGCTCCAAAATCTGCTGCACGGTGTCTGGCACTTTTTCCCAAATCTGATAACGATTTAACACGGCAATCGCATCTGCATAGCTGCTGTCATCGGGCACTGTCGCACCGCTGGCAATCGCGCTTAAATCATCACCAAGCACATCCGATAAAATCAGCGCGTGCAAATCCGCTGGAAAAGCTAATCGCGCTAATTGCCCGCCTTTCAGTTGCGAGAGATGTTTGCGTACACAGTTGATTTCTTGAATATTTGCACCGCAAGCCAATAACAAATCCGTAGTGGCAATTTTTTCTGCTAAGGTCAGTGGAGCAAGCGGCGCAGGTAATAACGCTGAACCTCCGCCGGAAATCAAAACCAGCACTAATTCACCCTGTTCAGCTTTTTTCACACGTTCTGCAATCAAACTTGCAGCGTGCAAGCCTGCGTTATCAGGCAATGGATGTCCTGCGCCTATCACCGTGAGATTTTCCAATGCCAGCAGATTGTCGTAGTTAGTCACAACAATCCCTTGCTCATCCAATAATTCAGCAGGAATCACTTCCGTCGCGGCTTTTGCCATTGCACAAGCGGCTTTACCATACGCAATCAAATGCACTTTTGACCAACGCCCAATGCGAACTTTGCTGCTGTCATTGAGGTCTAAATAAAGTTCCAGATGATTTTCTGAAAATTTGATGGCGCGTTTGACCGCTGTGTAGGGATCTGCTGCATCAATGCCTGCTTGAAAAATCTGCAAAGCATCGTGGCGTAAAATATCAAGGGATTGTGCTAAAGCTGGCATTGCGATCTCGTTTAGATTGAGGTTTGACTAAAAAACGCCTGATAACTCACGACTGCCAGTCCTTCAAGACATAGTTATCTACACATCTTTAGTTTAAAAAAGTATTTATATATCAATTGGATATTGAAATATGTAGGTTGGGTTAGCTGCTTTTTTCGTCAGAAAAAAGAGCGTAACCCAACAAAGTGCGTCTATTTTAACGCTGAATGTTGGGTTACGCTTATCTCGCTTCGCTCAATAATGCTAACCCAACCTACAAAAAATTCTTTATTATCAATGCTTTTGTTATAAAAACCATCAAACTATCTTGTGTAGATACCTATGCATTCAAGAACTGGCAATCGTTAAACCCTTTAGCGTTCCACGCAATCTTCAAAGCCGTAGTTTCCACCTTTGTATTCAGGCTCGTAATAAAACTTGTGAAAAGTTTGTTTGCCTTGCGAATTTCTCTTAAATTTTGCAATCCCTGTGCCTATATCTCTGGTATTGAGTTCATTCAAAGCAAAGTGCATCGCAACATTATCACCTTGCGCAACCGCTTCGCCTAAATACACACCAAAACCTTGCACGCTTAATTTAAAATCATAAGACGCATAAATGCCTGTGCTTTGTTCAGGCTTCAAATTTAACGTCGCTGTTGCTTTGTACTTGCCTTCCTTAGCATCATCACCCGTGCAATCATATACACCACTTAAATCTTCGCCGGTATATGTTGTTTTTGCTTGTGCATAATTCATTACAGAACAAGCCAAAATCATCCAAATAAGTTTTTTCATGGTTTCCTCTCGTCAAATGTAAAGTGAACAACAATCAGAGTTAGGATTTGCAGAATTGAAAGATTTTCAGCATGTTATCTGTCATCTCTTTGTTAAGTCTGTTGTATTCCTGATTCTGATCTAAAGACTTAAAATTGTTACGCCATTTCTTTTGCTAGTTGAAAAATTAATTCTGCATCAAATACTTGTTTGTTGTCTTCAAATAATTTTGCAATACAAGCTCGATGCAATGCTAATTTTAATGTGCCAAAACCAATTGCGCCCCAAATAATTTTGCCGTGCCGGTCGAGTCCTTTATCCATCACATCTGTGCCGCCAATGCCAACAGGCGGAGTGGCGTTTGCATCGGCTATCATTTCAAGGGTTTGGTTGTCTTGCCAATGTTCAGGTTTTAATAGTTCAACACCTGCCGCGCCGGTTGCTAATACAATCTGCGCACCTTGTATCGCTTGAACTCTGCCATCGTAATCTACTGCTTCAATCGGGGTTAAATCGACATTAAATCGCTCTTTCATCGCTGCGCACGCTTTTTCAGCATTGGCAATTTGCCGCGAAGTGATTGAAACGGTTGCACCTTCTTGTGCCAACATCACTGCCGCACGTTGTCCGACTGGCCCTGTGCCTGCTAAAACCACTGCTTTTTTTCCCGCAAGTGTGCCGGTTGTGCGTAATTTAGCCACCATTGCAGCGGCTGTAGTGTTGCTGCCATTGCTGTCTAACATCACTGAGACACGAAAGCCCGGAAAAAATTGCTTTTGTACAGCGATAAACAAGGCTTGTCCTGCTGCCATATCGCTGCCACCGACAAAAATGGCGGTATTTTTTTTGTCTTTGGGTGCACGCGTAAAGATTGTTCCTTCCACTAAGCCCTTCACATTTTCAGGACTCACTCCACCAAGACCGATGACATGATCTGCGCCACCATCATAAGCAACCACGGAGTCAAAAACAGAAGGGTGGAAATCTGTATCAAACTGGAATAACAATTTTTTCATCTAATGAGTCCTACTCTCTTAAAAATAACACGCTTTTATTAAGCGATTTCAAAATTTCGTCATTATATCGTATAAGATAAACCTTGCTTGATTTAATCAAATCCCTGTTTGGCACTGAAAAAGCAAGCTAGAAAGGGATTGATGATTGCGATTAAATAAGGTAGCTTAGCGAGTCTTAAATATCCAAAATCAATATTTTGATTATTTTGCATATTTCATTACGGTGATAATAAAACTTATAAATCACTCATAAAAAAATAACACACTATAAGGAAAACAAATGAAGAATCCAGTTGATATTGCCGTGACAGGGGCGGCGGGGCAAATTAGTTACTCTTTGCTTTTTCGTTTGGCAAGTGGAGAGCTGTTAGGCGCGGATCAGCCGATTAATCTGCATTTGTTAGAAGTTACACATGCCTTGCCTGCGTTGCATGGCGTGGTGATGGAGCTGCATGATTGTGCTTATCCGTTGTTGCGTAAAGTGACGATTACCGATAATGCAAAAGTGGCATTTAATAATGTTGATTTTGCGTTTTTATTGGGAGCGCGTCCAAGAAGTCAAGGAATGGAGCGCAAAGATTTGTTGCAGTGCAATGCAGAAATTTTTAGCGTGCAGGGAAAAGCATTAAATGAAGTGGCAAGCCGGAATGTGAAAGTGTTGGTCACGGGAAATCCTGCAAACACCAATGCGTTGATTGCAATTCGCAACGCGCCTGATTTAACGCCAGCGAATTTTTCAGCCATGAGTATGCTTGACCATAATCGCGCGATTGCGCAATTGGCGGAAAAAAGCGGTGTGCAAACAACTGAGATTAAAAATGTGATTATTTGGGGTAATCACTCTGTGACTCAGTATCCTGATATTCATCATACCAAGATTAAAGGACAAGATGCGTTGTCGTTGGTGGATAACGCTTGGTTTGTGAATCATTTTATTCCAACTGTGCAGCAACGCGGCGCGGATATTATTAAAGCGCGGGGCTTGTCGAGTGCGGCTTCTGCGGCAAATGCGGCAATTAAGCAAATGCAGGCGTGGGAGCTGGGAACAGAAAATGGTGATTGGGTAAGCATGGGAATTGCGTCCGATGGCAGTTATGGAATTGAAAAAGGCTTGGTTTATTCGTATCCAGTGACTTGCGCTGATGGAAAAGTGAGTATTGTGCAGGGTTTAAAAATTAATCCGTTTAGCAAAGAAAGAATGAAATTGACTGAAACGGAATTGAAAGAAGAGAGAGATGCGATTAAGCATTTATTGTGATAAAAAATGAGCCATGACATTGAGCTAAAGCTGTTATATGAAATTGAGGAATTAAAAAGAAAAGTTAATTCCTTAGAGGGAAATATTCAACAAAAAATCCCCACTTATCAATACAGTAAAATCCGCGATAGTGATTTAAAAACATTGGTGGATATTGAAAAAAACTTGGATAACAGTATTTTTAATGCGTGGTTTAATTGTTCGATTGAAATAGAAGATTCAATCATTTTTTTTCTAAATAACTTAATAGAAGATAATAAGGTTTTAATTGATAGTTACAATGAGGAGGATTTAAAAATCAATTTTATTGTGCCTATTTTAAATAAAATCCGTTTTAAATCGTTTGAGCGAAAAATGCGCGATTTTTATGAATCTCAACTGACTTATAAAACCGATAAATTTATTTTAAATGGAACGATTGATTTTGTTGTTTCAGAGGGTTTAGTGGAAAGTAAAAAGCCTTATTTTTTTATTCAAGAGTTTAAACGCAGCGAGGAATATGGCAATCCAAGACCGCAATTGCTGGCAGAGTTGATAAGTGCTGTTGAATTAAATCAATGGCATTTTATAAAAGGAGCTTATATTATCGGTGGAAACTGGCATTTTGCGATTTTGGAAAAGTTAGATATTAATAAATATCAGTATTTTATCTCTCAAAACTTTGATGCAACGAAATTAGAGGATTTAAAATTAATTTACAAAAATTTGTTATTTATTAAACATGAAATTATTGCCATGATTGAATCTTCACAAAGTTAAACAGGAAATAGACAAATAGAAAATGACAATCAAATTATTACATATTCCAGGAATATAGCAATTTCAATTCTAACAGATATAAAAGTTATTAACATATTTAAAATATTCATTTATATCTTCTAAAGATATAGACTCAATAGCCGAATAAATAGATAAGCCAAGATGAAGCTCACATCTAGGTTTA
>ERZ1034363.861-NODE-861-length-18908-cov-4.504912_pt1 | contig 18908 bp, 18 predicted proteins | sample MGYA00520616_ERZ1034363 | MGnify/ENA primary metagenome ERZ1034363 (study PRJEB33736, sample SAMEA104284506) | Azolla filiculoides | biome: Urban; feature: Water surface; material: Ditch water | place: Netherlands | collected 2015-10-28 | depth 0-0.1 m ...
AATTCGCGGCAGGCGAGCGAACTGGCGGGGAATGCGCAGCAGGTGGCGATCAAGGGGGGGGCAGTGGTCGGCGAGGTGGTGCAGACGATGAACGCCATACACCAGTCGAGCAACCGGATTGCGGACATTATCGGGGTGATTGACGGGATTGCCTTCCAGACCAATATTCTGGCCTTGAACGCGGCGGTTGAAGCGGCGCGTGCCGGTGAGCAGGGGCGTGGTTTTGCGGTGGTGGCCTCGGAGGTGCGCAATCTGGCCCAGCGCAGTGCAGCGGCGGCCAAGGAGATCAAGGGGCTGATTGCCGACTCGGTAGACAAGGTTGAGGCGGGCAGCAAGCTGGTTGATCAGGCGGGTCGGACGATGGACGAGGTGGTGTCGAGTATCCGGCGGGTGGCCAGCCTGATGGCGGGCATCTCGGAGGCGAGCCGCGAACAGAGTGCAGGGATCGAGCATGTGAGCATAGCGGTCAGCCAGATGGACGAAGTGACGCAGCAGAATGCCGCGTTGGTTGAGCAGGCCGCTGCAGCAGCCGAAAGTCTTGAAGAACAGGCGAATAGCCTGGCCATGGCTGTTTCTGTCTTCCAGGTCAACACGGGCAGTGAATTTCTCCTCGGCGCAGGGGATCGTCAGCGCTCAGCATCGGCAGCTTACGCACCGAAGCTGGGGGCCGACACGACCAATGCTGGCGACACCCAGTCCCGTCGTCTCGATGACGAGTGGACGGAGTTCTGATTTTGGCGGACGCAAAATCTCCTTCATCGTGGACCGGCCTGCGTGCCGCCCCTGCGGTGGCACCTGAGCGGGATGCTGCCGATAGGGAGTTTGCCTATTCGCTGGCCGATTTCGAACGCGTTCGCCAGTTGATCTATCAGCATGCAGGCATTTCCCTGTCGCCGATCAAGCAGGACATGGTTTACTCCCGTCTGGCCCGACGCCTGAGGGCGACCGGGATGACGACCTTCGCCAGCTATCTGGATGCCCTTGAGGCAAAAAGAGGCGATGAATGGGAGTGCTTCGTCAATTCGCTGACGACCAATCTGACCTCGTTTTTCCGTGAGCCACATCATTTCCCGATACTCGCCGAACAACTTCGCCGGATTGGGAAAAAACGACCGGTCCGCATCTGGTGCTCTGCCGCGTCGACGGGCGAAGAGCCTTATTCCATCGCGATGACGGTGGCCGATACCTTCGGGTCCGATACGTCGCATGTTTCCATCATGGCTTCCGATCTCGATACCAATGTCCTGGCGACGGCTGAAAAAGGCATTTATTCGCTCGACAGGGTCGAAAAGGTGCCGCCAGACCAGCTGCGAAAATTCTTCCTGCGCGGCACCGGGGGGCAGGAGGGTTTTGTCTCGGTCAGACCGGAGTTGCGGCGCATGGTCACGTTCCACCGGATCAATTTGCTCGACGCAAGCTACGCCGTCAAGGGGCCGCTCGACGTGATTTTTTGTCGAAATGTCATGATTTACTTCGACCGGCCAACGCAATACAAAATCCTGTCGCGGTTTGCGCCGATGATGCAGCCTGATGGCCTGATGTTTGCCGGCCATTCGGAAAATTTCATGCACGCGGCCGATCTTTTCAAGTCCCAGGGCAAGACAGTCTATGCCCTGGCAAATGCCCCATAGCAGAGGAAAACGGTGCAACACGCCTATGACGAGCCGCTAGCCGTCAATCGATACTTTGACCGGAAATTCGGACTCGAGGCGGCCAAGATCCTGCCTGGAGAGTATTTCGTGTCGACCGCGGACGAGCTGCTGGTGACCGTCCTTGGCTCCTGTGTGGCGGCCTGTATTCGCGATACCGACTCGGGCATCGGCGGCATGAACCATTTCATGCTACCCGATGACGGCGGGCGCAATCCGCTCGGCGCATCGGCCCGCTATGGCACCTTCGCCATGGAAATCCTGATCAATCACCTGCTGAAACTGGGGGCGCGACGCAGTCGCCTCGAGGCCAAGGTGTTCGGCGGCGGATCGGTGATGGCCAGTCTGGCCGGGAGCCAGGTCGGGGAAAAAAATGCCGAGTTCGTGCTCGAATTCCTTAAAACTGAGAAAATTCCCATTGTTGCCAAAGATTTGCTGGATTCGTATCCGCGGAAAGTCTACTATTTCCCACATTCAGGACGCGCCCTGGTCAAAAAACTGCATCGCGTCCATAACGACACCTTGTTCAGCCGGGAGAACGAATACAAGCTTCGCCTGAGTACATCCACTTTCGCAGGGGATGTGGAGTTGTTCGTATGACGCGCTTGCCACCCGGAAAGCATGAGTTTTCAAAATTTCACTACAGATGCCCATGAAGACTAAAGTTTTGGTGGTGGATGATTCGATGCTGATGCGTAGTCTGCTGACCAAGATGATCAATCTGGCGCCGGACATGGAGGTTGTGGGCGCCGCGCCTGATGCTCAGGATGCGCGCGAAATGATCAAGGCGCTCAATCCCGACGTTTTGACGCTTGATGTCCAGATGCCGAAAATGGACGGGCTGGAGTTTCTCGAGCGCCTGATGCGCTTGCGGCCGATGCCGGTCGTCATGGTTTCATCCTTCACCGAGTCGGGTTCGGATATCACGCTCAAAGCCCTCGAGTTGGGGGCCGTCGATTACATTGGCAAGCCAAGGACTGACAATGGAAAGAGTATCGAAAGTTATGCCGAGGATCTGGTGGAAAAACTACGCATAGCCAAAGGTGCCCGCCTGCATCGATCAGTAGCCAGATCGCCGTCGGCGACGACTGTCGCGATGCCGGCAAGGGCCGGACTGGCGACAAGTGGTGCCGTTATCTTTGTGGGCGCCTCGACCGGGGGGACCGAGGCAATCAAGGACTTTTTGCTGGGCATGCCGGCAGATTGCCCGCCGATACTGATAGTCCAGCATATGCCCGAGTCCTTTACCGGTTCCTTTGCCCGTCGTCTCGATGCCTTGTGTGCGCCGCGTGTCATCGAGGCGCAAGGCCATGAAAAACTGGAGGCGGGTAGCGTCTATGTGGCGCCAGGGCATTCCCATCTGCTGGTCCGGCGGGAGGGGGGCGGGCTCTACACCGAATTGGCGGCGACGCAGCCGGTCAACCGGCATCGGCCATCGGTTGATGTGCTCTTTGATTCAGCGGCCGCCGTGCTGGGCAGCAAGGCCATAGGCGTCATTCTGACGGGCATGGGCAAGGACGGTGCTCAGGGCTTGTTGCGGCTGCGCCAGTCCGGGGCGAAAACTTTCGGTCAGGACGAGGCAAGCTGCGTGGTTTACGGCATGCCGCGCGAAGCCTTTCTGGTCGGTGCGGTAGTCGAGCAGTGTGCTCTGGGTGATATGGCAAGGCGGGTGATCGGGGCGATTGGGAGCTAAAAAGACGGTCGGACTTGTTGGCTATGGCCAAAGGATTAAACTAGACCCCTATTTTTACTATTTGGCATGGGAAAACAAATGCAAACAAGTATTTTGAATGAATCCGGCAAGGTGGTGATCAAGCTGTCCGGGCGTTTTGATTTCAACACGCACCGCGAATTCCGTGCTGCTTATGAGCCCTTTATTGCCGATACAGTGGTCCGCTCGGTAGCAGTTGATTTCTCCGGGGTCGATTATCTGGACAGCTCCGCACTGGGTATGTTGTTGATGTTGCGCGACAAGTTGGGTGGTGCCGGTAAAGATGTGGCATTGACCGGGGTGCGCGGTAACGTAAAACAGGTGCTAGATATTGCTAATTTTGGTAAATTGTTTCAAATTTCATAAAAGGTTGGTTGGGCGCCGTAATGGCCTTGGTGGCGTCCTTGCTACGTGGCGATGGACGTGGGAGACGCGGAGAGCCGGTTTCCAGTGACCGAAGGTCGCCTGACGCGCGACAAGCGAGAGGATGGCAATGTCGGAATTATTGAAGAATATCGACGCACGAACCAAATTGGCGGGCACCAACAAGCTCGAGATACTTCTTTTCTTTCTTGGCGTGGATCAGCGTACCGGGCGTCGTGAAACCTACGGCATCAATGTGTTCAAGGTCCGTGAGGTCATGCGCACACCGGTGATTACCGCCGCCCCTGACATGCCGCCCTCCGTTGAGGGCATGGTCAGCCTGCGCGGGGCACTGGTGCCGGTGATCGATCTCGCGAAGTATTCGGGCATAGCCCCGGAAAAACCGCGCGAAATCATGATCGTGACCGAATACAACGGGCACACGCAGGGCTTTCTGGTCGAGGGGGTGGATACCATCCTTCGCCTTGACTGGAGCAAGATGCGGGTCCCGCCGGAAATGCTGACTTCGCAGACGGGCGGCCTGGTAACGGCCGTCACCGAACTCGATGACAACCGTCTGGTCATGATGATGGACGTCGAGAAAGTGCTTTCGGAAACCTCGACTATCGACAACGAAAGCATGTTCCGTGGGGTGGTCGCTGTGGACCGCCCGGACAGTACCGTTTTTTATTGTGATGACTCCAGTGTCGCCCGCAAGCAGATTGAGCGGACGCTCGCTGCCATGGGCGTCAAGGGGATCTCGGCGGTCAATGGTCGCCAGATGTGGGACGAAATGGAGAAAATAGCGACCTATGCGCAGTCGATCGGCAAGCCGCCTTCGTCCATGATCAGCCTGGTGTTGACCGATATCGAAATGCCCGAGATGGATGGCTATATCCTGACCAAGAAAATAAAGTCGGATCCGCGCTTCAGCAGCATTCCGGTGATCATGCATTCCTCCCTGTCGGGAATGTCCAATCAAAAGCTCGGGGCGTCAGTTGGCGTCGATGAGTATGTACCCAAATTCGAGCCCATGCGTCTGTCCGAAACCTTGGCCAGGCGACTGGGGGTGGAAGGTTTGCCGGTTCGTGCGGCCTGAGAGATAGCGGGAGTTGGCGATGGACCTCGTAGAGAATAAAAATCTGCTCGACAGCATCGATGCGCGGACGCGGCTGGCAGGTTCCAACAAGATGGAAATCCTGCTGTTCTCGCTAGGGACGCGCGAGATTTTCGGCATCAATGTGTTCAAGGTCCGCGAAGTCGGCCGGACGCCCCACATTACGAGGACGCCGAACATGCCGCGCGGGGTGGAGGGCTTGATTTCGTTGCGTGGCAATGTCATCCCGGTGCTGTCGCTGGGCCAGTTCATGCATCTGGATGCCCCGGCCGGGCTCGGCAAGACCATGATGGTGGCCGAGTATTCAAAGCGGACGCTGGGTTTTCTCGTGCACGATGTCGACCGCATCATCCGGGTTGACTGGGAGCGCGTGAAGGCACCGGAGAACGTGCTGGCGGCAAATCAGGGGCTGATCACGGCGGTGATCGAACTGGAGGGGGGCGGGCTGGTGTCGATTCTCGATGTCGAACAGATACTGGCCAATTCATTTGGTGAGGCGATGATTGTCGATATCACGCCGGCCAAAGTGGATCCCGACACCAATGTCTTTTTTGTCGACGATTCCGTCGTCGCGCGACGCAAGATTGCCGAAGTTCTCGACAAGCTCGGGGTCCGCCACAAGCACGCCACCAATGGCCAGGAAGCCTGGACGCGACTGCAGGGGATTGCCGGTCATGCGGCGCAGATGGGACACAATATCCGCGAAGATATTCGCCTGATTCTGGTTGACGCCGAGATGCCGGAAATGGATGGCTATGTGCTGACCAAGAACATCAAGGCCGATCCGCGTTTCGATGGTGTTCCCATCGTCATGCACTCCTCGCTCTCTTCCGAAGCCAATCGGGCCATGGGCAAGTCGGTGGGCGTGGATGCCTATGTCGCAAAATTCGATGCTGAAGCGTTGGCGGATACCCTGCGTCCGCTGATTGAACGATAACAAACCAAGTTCCTGGAGTAGTGCATGGCAGCTGATCCGAAAATGAAATTCCTGGTGGTCGACGATTTCTCGACCATGCGACGAATCGTCCGGAATCTTCTCAAAGAGCTGGGGTTTACCAATGTCGACGAGGCCGAGGATGGGGCGATTGCGCTCCAGAAGCTGCAGGCGGGTGGCTTTGAGTTCGTTGTGACCGACTGGAACATGCCGAACATGGATGGCCTCACCCTCTTGCAATCGATACGGGCAACGCCGCATCTCAAGCATCTGCCCGTCCTCATGATCACCGCCGAAGCGAAGAAGGAAAACATCATCGCCGCGGCGCAGTCGGGGGCCAGCGGCTACATCGTCAAGCCTTTTACGGCGGGAACACTTTCGGAAAAGCTGAACAAGATTTTCGAAAAAATGGGTCAGGCCTAAGGGGAGATCATGTCGGCAAATAACGATTCAGATGACCTCGAGGCCCTTTTTGACTCGATCGCAGCAGGCAGTGCAGCGGCGCCGGTCGCCCCGGCACCCGTGCCGGTAGCGCCAGTTCCCGCGGCATCCGCGGATGGTGACAATGATGATTTGCAGGCCCTGTTCGATAGCGTCGCCGCAACGGCCAGTGTGGCCCAGGTGGCCTCCAGCGGTGATGCGGCCGGTGGTGACGCCGGTGGTGACGCCGGCGCCGCCTGGTCGCAGCAGGAGGCTGTCTTCAATCGCATCGGACAGATGGCGCGTAACCTGCACGATACGCTGGGGCAGCTTGGTTACGACAAGCTCATCGAGCAAACCGTTTCGGCGCTGCCCGATGCCAAGGATCGCCTGGCCTATGTCGCCAATTTGACCGAGCAGGCCGCCTGTCGCGTTCTCAATGCGACGGATATTGCCAATCCATTGGTTGAGCAGATCGAAACGAGCGCCCAGGCCCTGGGCCAGCGTTGGGACAAGGTCTTCGCCAACGAAATGGGGCCGGCTGACTTCAAGCTGCTGGCCGCGGAAACGCGCGCTTTCCTCAATGAAGGACTGCCGCAAAAGGCCCGCGCCACCCATGCCCAATTGACCGAAATCATGATGGCACAGGATTTCCAGGACCTGACCGGGCAAGTCATCAAGAAGATTGTCAGCCTGGCTCATGAGCTTGAGTCGGGACTGATGACCGTGCTCATCGAGGTGCTGCCGGAAACCAAGCGTACCGATGAGGTCGCCAGTCTGATGAACGGTCCGGTCATCAATGCCGAAGGGCGCAGCGATGTAGTGGTTAACCAGGAGCAGGTCGATGACCTGCTGGACAGCCTCGGCTTCTGAGGAGCGCGATAATGAGCGACTTTGCCGGAATGGAAGATCTCCTGCAGGACTTTCTGCAGGAGGCCAGTGATTTGTTGTCCGATGTGGATAACAAACTCGTTGAACTGGAAAAGATGCCGGATGACCGCGCATTGCTCAACGATATTTTCCGTGGCTTTCACACGGTCAAGGGCGGGGCTGGCTTTCTCAACGCTGCCGAACTGGTGACCCTCTGTCATCTGACTGAAAATCTCTTTGACCGCCTGCGCAATGGCGAACTTGAACTGACGGCCGGCTTGATGGACGTCATCATGGACGCGACCAAGGGCGTCCGCGAAATGTTTGGCGAATTGGGGCAGATGGTTCAGCCCCAGCCGGCTGATCCGGGCGTGATCGCCGCCTTGAAGGGCGTCTTGAGCGGAGATGCTGCTGCGGCCGCCGCGAAAGCAGCCGAAGTGCCGCCGGCGGTAGCGGATACGCCAAAAACACCTGGCCCCGTCCCCGGTGAGCCTGACTGGAACCTCTTGCATGCTGCCGTCACCGGCGCTGCGGCACCGGTCACGTCAGATCCGGCCGTGGTCATCACCAAGGCCGAAACGGCCATGGTCGAGTCGGTGGTGACGCCGGTTGTGGTGGCGCCTGAAGGGGCCGGTGCGGCATCGCCCTTTGGCCGGCGTGCCGTTGACAAGCCGGGCGGTCAGCCGGTTTCGGCACGGCGCGTTGAAGAGCGCGTTCGCGAAAATACCATACGGGTGGATACCTCCCGCCTCGACCAGGTTCTCAATCTGTCGGGTGAAATTGGCTTGACCAAGAACCGCCTGACCAGCCTGCGGGCCGACATCCTGGCTGGAAAGAGCGACTCGGAAACCCTGCATGCGCTGGATCAGGCGGTAAGCCAGCTCGACTTGCTGGTGTCGGATTTGCAGAACTCGGTGATGAAGACGCGGATGCAGCCCATCGGCCGTCTTTTCCAGAAATATCCGCGCATTGCCCGCGACCTCGCCCGGCAACTCGGCAAGGATGTCGAACTGGTCCTCGCTGGCGAGGAAACCGAAGTAGACAAGACGATGATCGAGGATCTGGCCGATCCGCTCATCCACCTGATCCGCAATGCGGTTGATCATGGCGTCGAAATGCCCGAGGAGCGTTTGGCTGCCGGCAAGCCGGTCAAGAGTCTGGTCCGCCTCGAGGCGCGTCAGGAGGGCGATCATATCGTCCTTATCATTGCCGATGACGGCAAGGGCATGAATGCCGAACGGATTCGCGCCAAGGCCATTGAAAAGGGCCTGATATCCGAAGAAGACGCCAATACGCTGGACGAGCGCCAGAGCCTCAACCTCATCTTCCTCCCCGGTTTTTCGCTCAAGGCGCAAATTTCCGATGTGTCGGGGCGTGGCGTCGGCATGGACGTGGTGAAAACCAATATCCAGAAGCTCAACGGATCGATCGAGATACGCTCGGAGCCAGGCAAGGGGTCGGTTTTCATCATTTCATTGCCGCTGACCCTGGCGATTCTGCCGGTTTTGCTGGTTCTGCTTGGCGATCAGCCATTCGCCCTGCCGCTGTCGCTGGTTCGCGAAATACTGCCGATCGAGCAAAGCAAGGTACAGGAAGTGGGCGGTCGGGAAACGCTGGTGGTCAGGGGCGAGGTATTGCCCGTGATTACCCTGGCACGCCTTCTCGGCTGGCCGCTTGAGCGCTATCCGGAGTACGGCGTGTTCATGCAGACGGCGGAGCGCAGCTTCATTCTGGCGGTCGATAGCTTCGCCGGGCGCGACGATGCCGTGATCAAGTCGCTCGAGGATTTCCGTCCAAAGGGGGTGGCTGGCGTGACCACACTGTCCAATGGGCAGATCGTCCTGATTCTCGACATGAAAGAATTGTTGGCCGACCTCGGGCAGCATGCCGAGGTGGGTTCCGGCAAGAGGGCGCTCGATTTCGCATGATTCCCGTTTTTAGTCAACGAGTTGAGAGGGGGCTATGCCCCCTCTTTTCTTTTGGGGGTTTACTCTGTTGTCATTGGCTTGCGAATGGCATCTGAGAAACAGAATAAATAAACACACGTACCTCTATAATTTTTCTGGTTTTTTCCTATAATAGCCATAACGTAAACCAAAGATGGCTATGGCCGAAGACAGCGACCTCGAGAAATCTGAAGAGCCTACAAGTAGGCGAATCGAGCAAGCCCGGGAAAAGGGGCAGGTGCCTCATTCTCGCGAACTTGGCACTTTTCTGGTTTTGATTGCTGCTGGTGCCGCTTTTTGGACAATGGGTGGCTGGTTCATGCAGCGCTCGATGGCGGTGGTCAGAAAAGGCTTTACCGTCGAGTCCGAGGTCATGCGCGAGCCGGCCTTGATGCTGCCCCGGCTGGCCGAGATGGCCGGCGACGCCCTTCTGGCTTTTTCTCCCTTGCTCGGCTTGCTCGTGCTGGCTGCCGTCCTGCCGCCATTTTTCATGAATGCCTGGGTTTTTTCCCCGCAGGCAATGGTCCCGGATTTCAATCGCCTCAATCCGCTCACCGGCTTTGGCCGGATGTTCTCGTGGAACAGCTTGATGGAACTGGGCAAGGCAGCACTCAAGGCGGCCTTGGTCGGCAGTGTGGCAGTCCTGCTGATGTGGAAAGAGCGTGACGAAATATTCGGTTTGCTCAACGAGCCCCTGGAGTCCGGGCTGGCCCATGCTGGCGATCTGGTCTCGTATTCATTTTTGGTCATGGTCGCGACGCTGGTGCTGATTGTCGCGGCGGATGTGCCCTTCCAGCTCTGGCAATACTTCGACAAGTTGAAGATGACCAAGGAAGAGATCAAGCAGGAAATGAAGGAAATGATGGGCGACCCCCATGTCAAGGGGCGTATCCGCAGCCTGCAGATGCAGGCTGCCCGCAAGCGCATGATGGCGGCGGTGCCGAAAGCCAATGTGGTCGTCACCAATCCGACCCACTTCTCGGTGGCGCTCTCCTATCAAACCGGCATGACGGCCCCCAAGGTGGTAGCCAAGGGGGCGGGCGCGATAGCCCAGAAGATACGCGAGATAGCCAACGAAAATGCGGTGCCGATACTCGAGGCGCCGCCCCTGGCCAGAGCGCTCTACAAACATGCCCAGCTCGACGCCGAAATCCCCTCCGCCCTGTACAGTGCAGTCGCGGAGGTTCTTGCTTATATCTACCAGCTGGCCAACTGGCGTCAGGTTGGTGGCGTCTATCCGGTGCCGCCGCGCGAACTGCCGGTGCCGCCAGAACTCGTTCCGGAGGCTGTGTAAATGGCAGCTTCCACAGTCAGCATGCAAAGTTTCATGGCACGCATGAACATCTCGCAGATGGCGGCGCCGGTCCTCATCCTGATGATTCTGGCAATGATGGTGTTGCCGCTGCCTGCTTTCGTGCTGGACGTGTTCTTCACCTTCAATATCGCCATCTCGGTGCTCGTCCTGCTGGTTGCCGTCAATACGCAAAAGACCCTCGAGTTCTCGGTCTTTCCGACCGTGCTGCTGGTGACGACCTTGCTTCGCTTGTCGCTCAACGTCGCCTCGACCCGCGTCGTCATGCTCGAAGGACATAACGGTCCGGATGCGGCCGGTAAGGTGATCGAGGCCTTCGGGCATTTCATGGTCGGTGGCAACTTTGCCGTCGGCATCCTCGTCTTCATGATCCTGGTGGTCATCAATTTTGTCGTCATCACCAAGGGTGCCGGTCGGGTGGCTGAAGTGTCGGCCCGCTTCACCCTTGACGCGATGCCGGGCAAGCAGATGGCCATCGATGCCGATCTCAATGCCGGCCTGATCGGCGAAGAAGATGCGCGTCGTCGTCGTTCCGAAATTTCGCGCGAAGCCGAGTTCTTCGGTTCTATGGATGGTGCCTCGAAGTTCGTTCGCGGTGATGCCGTGGCCGGCATCATCATCATGCTGCTCAATCTCGTCGGCGGGCTCATCGTCGGTGTCGTTCAGCACAATATGGAACTGGCGATGGCGGCCAAGAATTACACCCTGCTGACCATCGGCGATGGCTTGGTGGCGCAGATCCCCGGTCTGATCATTTCGATCGCCGCCGGCATGGTCGTAACCCGGGTGTCGGACGATCGCGACATCGGGCAGCAGGTGGTCGGGCAGATGTTCCGCAGCGCCAAGGTGATCGGCATCACGGCCGGGATCGTCGGCTTCCTGGGTCTTATTCCGGGCATGCCGAATCTGGTCTTCCTGATGCTGGCCAGCGGCATGGGCTGGATGGCGTGGCGGATGATGGAGAAGGAACGGCGCATCGTCGAGGCGCCGGTCAAAGTCGCTCCGGCACCGGTGCAGGATGCGATGGAAGCGACCTGGGGCGATGTGGCGCCGCTCGATGTCCTTGGCCTCGAAGTCGGTTATCGCCTGATCCCGCTGGTCGACAAATCGCAGGATGGCGAATTGCTGCGGCGCATTCGCGGCATCCGCAAGAAATTTGCGCAGGAAGTCGGCTTCCTCGTGTCGCCGGTGCATATCCGTGACAATCTCGAATTGAAACCGAACGCCTACCGCATCCTCCTCAAGGGCGTTGAGGTCGGCCAGGGCGAGGCCTATGCCGGCCAGCTCATGGCGATCAATCCGGGCCGCGTGGCCGGCACGCTCAACGGCACGGCGACCAAGGATCCGGCCTTCGGCCTGCCCGCCGTCTGGATCGATGCCGCGCAGCGTGAGCAGGCGCAGGCCTATGGCTATACCGTGGTCGATGCCTCGACCGTTGTCGCTACCCACCTCAACCACCTGATCCTGACCCATGCCGGCGAACTGCTCGGGCGTCAGGAAGTGCAGCAGCTCCTCGATCATCTCGGCAAGGAACTGCCCAAGCTGGTCGAAGATCTGGTGCCCAAGGTCATTCCGCTCGGCACCCTGCAAAAAGTCCTGCAGTCCATGCTCGACGAGGGCGTCCATATCCGCGACATGCGGACCATCATCGAGACCGTTGCCGACCACGCGACACGTACCCAGAATGCGGACGATCTGTCGAGTCAGGTGCGCATCGCCCTGGGCCGCGCCATCTCCCAGCAGATTTTCCCGGGCAACAGCGAAATGCAGGTCATGTCGCTCGATCCGACCCTGGAGCGCCTGCTGGCGCAGGCCGTCGCAGGTGGTTCCGAAAATACCAGCTTCGAGCCGGGCCTGGCCGATACGCTCCTGCGCGAAACGGCGCTGGCCGCCGGGCGCCAGGAAAATCTCGGACTGCCGGCCGTATTGCTCGTGCCGGCCAGTCTTCGCCTGCTCTTGTCCAGATTCCTGCGGCGTACCGTTCCCCAGTTGAAGGTACTGTCCCACAACGAAGTGCCTGAAACCCGAATTATCAAGGTGACCTCGATCATCGGAGGTAGAACATGAACGTCAAGAAATTCATCGCCGCAACCGCCAGGGATGCCCTGCGCAAGGTCAAGGAAACGCTCGGGAACGATGCGATCATCCTTTCCAACCGCGGTGTGCCCGGTGGCGTCGAGATCATGGCCGTTGCCGCACGGGACATGGCGATGATCGTCCCGACCCAGGTTCATGAAACGCCAAGGCCGGAACGCAAGCAGCCCGAAAGCCATGCGGACGACGACTATCGCGTCGTGCTCAGTTCGGCGCGGGCAAGAATTTCGCAGCCGCCACAGCCCACCGTGGTTCCGGCGCCATCCTCGCATCAGCACGTCGCGCCGCGGCCGGCTGCCAGCACGGTGAATGCAGGCATTCCCCGAACCGGGGCGCTGCGCCAGATGGAAAATGTCCGTCCTGGCCCATCGGTCCCGCCACCATCGCGCGGCGTCCCGGCTTCTTCGGTGCCCCCCGCTGCCAGCGCGCCGGCCAGTGTGGCGCGCCGTCCCGAGGCGGAAGTGGTGCCCATGGAAGTCATGGATGAAATCCGTTCGCTGCGCAAACTGGTCGAGCAGCATATGGCCGGCTTTGCCTGGGGCGAAACGGCCCGTTCCGAGCCGGTCAAAACCGAAGTCTTGCGCCAGATGCTGGATGCCGGGTTCTCCCCCCAGTTTTCGCGCGACATGCTGGCCGATCTGCCGCGTGAGATGAATGCGCTGGAGGCGATGGCCTGGGTCAAGGGATCCGCCGACCGTTCGCTCGTCACGATCGGTCAGGAAAACGACATCGTTGATCGTGGCGGCGTTTATGCCCTGGTTGGTCCGACCGGCGTCGGCAAGACGACGACCACGGCCAAGCTGGCCGCCCGTTGCGTGTTGCGGCATGGCCCGAGCAAGGTGGCGCTGGTGACCACCGATGGTTACCGGATTGGCGCTCACGAGCAATTGCGCATCTATGGCCGCATCCTTGGCGTATCGGTGCACCTGGTCAAGGATGCCAACGAATTGCGCCAGACGCTGCTTGAACTGCAGCACAAACACATGGTGCTGATCGACACCATGGGCATGAGCCAGCGCGACAAGCTCGTACCCGAACTCACCGACATGCTGGCCGGCTGTGACGTCCAGCGCCTGCTCCTGCTCAATTCGACATCGCGCGGCGATACGCTCGATGACGTCGTGCGCGCCTATGCCGGCGAGACGCTGGCCGGCTGCATCCTGACCAAGATTGACGAAGCTGCCAGCCTGGCGACGGTGCTCGACGTCATCATGCGGCATGGCTTGAAGCTACAGTATGTGTCCAACGGGCAGCGTGTCCCGGAAGATCTGCATCTGCCCAATCGGGGCTATCTCCTGCATCGTGCCTTCAAGGATGTCCCGGAAGGCTCGCCGCATCGTCTCGACGGTGTCGAATCCGGACTGATGATGGCAAATGCCGGCATGGTGGCGGTCGGGGGTAGCCGTGGCTGATTTCCATGTCGATCAGGCGGCTGGATTGCGCCGCCTGCTGGGTGGCGCCCAGCAATTGCAGGTCATTACTTTTGTCGCCGGATGTGACGGGGTCGGACGCAGCGTGGCCGTGGCCAATATCGCAGTCGCCCTGGCCCGCCTGGGCAAGGAAGTCCTGATCATCGACGAACATGCGGCCGGCGATGATATCGCCTCGGCCTTCGGCATGGCCGCCCGTCACGATCTCCTCAATGTGGTTCAGCGCGAAATGCCGCTTTCGCAGGTGCTGCTTCAGCCCATGCTCGGCTTGCGCGTGCTGCCTTCAGCGCGGGCGGCACGAAAGCTGGGACGCTTGTCGCTGTCGCAGCAGCAGACCTTGCTCGATGCGATGTCCGGCCTGGAGCGGCCCATCGATGTCATTCTGGTCGATGCCAGCATGGCCCATCCCAATGGCTTCTCCCCTTTCGGCCTGGTTGCCCAGGAGGCAGTCGTCGTCCTGTCCGGGAGCAGCGCCTCGATTACCGAGGCCTACTCGCTGATCAAAAAGGTGAGTCACGCCTTTTCGCGCAAGCATTTCCGCATTCTGGTCAACAAGGTGCGCAGCCAGTCGGATGCCCGCTCGATTTTCGAGAATATCGCCCAGGTTGCCGCGCAGCGCGGAGTGGCGCGACTCGAGTATGCGGGCGCGATTCCGCTCGACGAGTCGCTGCGCCAGTCGGCCCAGCTTTGCCGGCCCGTACTGGTTCAGGCTCCCGACTCGATTTCGGCGGCGGCATTCCGGGATATCGCCTCGGATATGCTCTACTGGCAGCGCAGCGAATGCGAGGCGGGCGGTGTCGGTCAATTCATGCAGCAACTGTTACACTTGAGCCAACGCATTACACCCAACGTATTAAGAGCCTGATGTATACCGCTGCCGGGCAGCCAGATAGGGATCAGCTGGTTCAGCGCTTCATGCCGCTGGTGAAGCGTATCGCCTATCACCTGATGGCCCGCCTGCCGCCCAGCGTCCAGTTCGATGATCTCGTCCAGAACGGGATGCTCGGTTTGCTCGACGCCATCGACCGCTATCAGGAAGGTTTTGGTGCGCAGTTCGAAACCTATGCCAGTCAGCGCATTCGGGGTGCCATGCTCGATGGCCTTCGCGAAAACGACTGGCTGCCGCGGAATTTGCGGCGGGAGTTGCGACGCATCGAAACAACGATCAACCAGCTTGAGCACGAGCACGGCCGGGCGCCATCCGAGCAGGAACTGGCTGATGCACTGGGTATGTCACTGGCCGACTATCAGCGGACGCTGCAGGATGCACGCGGTCATCAGATCGTCTACTTTGAGGACTTTTCCGGGGCCGATGACGAAGACTTTCTTGAACGGCACTTTACGGATAACGACGCCGATCCAGTCAGCATTCTTGAGGACAGGGGCGTCAAGGAGCAATTGGTGCAGGCCATCAGTCTGTTGCCGGAGCGCGAAAAATTGATGATGGCCTTGTATTATGAGCAGGATCTGAATTTGCGGGAGATAGGCGAGGTCATGGGCGTTACCGAGTCGCGCGTCTGTCAATTGCACACCCAGGCCATCGCCCGGCTGCGTAGCCGTATCGTTCCGGAAGTTCCGGCTGCCATGAAACGTCGCAAGGAGAAGGCAGGTGGATAAGATCAGTCTTGCCGGCCTGGCCATCAGCGCGATAGCAATCCTCGGCGGCCAGTTCCTCGAAGGCGGAAGCATCGGTTCCCTGGTGCAGCCCACGGCCTTGCTGATCGTGCTTGGCGGCACATTGGGGGCCGTCCTGCTACAGAGCCCGCTGCACATATTCAAACGCGGCATGACGATGGCCAAGTGGATCTGGATTCCCCCGGTCATCGAACAGAAGCGCCAGATCGAGCAAATCATGAACTGGAGCCAGATGTCTCGTCGCGAGGGTTTGCTGGCCCTGGAAAATTTCATTCCGGGCATCAAGGATGAATTCGCCCGCAAGGGTTTGCAGTTACTGGTCGATGGCGCCGATCCGGAGCGCATCCGCGAGTTGCTGGAAGTCGAGATCGGTACCTTCGAAGAGGAATGGCGCCAGTCGGCCAAAATCTGGGATGCCGCAGGCGGCTATTCACCGACTATCGGCATTCTGGGGGCGGTCATGGGCCTCATCCACGTCATGGAAAACCTCTCCGACCCGACCAAGCTCGGCGGTGGCATCGCCGTCGCCTTTGTCGCGACGATCTACGGTGTCGGTCTGGCCAACCTGGTCTACCTGCCGGTGGCGGCCAAACTCAAGTATTACGTCACGCGCATGGTGGCCTCGCGCGAAATGCTGGTCGATGGTCTGGTCGGTATCGCCGTGGGTGACAATCCCCGGATCATCGAAGGCCGCCTCAAGGGCTATCTCCACTGATGGCGCGCAAACGTCGCGAAGAGGAGCATGAGAACCACGAACGCTGGCTGGTCTCCTACGCCGACTTCATTACCCTGCTGTTTGCCTTTTTCGTCGTCATGTACGCTGTATCATCGGTCAATGAGGGCAAATACAAGGTCCTCTCCAGTTCGCTGACCAACGCCTTCAACAACAAGACGGGTGAACCCGGCGGGCAGCCTGTCACTGTCATGGCGGGTGCGCCGCCGATGCCGCCCCGGCCCATCATCAAGGTCGACAAGGTGCCGGAAACGGCCAAGAACGAGGCCAAAAAGGTCGAGCAGCGGCAAAAGATGAAGAATATCGCGGACAACATTACGGATGCCCTTCAGCCCCTCGTTGCCTCAGGAACAATCCGCTTGCTGCAGACCAGTCGCGGCGTCACCATCGAAATCAGCGACAGCGTTCTGTTTGCGCCCGGGCAGGCACGTTTGCAGCCGGCCTCGATCAGTGCCATGAGTGTCATCTCCCAGGTGCTGGCGAGTACGGATTTTCCGATAACCATCGAAGGGCATACCGATAATGTCCCGATTGCCACGCCGCAGTTTCCATCCAATTGGGAGTTGTCGGCCATGCGGGCGACCACCGTGCTTCGCTTGTTCAATGATGGCGGCGTGGGCGCCGAGCGCTTGACGGCTATCGGTTATGGCGAAACCCGGCCGGTGGAAACCAATACGACGGCGGAGGGACGGGCAAGAAACCGGCGGGTTGCGATCATGATCGACTCGAATCGCCCGGAAGAACCGACCGAGATCAACGAGGCGAAGCCGGCTACTCGCTGATCCGGGTGACCGGACAGGTCAGGCCGAATCGATGATGCGACTACCTGTCGTGGATGCCGCCTGACCGTCCCGGCTGTAGAGCGATTGCTCGGACTCGCTGCGGGTCAGGATGGATAGCGCATCGCTGGTCTTTTGATGCAGGGCGTTGATCAGACTGCCATTCACTTCATTGATTTCGCGGGCTTCGCGAGCCACCGCGAGCAGCCCTGCCCAGAGTTTTGCCGACTCGGTCTCGCGTGGGTGGGCGGCCAACCATGCATGCATGTCTGTCGTACTCTCCTGGCCCGGGGAGAGTGCCTGGGCGCGTTCTGCCCCAAGGGTGTTAAGGCTTTCAGCCAGGGCCAGCTTTTTCGTGTTGATATCGGCCAGTTCGTCACTGGTGCCGGCGCGCAGAATCTCCTGTTCGCGCAACAGCGTATCCCGGAAGCGAACGACCAGTGCGGCCTCGTTCTTCAGCAGTGCGGCCAGCGCGCTCATCAAGCCTTGCGTTGGGAGTCGAGCAGGTCGCGGGCGGACTGGATCAGTCCATCGGCAATGGCTTCGGGATTGACCTTGAAACGCCCCTGCGAAATCGCATCCTTGATTTCCTGAATGCGTGCCGCGTTAACCGGGGGCTTGTCGGTGCTTTGCATGGCGCCGGCAAGTTGGCTCAGACTGACGGATTCACCGGTGCTCGCGGCTTCGTGGGCCGGGCGTGCAGTCGGGCGGGGCGCTGTCGGCGTCGGGCCTGGTTTGTAGGTGCTGTCGATTTTCATGATAGGGCTCGCAATACTTTTTTGGTCTCAGACGGTATAACGGCCGTCCAGGCTGAAACTTTAGCTCAAAATTCGATTTCCACACTGCCGTCAGCACGGGCCGTGCCAGTTATTGTCTGGCCGGAGTTCATGCGAATCTGGGTCGACTGTCCGACGGTCGCGTTGTTGATGGCTTTCCCCTCGGCACTGACCGCGAAACCGCTGCCTTTCGATATCACCCTGACGGTCTGGCCCGGGCGGATCACGACAGGTGCCACCAGTTGATCCTGGCGGATGGTCTGGCCTGCCCCCAGCGAGTTACGCAGGGTCTTGCCCACAACGCTGGCCGGGTCACTGACGACGCCGGTCGCCATGTGGGAGATGTCGCCACTGAGCGTGACAAGGTCGGACTCGGAGATGACCTGGCCGGCAATTAATGCTCGGCTGGTCGTGACATAGTTGCCGGACACGGCAATTTGAGCCGGTACGAGAACGCTCCAGCTATTGGGCGACAGGCAGCGGACGCCGATATGGGTCCGGCCGACGATCTTGCTCCCTTGCGGGGTAAATGCCTCAAGTGCCGAACAGGGCGGCAGTCGGCTGGCATCGAACTGTCCCATGGTGATCGTTGTTTTGCCGGCAAGATTTTTCGTTTGCAGCCGGATGTGCTGTTCCGCCGTGTCCACGATCATTGCGGAGTCTGCCGCAGTGGCAGGCAGGCAGTGTGGCAGCAGGAAAAGCAGGGCAATGAAACGCATGAGCATGGCCGTATTTTGCCCCATGACGTCTTGATCTGCCTGCAAATTTTCCATGGCATGAAGCATGCTTTTAACGAAGCAATAATAGTTGGAGATAAGCATGCCGGACATCGCTCAAAATTTTTCAGTACTCAGCAAGGCGCTCGACTTGCGTTCGCAGCGCCATCAGGTGCTGGCCTCCAATATCGCCAATGCGGATACGCCGAACTACAAGGCGCGTGATATCGATTTCAAGTCGGCCATGCAGAACGCGCTCTCGGGTCGTGCCGATGCCGGCGCCCTGAGCATGGCGAAAACTTCCGGGACCCATCTGGCAGGCAATGGTACGAGCGGTCCGGGCCTCCTCCAGTATCGCAGCGAGACCCAGTCGGCGGTCGATGGCAATACGGTCGATATGGATGTCGAGCGCGCCCAGATCAC
>ERZ1034363.862-NODE-862-length-18907-cov-3.038449_pt1 | contig 18907 bp, 16 predicted proteins | sample MGYA00520616_ERZ1034363 | MGnify/ENA primary metagenome ERZ1034363 (study PRJEB33736, sample SAMEA104284506) | Azolla filiculoides | biome: Urban; feature: Water surface; material: Ditch water | place: Netherlands | collected 2015-10-28 | depth 0-0.1 m ...
AGTTCAAGGCATCGTGCGCATTACCAAGCGGGTAGTTGTCGATGGCGTTGAGCCGCAGATCGAACCATTCAAAAGTTCGCGCGAATCAAAATCAGCCTAGTCATTCTTAAAAGAAGAAGCCGTCCGATAGATTTCGGACGGCTTCTTCTTTAGGTTCATTAGCCTTCGACTACCTCAGCGAGTACGACGTCAACCATCGCTAGTTCTTCGCCTTCGGCGTAGGCGAGTGAGGCGATTCTGCCGACAGCCTTGATGTCAGTTTCAATCAGACGCAAGCTGGTCAATACGGCAGCCGGTGCTTCAATCACTGCAGATTCAACTGCCGCTTTCATCGAAACCTTGGCGTCAGATTTAGCCTTGCGAACACCAAATAGTGCGGTTGCTGCAAGAACAGCGGTTGCGATTGCAATTCCCTTAGTGATCGCCTTAGTTGTGTTACCAACTGCATCAAGGCTTGTAAGGATCTCTGCGCCTTCGCCATCAACATCGCCTGACATTTCAGCAACACCTTGTGCGTTATCTGAAATCGGACCGAATGTATCCATTGCAACGATTACACCAACAGTTGTTAGCAAACCGGTTCCGGCAAGTGCGATTGCTAGAAGTGAAAGAACAATGCTTCCACCACCGAGCAAGAATGCACCAAATACCGCTGCTGCGATTAGCAGTGCGCTGTATACAGCTGACTCGAAACCAACTGAGATACCCGCCAAAATTACTGTTGCTGCACCTGTTTCAGATGAAGCTGCAACATCATTTACTGGACGCTTTCCTGTCTCAGTAAAGAAGCCTGTAAGTACCTGAATTGCTGCAGCTAGCGCGATACCGATTAATACTGCACCGATTGCTAGAACACGTGGGTTTGTGTTTCCTGCTGCTGCGATTGCTTCTGGTGATAGACCTTCAAGTAGCTTGAAATCAGAAGGTAGGTAGGTAAATGTTGCGAGCGCAGTTAGCACTGCAGAAATAATCGCTGACAAGAAGAATGAGCGGTTAATCGCTGTCATTGCTGACTTATCTGTGCTGCGAAGCTTTGTTAGGAAGATTCCGATAACCGCGGTGATTGTTCCGATTGCTGGAACGATCAATGGGTAGATCAGACCTGCATTACCAAATGCAGCCTTTCCAAGAATCAACGCTGCAACAAGTGTTACTGCGTATGACTCGAACAAGTCTGCTGCCATACCGGCACAGTCACCAACGTTGTCACCAACGTTGTCAGCGATTGTTGCTGCGTTACGTGGGTCATCTTCTGGGATGTGCTTTTCAACCTTACCTACAAGGTCAGCTCCAACATCTGCTGCCTTAGTAAAGATTCCGCCACCAACGCGCATGAACATCGCGAGCATCGCTGCACCGAAGCCGAAGCCTTCAAGAACAGCTGGTGCGTTTTCGCGGTAGATGATCACAACAAGTGATGCACCAATAAGACCAAGACCAACAGTTGTCATACCAACGACGCCACCTGTACGGAATGCGATCTGTACAGCCTTTTCGCCATCCTTGTTACGAGCAGCATCTGCAACGCGAACATTTGCGCGCACTGCAAGCCACATACCGTTGTATCCAACTAGTGCAGAAAATGCTGCGCCTAGTAAGAAGAAGATTGAGCGGCCGATGCGGATTTCAGCATCGCCAGGAAGTGCGAACAAAAGGAAAAATACGATTACGACAAAGAAGGACAAGGTGCGGAACTGGCGAGCTAAGAATGCAGCTGCACCTTCCTGAATCGCTTCTGCGATTTCGCGCATCTTTGCTGTGCCATCGCTTGCGGCCAATACCTGTGCGCGTAATCCGTACGCGATGGCGAGGGCGGCTAGGGAAATTCCTAGAACGATGTAGGCATATGTCAGATTGGATCCGGTTACCTGGACCAGTGATACGGTGCTTGAAGCACGCATAGGTTCTCCTCCGTTGGAGTTCGTGGCGCCTTAATTCGAGAGTCGGGCGCGAGACTGGTGAAGTGTAAGCGCAGATGCCCAGGAAAGGGCAAATTTATACTTATCTATTACGTTACTTAGAGCCAAGGATTGGGCGTGAACCCAGCGCCATGATGAGCGCTAACCCTGCCGGGACAAGCATCGCCCAGCGCAGGCCGATCGCATCGCCCAGGAAGCCCAGGGTTGGGGGGCCGACCAGGAAGCCGAAGTAGGCGATGCCAGAAACCATGGCGACGCCTTCAGATGCTGCGAATTGGCCGGCGAACTTATTTTTCGCAAGCTCTCCTGCTTGGCTAAACAACATTGGAATCACAGTTGCAAGACCAATACCCATAGTCAGCCAACCAAAGATCACTCCGCCGATTCCGCCCACGATTAATCCGGAAGCCAATCCGATGCCTGCGATTAATCCGCCGCCCACGATTAACTTCATTGGGCCGTACTTAGTTGCAAGACGATCTCCGAACAAGCGACCGATCACCATCGTTGCCGAGAAACAGATAAATGGAAGTGTTGAAACAAATGGAGATGCATCAAATGTGTCGCGAGACAGGATCGCACCCCAGTCACCGGCCGATCCTTCGCCAATTGATCCGCAAAGTCCCAGCAAGCCGACGATGAAAAATAATTTTGGTCGCTTGATCTTCTTTTTGCCTTCAAAGGCATGCTTATCTAAATCTGCAGATAAGAACCAGTTACGGACAAAGTAGTTAGCTAAAAAGATAACCATCGCAACAAAGGCTGCATGCTTCATTAATGGAATGTCATGTTGTGAGAACCAGCCACCGATAACTCCGCCACCTAAAGCACCAAGTGAAAACATCGCATGGAAGGTGCTCATGTAGCGATTGCCGGATTCTTGTTCTAAAACAATCGCATGAGAATTCATCGCAACATCTTGCGTTGCAAGACAAGCACCTAGTAATAAGAAGGTTGCGCACAAGGTGATGTAACTGTTTGAGGTTCCGACAATTAACATCGCAACACCTAATGCATATGTTCCGTACAAGGTAATAGGAGCGCTGCCATGCTTTGCAGATTGCTTTCCGGAAAAGGCTAAGCCAAGTAGTACGCCGATAGAGATAACGAGAAGTGCGATACCTAGTGCGCTGTTTGAAATATCTAGCTTCTCTTTAATATCTGCAACGCGTGAATAAAAGGTTCCGGCGATAGATCCATTGGCGATAAAGGCAACGGTGATCGCGATTCGGGCGCGCGAAAAGCGTTGTAAATCGCTCATTTTTACAGGCTAGTTACTTAACAGCGCCAGCTGTAAGCCCGCGAATGAAGTAACGCTGAAGGCTGAAGAACACCAGTAGCGGAACTGACAAACTAACAAATGAGCCTGCGGCAACCGCCTGCCAGCCTTCTCCATATTGACCTAACATCGAAAGCAGTGTGTATGTAAGCACCGGACGTTCGTTTCCAATAAATACAAATGCGATCAGGTAGTCATTCCATACCCAGAGAAACTGGAAGATGGCAAATGATGCAAGTGCTGGAACTGAGATTGGAAGTACAAGTCTCCAGAAAATTGTGAAGTTACTTGCTCCGTCCATACGAGCAGCTTCAATAAGCGTATTCGGAATAGTCATCATGTAATTACGAATAATGTAAATTGCAAGTGGCATTGCAAATGCTGAGTGAACAAACCAAGCCGCTGCATATTGTCCTGAAATTTCAATTCCAGTTTTATCAGTAAATGAGATGAACATCTTTAGTACAGGAACAAGAGCACCTTGTAGAGGTACGACCAATAATCCGATAATTACAGAGAAAAGAAATTCCCGACCTTTAAATGAGAGAAATGTAAATCCAAATGCTGCATATGCGGCAAAAAGTAAAGGCAAGATAGTTGCGGGAACAGTTACAGCCATAGAAGAGATAAAGCTTGTTGCTAACTTGTTCTCTGTTAAAACTTGGCTATATGAACTTAAATCCCAGTTTTGAGAAAAAGGATGCAGAAGAACATCCCACCATCCAGATGTCTGCGCTTCACCCTTTGCGCGTAAGGATGTGATGAACAAGCCAACAGTGGGTAGTAGCCAAAATGTGGCAAGAATGATTAATACTGCAAAGGAACCGCGACCTTGTTTCTTCTGTCTGATTACGTTCATCGCGCAGCCTCAAACTTTCGGTAGTGGCGAACTTGATAGAACATCACTGGAATGATGGCAAGAATCAAAATAACTACTGCTGCCATTGCTTTTCCAGTGTTTCCATAAATGAAGTATTCAAGGTAGAAAGTCTGAGCGAGAACCGTGGTGTTGTAATTTCCACCTGTCATCGCAAGAACAATGTCGAATACCTTCATTGCACCGATAAGAACAGTGATGAAGACTGCGATTGCAGTTGGCCAAATTTGCGGCAAGACGATCTTGAAGAAGATTTGCCCAGTATTTGCACCATCAACGCGGCCTGCCTCAAGGGTGTCCTCTGGCACGCTTTTGATTGCTGCTGAAAGCAGGACCATTGCATATCCTGCGCTTAGCCAGATCAGGATGATCATTAACAGCAAGTTATTGAATCTAAAAGCTTCGATTTGGAACCATGCTTGTGGCTTTCCACCAAGCTTCATCCACAAAGTATTTAAAAGACCTACTTGATCTTGTCCTTCGGGTGCATACGCATATATGTAACGCCAAATTACAGCGGCACTCACGAAAGAAATTGTCATTGGCATAAAGAAGATTGATTTAAAAATCTTTTCGGCACGAGACCCAACATTGTTTGCAAATTGCGCGATCGCAAGACCAATCGAAACTGTCAAAATTGGAACGATGGCGATCCACATTAAATTATTGACGACCATATTTGGGAAGTATTCCTCCGCAAATAAGTCTTTAAAGTTTTGTAATCCTACCCATTTGGTTGATCCATCAATAGCTTCCTCCATAAAGCTGAGGCGAATTGACTGGATAGTCGGGATGATTACAAATAATCCAATTAGAAAAAGAACAGGACCGATGAAAACATAAGGTTCAATTACCTTTTTAATTTTTTCAGGAAACTGTCGAACAATCAGATTTAGGAACCAGTAAATGAGCGCTGTTAATGCAATACCGGCAATAACAGCCGCTAATGCAGTTAACAAATCTTTCATTTTTTATCTTTTCCTCTGAAGGGTTTCGAATTCTAGAGCAATCAGCGCCAGCGAGATATACCCGCTGGCGCTGATTATTACACTCTTGATTTACATAAAGCTAAGAGCTTTATGCCTTGTTCCATGAAGCATCAATTGCATCAAATGCCTGCTTTTGAGTCTTCTTGCCTGCGATCCAGTTGGTTAGTTCCTTCCACTCAGTTGCGTTCACAACTGCTGGAGCTAGATCTGAACCATCGAATCCGAAGAGCTTCGCTGTAGAAAGAATTCCAGCGATGTTCTTGGTGATTGGGTTCTTGTAACCAGCACTTGGGAATGTCTTGTGTGCTGATAGGTATGAAGGGTAGTTAGCAAGCATTGCGCCTGTACCTAGCTTGTCAGAAAGGATGAAGTTAAGAACCTTCTGAGTTGCTGGGTTTGCATCAAATGCTGCAGCTAGATCTCCACCACCGAGAACCGCATCAGTTGTTCCAGCTGGTGCTGGAAGCTTGAATACGCCAACGTGTGCAAAGTTGTTTGCCTTGTACTCAGCCTTGATTGCATCTGGGAAGAAGTCAGTGATGAATGAGCCTTGACGCATCATGAAGCACTTGTTCTTATCTGTTGCAAATAGGTTAGCTGTTGTACCAAAGCCAGTTGCTGCAATTGCCTTACCGCCACCGTTTACGTTACCTGCTGTTAGAGCAACTTCTGCAAACTTCTTAGCAGCCTTTTGTACTGTTGGTGATGACCAAGCAAGCTTGCCCTTCCACCATGCTGTGTACTGTGATTCTCCACCGTAGCGAAGTACGTACTCTTCCATCCAGTCAGTTGCAGCCCAACCTGTTGCGCCACCTGACTCAATTCCGATACACCATGGGTAACCAAGCTTCTTTGCCTTGATAGTTGCAGCCAACTTTGTCATCTCTGCATCTGTCTTTGGAACTGTTAGTCCCGCTGCCTTGAAGTTAGCTGGGTTGTACCAAACTAGTGACTTTACGTTTGCTGAAACTGGAAGACCGTATGTCTTTCCACCCTTTGTTGCTAGACCAGCCCATCCTGGAACAAGAGTCTTCTTGATTCCTGCTAGGTCAACTGACTTCAATGTGTCGATTGGTTCTAGAACTGATGAGTACTCAAGCAATCCGCCTGGCTGTGGCCACATACCGATGTTTGGAGCCTGTCCTGCCTTCACCTTTACACGAATATCTGTGTCGTATGAAGCAAGTGTTGTGTAAGTAATTTTAATTCCGTTTGATGCACCAAATGCATCGAGTTCTGCTTGGAAGCCCTTTGCTTGATCGCCACCGAAGCCACCGTAAATGGTTACTTCGTCAGCAGCATGAGCTGTTGGCAGAACAGCAACTGATGCTGCCACTGCTACTGCAACGATTGCAGCACTTATTTTCTTCATGAAGATTCCTTTCGAAGGGGTACGAGCGGTACGAGAGCACCGCTCATTGAGGGCAAAACTACTGGCAGGACTTGATGAGTTGAAGAGTTGGGTGGTAACGCTTTGCCAAAGATTTTCAGTGTTTTTTACAGTTTTTTGCAGAAAATCTGAGCGTGAAAAGGTTTGTTTTGGCTTACTGAATAGTAAATGGCGTCAACCTGCGACTTTCCCCGGCCGGCGGGAATATAGCAAGCGTGATGGATCGAATTCCATCGCCAGTAAATAGCTCGACGGATGACCGATCAACTATGACCTTCAGGTGCAACTGACGACTATCTGAAACATAAGGAGCTTCGTAGTCATTTATAAAGATGACCTTCTTTTCTGCGTTAAAGCCAAGTTTTACAAATCCTTGCAGACCAACAATTCCCGATTCGGGCATCGCAATCTTTAATTCAAAAAAGTTATCGCACATTGGTTGTTGAGTTACAACAATTTCGCCATCTAATTTTGCTAATCCGAGTTCACGTGGAATCGTCATTTGATTCGTCCAAGTAGTTTCAGGGTGATCTTTTACATCACTCCAATTAGACATCCAGCCAATAAAGATTCTCTTTCCATTAGGTTCATTATTAAAAGTCACACCAGCGTAATTATCTTTTCCGTAATCGATCCATCGCGGTTTATCTGTCGAGTATCGGGCAGAGAATTTCTTGCCGTCAAAGTCACCAATGAAGTATTGGGTTCCGGATCCATACAACCCACCTGGGTTTAACGAGACGATTAAAACCCAAACCTCTTCACCTTCAACTGTTAATGAAAATAAATCAGGGCACTCCCAAACTCCATCAACTGCTGCTGCGGGGCCAAAATCACTTAAGTGCTTCCAGCAAATTAGATCTTTGGATTCATAAAAAGAGATTTGGTGATCTTGTGGTTGTGCTGCACACATAATCCAATAATCTTGATAACGAAATACCTTTGGGTCTCTAAAGTCTTTTTTGTTCTCATCGAGTACCGGATTGTTTTCATACTTAACAAAAGTACGTCCATTGTCACTACTACGCGCTATGCATTGTGATTGATGTGTCTCTGTGTGACGCGTGTAAATAGCAACAATGTCATCGCCATCGCTCACTGCGCTTCCAGAAAAAATCATTCCGTCTTCTTCTTCAGCAATTGCGACTGGTAGGTGCTCCCAATTCAATAAATCCTTAGAAACTGCGTGACCCCATGACATGTGTCCCCATTTAGTTCCGAAGGGATTATGTTGATAAAAGAGGTGATACTCGCCTTTGTGCCAGACAAGTCCATTTGGATCGTTCATCCAATTTTGTGCAGGGGTGAAATGTGATGCAGGCCTGTACTCGTGATCTAGTGACACGCGGGAATCATAGGCTAGCCTCGCCCGCATGAACCTATTTGATGCGCACTCGATCGTCTCTGATCTGGGATTGTTTGGCGTCTTAGCGATTGTCTTTGCAGAAACCGGCCTACTGATCGGGCTGGCTTTTCCGGGGGATTCACTGCTGTTTATTGCAGGTGTAGCTGCTTCAGGATCTGGGGCTGCGATTTTGGGAGATGCGCATTTATCCGCGCCGTTGTTATTTGCATTAACTCCGCTTGCCGCGATTATTGGTGGAGAAGTTGGTTACGTAATTGGAAATAAATATGGCCGCGGTTTATTTGATCGTCCCGATGGTCGCGTCTTTAATCATCAAAAGGTTTTAGCAACTGAAAAATGGTTGCGTAAGTATGGAACCGGTAAGGCTTTAGTACTTGCTCGTTTTGTTCCATTTGTTCGCACACTTATTAATCCAATGTGCGGTGTTATTGGTTTAGATAAAAAGCAGTTCCGCTTATGGAATATCGTCGGTGGAGTTATTTGGACCGAGCTTGTTCTTGGGCTTGGTTTTATTTTGGGTGATGTATTAAAGGGTTCAGTAGATAAATATCTGCTGCCTGTTATTGGTCTAATCATTGCGATTAGCCTGTTTCCAGTTGTGATTGAACTCTTTAAAGAGTGGCAATCAAAGCGTTACAAGGATTAAAGACCTAAATCAGCTAACTGATATGCGGCGCGGTATTCATACCCTGCCTCTTTAATCTTTGGCTCTGCGCCGCGTTCAACGATCACTGCAACGCCAACAACAATTGCACCAGCTTCGATTAACGCTTCAACCGCTGTTAATACTGATCCACCTGTTGTAGATGTATCTTCAACAGCAAGTACGCGCTTGCCCTTTACATCTGGACCTTCGATGCGACGTTGTAGGCCGTGTGCTTTTTCAGCTTTGCGAACTACAAATGAATCAATCTTCTTTCCTTGGCTTGCAGCCACATGCATCATCGCTGTTGCAACAGGATCTGCACCAAGTGTTAAACCACCAACCGCTTCGTAATCAAGATCGGCGGTTAAATCCAACATAACCTGGCCAACAAGTGGAGCAGCCTCTGAATCAAGGGTCACGCGACGCAGATCTACGTAGTAATCAGCCTCTTTTCCGCTGGAAAGGATGACCTTTCCATGGACAACCGCTTTGCTAAGGATCTGTTCTCTGAGAGTTTCACGTGAATTCATGCGAGAACCTTACCGCGCTGAGCATTCATCTCTATGGTGAACACATGGATGCAACTCGTTTAGAGATTTCGCGGCTTTATCACCGCTTTGGTTTTGGCCCGCGTCCCGGCGAGTACGCACAAGCAATCAAAGATGGCGTTGATCTCACTCGAATAAAGTTGTTAACCGTTCCAGCAGTTGATGCAGGGATGGCAACTGTTGTTGAACCTGCAATTACAGATTTAGGAAAACGACCTGCACCAAATACAAAGGAAATTGTTCCTTTCTCAATTGCACTTCGTTTTCAAACACAGCAGATGGTTGTGTGGTGGCTTGATCGCATGGCTGCTGCAGATCACGGCTTAACAGAACGCATGACCTGGTTTTGGCATGGCCATTGGGCAACATCAGTCGATAAGTTGAATTACGCGCTTCCGATGTACAAGCAGAATAAAACTTTGCGCACACATTGTTTAGGAAATTTCAATGCGATGACAAAGGCCATGCTTAATGATGGTGCGTTGCAGTTTTGGTTAGATGGACAGGACAACACAGTTAAAGCACCTAACGAGAACTTAGGTCGCGAATTAATGGAGCTTTTTGTTTTGGGTGTCGATCGTTATAGCGAAGACGATGTTAAGGCGATTTCGCGAACACTTACCGGGTATCAAGTTGTGCGTAGTAATGGCGAGGTAAGCATTAACCAAGCTCGTCGTGATAAGAATCCGGTAACTCTGCTTGGAACATCTGCGGTATTTACCGGTGACACTGTTGCAGATTTCTTAATTGCACGTGATGACAATGCAAAGTTTATTGCCGAACGTTTGTGGTACCGCTTTATGTCTAGCACTGAAGATATGCCTGCAACATTTTCTGCAAAGAACGCATTTGCAAACCGCGAAATATCAGCTGCGGTCAACGCAATGGCAAGTGATAGCGCGATGCGCGATGAAAAGTATGCGATGGTGAAATCCCCTGTTGAATGGTTTATCTCCGCCTGCCGTGCCCTTGAACTAACTCCTTCACAGTTAAAGACGCCTAACCAGATGATTAACTTCCTGCAAAAGCTAGGCCAAGTACCGTTTTCCCCACCCAATGTAGGCGGATGGCCTGCAGGTGAAGCCTGGCTTAGCTCTGCAACGGCTCAGTACCGAATCACCTTTGCTAGCTGGTTGATTAAGCAAAGTGAGCTTCGAGTTCTTAACGCAATGACACCTGCGCAGCGAGTTACCCAAAGTGCAAACTGGTTAGGTGTTCCTGAATGGAGTGCACGTACCAAGAACGCATTGCGTGATGCACAAAAAGATCCAGCACAGTTTGCCTTGCTTGCATTGTGCAGCCCTGAATACATCGTGAGTGCATAGGAGATCATCATGGATACAGTCACTCGCAGAAAGTTTCTTAAGTTAACAAGCGGCGCAGTTGCAGTTGGTGCAGCAGCTCCATTGCTGAGCATCGATCAAATTGCACAAGCTGCAATCGATCGACCATTGCCAGCAAATACTCCGATCCTTGTTGTCATTACTTTGTACGGTGGTAACGATGGTTTGAATACCGTTGTTCCGTATACAGATCCGATTTATTACTCATCACGTCCTGATATTTCTTACACTGCAGATCAGGTACTTCCTTTAGATGCCGAACTTGCTTTGAACCCTGCGATGAAGGGTCTTAAAGGTTTGTGGGATCAAAAGAAGGTTGCGATTGTTCGCGGTGTTGGTTATCCAAACCCTGATCATTCACATTTTTCTTCAATGGCTAAGTGGCAAACAGCATCACCTGCAAAGCACATCAATACCGGTTGGCTAGGACGTTGGGTTGATTCACAAAGCGAAGATCCAATGCTTGCGATCTCATTGGGCTCGGTGCTTCCTCCAATGCTTGCGGGTGCAAAGCGTTCGGGATCAGCGTTACCACTTGGTGGACTTGTAATTCCAAAGGGAACCCTGGCTAATCAATGTGCGCAGTTATCAAAGCCTTCCAAGAATGATTCAAAGTTGATGGCTGCAGCTGCAACATCGATGCGCAATCTTTTTAGTGTTTCAGGCAATGTGCAGCCGGTATTAAAGGCGCCTGCACCAGTAGATCCAGATCTACCTACTACAAATGGTGGAAACGCTGGCGGAGATAGCAATTTGGCCCAGCAGTTAGATGTGGTTTCTAAGCTGATTGCAGCTGGATCGCCAACAAAGGTGTGGTCTGTTTCTTTAGGTGGTTTTGATACCCACGCCAATGAAGCAAATGCGCAGGCAGAACTTCTTGGCGTTGTCTCTGATTCTGTCACTCGCTTTATGGGTCAGTTAAAGGCAACTACTCGCAGCAATGATGTAACGATCATGATCTACAGCGAATTTGGTCGTCGTGTTGTTGGAAATGGTTCACAGGGCACAGATCATGGAACTTCAGGACCAATGTTTTTGATTGGCAACAAGGTCAAGGGTGGTTTCTATGGAGAACAACCATCGCTCAAGAACTTGTACAAAAATGATTTAGCGGTCACAACTGATTTCCGAGATGTCTATGCAACTGTGATTGAAAAGGTGTTGAAGACTCCAGTAGATCCAACTTTAGGAAAGTGGAGCGGTCGAGTTAACTGTTTAAGTTAATTATCCTCTTTGTAAACAATTACCTCTGATTTACGACGTGTAGCTAAACCTTTAGGTGGGTTTTCTTTGAGCAACGCATCAACTTCGATGCGCAGCTGTGCAACCTCAACAGCCATATTTGCCATCGCAGATTCCAATTCGATGATGCGTTTGATGCCCGCATGGTTAATACCTTCACCAACAAGTTTTTGAACTGCGCGAAGAAGTGCGATGTCGCGTAGAGAGTATCGACGGTTACGTCCTTCGGTACGAGAAGGTGAAACTAAACCTAACTTGTCATATTGACGAAGTGTTTGTGGATGCATCCCCGAAATTTCAGCGGCAACTGAAATTACATAAACGCCAGCATCATCATCTGGCAATGCGTTTTTTTCTTCGCTCATATCTTCGCCTTATTCGCAAAATCAGAACGCACATCTTCACTTGCAGTCTCTTCAGCAAACTTCTTTAGTGCATCTAATGCTTTTCCATCTACGCGCTGTGGCACCTGTACTTCAACGGTGACCAATAAGTCGCCTGTAGTACTGCCTTTTGTGACCCCACGGCCCTTAACGCGCAATGTGCGACCGTTAGGAGTTCCGGGTGCAATACGAACAGTTACATCATCACCAGACAAGGTTGGCACCTTGATATCTGCACCAAGTGCAGCTTCGGTAAATGTAACTGGCAATGTGATTGTTAAGTTTTCACCTTTGCGAGCAAAGATTGGGTGAGGCTTTACATGCAGTTGAATAAAGAGATCACCGGGACCTGCTTCACCTGGTGCACCCTTACCTTTAACGCGAATCTTTGCGCCATCATGAACACCTGTTGGCACGCGAGCAGAAATGTTTTGCGATCCGCCCCGTTCCATTCCTAAACGCAGATCAAGTGTTGTTCCAAATACTGATTCGCGAAAGGTAATAGTTGCTTCAGTTTGTAGATCTTGTCCCTTGCGTGGACCGCGACGTCCACCACCACCAAAGAGGTTGGAAAAGATATCTTGCGGATTTCCTCCGCCGAAGATATCTCCAAAATCTCCACCTTGGAAACCGCCGCCTTGTGGTGCACGGAATCCGCCCTTTTCAAAGAGTGAACGTGCTTCATCATATTCAGCGCGCTTTTTAGTATCAGATAAAATTTCGTACGCTTCAGATACAGCTTTGAACTGTTCTTCCTTTGCTACATCGCCCTTTGTTTTATCTGGGTGTAGATCACGTGCAAGTGAGCGGTACTTCTTTTTAATCTCATCGGCAGGCGCTTTTTTATCTACGCCAAGGACCTTATAAAAGTCCTTCTCGTATAAATCCTTCGCTGCCATGTGAAATTACGCTCCCGCTGGATCTGTTACAGCTACACGCGCAGGACGCAGTACGCGCTCCTTGTACTTGTAACCAGGTTGCAAAATCTTGGATGCAGTCGCAACTGCAACATCTGCAGATTCATCATGCATAAGAGCTTCGTGAATCTGTGGATCAAAGGCTTCACCTTCGGTGCCGTACTTTTCTAGCCCGATGCGTGAAACTATTGAATTTAACTGGTCTGCAACGGCTTTAAAGCCACCAGTTAGCTCGCCATGTTGTTCTGCGCGATCGACATCATCAAGCAGCGCAAGTAGCTCTGTAAGAACAGCGCCTACTGCGCTTTCATGTGCAACTGCGCGATCGCGTTCTACACGCTTTCGGTAGTTTGCATACTCTGCTTGTAGTCGTTGCAAGTCAGCTGTCAGTGTTGCAACCGGGTCAGTTTCCTGACCCGGCTCAACAACCTCTTCAACTACTTGTTCAGTGGTTTCTTCTGACATTACTTAGTGTCTTCTTCTACAACTTCAGCATCTTCAACACCATCTTCATTTGGTGTTGCTTCGCCTTCAGCTGCTGCACCTGCTGCGTACAACGCTGCACCAAGTGCTTGGCTAACAGTTGCAACCTTTTCAGTTGCTGACTTAATCATTTCGTAGTTTGAACCACCAAGTGCGGTCTTAAGTTCTGCAAGAGCCTCTTCAGTCTCTGTCTTCTTCTCAAGTGCTTCACCTTGTGACAATTTTTCTTCATTGTCCTTGATGAACTTTTCAGTTGAGTACAGAAGTGAATCTCCTGCGTTGCGGATCTCTGCCTCTTCCTTGCGCTGACGATCTTCTTCAGCGTGTGATTCAGCATCGGCCATCATGCGCTCGATCTCTTCCTTAGACAGTGCAGATCCACCAGTGATGGTCATGCTCTGCTCTTTACCTGTTCCCAGATCCTTTGCAGATACATGAACAATTCCGTTTGCATCGATATCGAAGGTAACTTCGATCTGTGGAATTCCACGTGGTGCTGGTGGCAAACCTGTTAGCTCGAACATTCCTAGCTTCTTGTTGTAAGCAGCCATTTCACGTTCGCCTTGGTATGCCTGAATCTGTACAGCTGGCTGATTGTCATCAGCTGTTGTAAATACTTCGCTGCGCTTTGTAGGAATAGTTGTGTTTCGCTCGATCAACTTTGTCATTACGCCACCCTTGGTTTCGATACCAAGTGACAGCGGAGTAACGTCTAGGAGCAATACATCCTTAACTTCACCCTTTAAAACACCAGCTTGTAGTGATGCACCAACTGCAACAACCTCATCAGGGTTTACGCCCTTGTTTGGCTCCTTGCCGCCAGTTAATTCCTTAACTAAATCAACAACTGCTGGCATACGAGTTTATCCACCAACAAGTACAAAAGAGTGAATGTTTGCAATTGGAATTCCAGCATCCTTCAAAACAGCTTGGAATGGCTTCTTGCAACGTTCTAGCAAACCAGCTGTTAACTGCTGGAACTGTGCACGCGTAATTGTTTCATCCATGAACAGTGGATTCTTTTCAGCATCAACTGTTATGTATGGCAAGTTAACTGAAGCAGATTGTGATGATGACAGTTCGATCTTTGCCTTTTCAGCAGCTTCACGAACACGTTGCATCGCCATCTTGTCTTTTGTTAAATCAATTCCGTTTGCAGCACCAAATGTTTGTACTAGGTGATCTACAAGTGCCTGATCCCAGTCATCTCCACCAAGGTTGTTATCGCCGTTAGTTGCCTTAACCTCAACAACACCATCGCCGATTTCCAATAGTGAAACGTCAAATGTTCCACCACCAAGGTCGAATACAAGAATTGTTTGTTCCTTGTCAGCCTTATCTAATCCGTATGCGAGCGCTGCAGCAGTTGGCTCGTTGATGATACGAAGAACGTTAAGACCTGCAATTTCGCCAGCTTCCTTTGTTGCCTGACGTTGCGCATCATTGAAGTAAGCAGGAACAGTGATAACTGCATCAGTTACTGTCTCACCCAAATACGCTTCAGCATCGCGCTTTAACTTTTGTAGAACGCGTGCAGAAATTTCTTGTGATGTGTACTTCTTGCCATCGATATCGATAGTCCAGTTAGTACCCATGTGACGCTTAACGGAACGGATTGTGCGTTCGACGTTAGTCACTGATTGACGCTTTGCGACCTCACCAACAAGGACCTCGCCATTTTTTGCGAATGCCACGATGGATGGGGTTGTGCGTGCACCTTCTGCGTTGGCGATAACTGTTGGCTCGCCACCTTCAAGAACGGATACGCAGCTGTTAGTTGTACCGAGGTCGATTCCGACTGCTCTAGCCATTGTGTGTGCTCCTTTTGTCCCTCTCGAGCCTGATTTAGGGTCGAGGCTTACTGAACCTGAGTCGATCCTACCTAAAAGGTTGAGTCGTCGCGACTCAGGTTTCTAGTAGGGATAACACTGGACCCCTCTGCTTTATTCCTGGGCCTGCTGGCTAGCCTTACCCCATGAACCTCGCACTCGCAGGCCTTTCTTATGGCATCACAGTTGTCGCCCTTGTCCTTCTCGCCGTTCGCACCAAAGCGCTGATCGGTATCTATAAGAAAGGACAACCAGATCCAACGCGCAGCAACGATAAGGCGCAGCGTTTGCGTATGGCAGCTGGTGAAATCTTTGGTCACACAAAGATGTTCAACTTTACTGTCGTTGGATTAGCGCACTGGTTTGTGATGGTCGGCTTTGTTGTTTTGTTTGGAACATTGGTTACCGCATACGGACAGTTAATTAATCCAAAGTTCGCGTTGCCGATCATTGGCCACTTGTGGGTTTACGAATACATCACCGAATTAATTGCTTGGGCAACCGGTATTGGAATTCTTACTCTGATCACAATTCGCCAGGTAACACGTCTGCGTAATAAGCGTTCACGTTTTGCAGGATCTGGAATGGGTAAGGCGTACTACGTCGAGTTCACAATTTTATTAATTGTCTTCTGTGTTCTTGCGCTGCGCGGTCTTGAAGGTGCGTTGTCAGATGAGACTCAGTGGAACCGTCACTACATCACAACTTGGTTTATCGCAGATTTCTTGAAGTCAATGACTTTGACTGAGCTAACTACATTTATTCAGGCGATCGCTGCAATCAAGATCGTCGGGTCGATGATGTGGTTCATTGTTATTGCATCTAACTTAACAATGGGTGTTGCTTGGCACCGCTTCTTGGCACCGTTTAACATTTACTTCCGCCGCAACGCAGATGGAAAGTCATCACTTGGTGCATTGCCGCCGATGTTGTCTCATGGCGAGGAAATTAACTTTGAAGATCCAAAGGAAGATGATGTCTTTGGTTTAGGTACACGTGCTGACATAACCTGGAAGGGTTTGTTGGATATGACATCGTGTACTGAATGTGGTCGTTGCCAATCACAATGTCCTGCCTGGCACACTGAAAAACCATTGTCGCCAAAGCTTTTAATCATGGCTATGCGTGATCACGCCTTTGCTAAAACCGTTGAAAATGAAGCACTTGTTGGTGAAAATTCACCGATTAGCTTGGATGTTTTGTGGTCTTGTACAACCTGTGGTGCTTGTGTAAATGAGTGCCCCGTTGATATCGAACATGTCGATCACATCGTTAACATGCGTCGCTTCCAAGTATTAGTTGAATCAGAGTTCCCATCTGAACTTGGTGGAACATTTAGAAATCTTGAAAAGTCTGGTAACCCTTGGGGTGCTAACCGCACAGATCGCGAAGCGTGGATTTCAGAGTGTGATTTCCCAATCAATGTAATTGATGGGCAACTTCCAGATGAGGTCGAATATTTGTTCTGGGTTGGTTGTGCTGGTGCATATGAAGAGCGTGCAAAGAAAACTACAAAGGCTGTTGCAGAACTGCTGTACATGGCTGGCGTTAACTTTGCTGTTCTTGGCAAGAAGGAGACATGTACTGGAGATCCTGCACGTCGTGCCGGTAATGAATTTTTGTATCAAATTCTTTCTCGCGAAAATATTGAAACATTCAAAGAAGCATTTGGAGATCGACCAAAGGGTAAGAAGAAGGTTGTTGTTACCTGCCCTCATTGCTTTACAACAATCGGTCGCGATTACGGACAACAAGGTTTTGAACTTGAAATGGTTCACCACACACAACTGCTTAATCAATTACTTCGTGAAAAGAAGTTGTTACCGATCAAGATGTCTCACACTGCAATGACCTATCACGATCCTTGCTACTTAGGTCGTCACAACGAGATCTACCAACCACCACGCGAATTACTAGAAGCAACTGGTGCGCAGCTCACCGAAATGCCACGTAACAAGGAACGTTCATTCTGCTGTGGTGCAGGTGGCGGTCGTATGTGGATGGAAGAGAAGATTGGTACGCGCATCAACATCAATCGTGTTGAAGAGGCGATCGCAACAGGTGCAACAGAGCTTGCCGTTGCCTGTCCTTTCTGCCGCGTGATGACCAGCGATGGAATGAATGCGAAGGAATCTACGGTTGAAGTCTTAGATGTTGCGCAGGTTTTGCTGCGCTCCGTCAAAGAAAACTAAGAACAAATACCACCCGTTCTCAGGAAACTTTCAGGCTGTGAGAGCATTCTCTAGCCATGACTACAACACTAGAGAAGAACGCACAGCGCATCTTGGTCGTTGATGATGAATCAAGCATCAGCGAATTAATCTCTACCAGCCTTCGTTTTGTGGGCTTTGATGTTCGCACCGCAGCAAATGGTGCTGAAGCACTTCGTGTAGCTGAAGAGTTCAAACCACATGCAATGGTTCTCGATGTCATGTTGCCTGATCTAGATGGCTTTGAGGTGTGCAAGAAGATTCGTAATGAGGGTGTTGAAACTGGAGTTTTATTCCTGACAGCTAAAGATGGCATGGATGACAAGGTTAAGGGTTTAACCCTTGGCGGCGATGATTACATGACAAAGCCATTTTCATTAGAGGAACTTGTTGCACGCTTGCGCGCACTTCTCCGTCGCACAGGTGTTGATGCAATTGAGATCGATGATGAAAAGATGCGTTTTGCCGATCTTGAATTAGATGAAGCAACACATGAAGTTCGCCGTGCAGGTGAGCTACTAGATCTTTCACCAACCGAGTTCGCACTATTGCGATACTTAATTATTAACGCTGATCGCGTTGTATCAAAGGCGCAGATCCTTGATCACGTGTGGCAGTACGACTTCCGTGGTGACATGGGAATCGTTGAAACCTATATTTCATATCTTCGTAAGAAGGTAGATTCATTTGATCCACCACTGATTCATACAGTGCGCGGAGTCGGCTATCGCTTGAGAATGCCGCCTAAATAGAAAATGAAATCTCCCTTTGCAAATTCAAGTTTACGTAATCGTTTAACGATTGGTGTACTTGTTTTATCTGCAATCGGATTTATTGGTGCAGGTGTTGGTTCTCAAGCTTTACTTCGCAACTATTTAATTCATCAAGTAGATGAACAGCTACTCAGTGTTGTTGGCGGAACTGCGCAACGACTAGATCAAGCAGGAATCGCACGTGATGATGAGGATGATGATCGACCAAACTCAGCGCGTGCGGCAACTCCGCTTAACCGAGTTCCTACCTCTATTTCAGTAACTGTTTTAGATCCATTTGGAAATCTAGTCGGTGGCATCGGCGGAGACTTAAACTCCAATAAAATCACTGATTATGTGAAGGGTTTGCTGCCGGGACAGGTTGCAGCCTTTGGATCTAAGCCCTTTACGGTGCAGGCACCGGGTTCAGATTTCCGTGTTGCGACAACTGTTTTGCCATCATCACTTGGTTCGGTAATCGTTGCGCAATCACTACGCGACTTTGATCGCACTACGCATCAAATTGGGGTTGTCTTTTTAATTATTGGTGGCCTTGTACTTTTGTTTATCGCCTTTGCTTCACGCCAAGTTATTAAGCTCAGCATGAAGCCACTACAAAAGATTGAAAAAACCGCTGAAAAGATTGCAGCTGGTGATTTATCTGCCCGTCTTGAAAACTTTGAACCAGATACCGAGGTTGGTCGTTTAAGTACATCGCTCAACGCAATGCTTTC
>ERZ1034363.863-NODE-863-length-18905-cov-3.226631_pt1 | contig 18905 bp, 16 predicted proteins | sample MGYA00520616_ERZ1034363 | MGnify/ENA primary metagenome ERZ1034363 (study PRJEB33736, sample SAMEA104284506) | Azolla filiculoides | biome: Urban; feature: Water surface; material: Ditch water | place: Netherlands | collected 2015-10-28 | depth 0-0.1 m ...
GTTGCTGGGTACTCATCGCTTATCTCCAGAAATAGGTATGGGAAAACCTCCGGCTGGAGCGCAGACCGGGGGCAAGGATCGGATGTTGTCCGATTTTGCTTTCGGCGGTCTGACCTGCGTCAGTTTTTTTGCAATGCAATCCCACAATGCAAAAAATTACCCCCTCAAGACCCAGATTTTTTCACTTTAGCGTCCCAAGGTCGCCCCTCCCGACGTCAAAAGGCCGCCTTCAGGCTGGCGTGCAGTGGGGCGGCGGCGTGAGAAAAATGGCATGAACAAGCTGCGTTGGGGCTGCAATCCGCCGGACCGGAAGAGGCGGTCCATTTCAGGCTTCGTTGCGCAACAGGCACGAAAAAACCGCACGCTGCGCGTTCAAAAAATTCAGCGCGGCCGGATCGGGCCCGGTTTACGATGCCCCACCATGCAAGACGCCGCCCTTCAACACCTCTCCGACACCGTGCGCAGCGCGGCCGCCAGCGCCACGCCGCTGCGCATCCGCGGCGGCGGCACCCGCGACTTTCTGGGGCAGCGTCTGCAAGGTGAGGTGCTCGACACCAAGGCGTTGCGCGGCCTCACCAGCTACGAGCCGAGCGAACTGGTCGTCACCGTGCGCGGTGGCACGCCACTGGCCGAGCTGGAAGCCGCGCTGGCGGAACAAGGCCAGTGCCTGCCGTTCGAGCCGCCGCGTTTTGGCGCGGGCGGCACGGTCGGCGGCATGGTGGCCTCGGGCCTGTCGGGCCCCGCGCGGGCCAGCGTGGGCGCGGTGCGCGATTACGTGCTGGGTCTGGAGCTGCTCAACGGGCGCGGCGAGCTGCTGACTTTTGGTGGCCAGGTCATGAAGAATGTGGCGGGTTACGACGTCTCGCGCCTGATGGCCGGCGCCTGGGGCACGCTGGGCGTGATCACCACCGTCAGCCTCAAGGTGCTGCCCGTGGCGCCAGCCGAGGCCACGCTCAAGTTTGAATGCGACCAGGCCGAGGCGCTGCGCCGGCTCAACGCCTGGGGCGGCCAGCCGCTGCCGCTCAACGCCAGCTGCTGGGTCGAAGACGCGGGTGTCGGCACGCTGTTCCTGCGCCTGCGCGGTGCGGTGGCGGCGGTCGAAGCGGCCTGCCGCACGCTGGGCGGCGAGCGCCAGGACAACGCCGTGGTGGCCGCCGACTGGGACGCCTGCCGCGACCAGCGCCTGCCGTGGTTCACCGACCGTGACCCGGCCGCGTGCCTGTGGCGCCTGTCGGTGCCGCAGACCGCCCCTGTACTGGCGCTGCCCAAGGACATCGGCGCGCCGCTGGTGGAGTGGCACGGCGGCCAGCGCTGGGTGCAGGCCGGCCCTGAACATGCCAGCGCCCTGCGCGAGGCCGCCGCCCGTGTGGGTGGATATGCTACTTTATTCATAGCAAACAATGACCCTGCGACGCTGGAATTAGACCGATTTGAGCCTTTAAAGGCCCCCTTGGACCGGATTCAGCAGCGCCTGAAGGCCGAGTTCGACCCGGCGGGCATTCTCAACCGCGGCCGGATGGCGGCCAGCTTCTGAACCTGCCCCGGACGCCCCATGCAAACCCATCTCGCCCCCGAATTCCAGCACACCGCCGACGGCCGCGAGGCCGAAGCCATCCTGCGCAAATGCGTGCACTGCGGCTTCTGCACCGCCACCTGCCCGACCTACCAGCTGCTCGGCGACGAGCTGGACGGCCCGCGCGGCCGCATCTACCTGATGAAACAGGTGCTGGAAGGCCAGGCGCCCACGCGCAAAACCCAGCAGCACCTGGACCGCTGCCTGACCTGCCGCAACTGCGAGAGCACCTGCCCCAGCGGCGTGCAGTACGGCCACCTGCTGGACATTGGCCGCAAGATCGTGGACGCCAAAGTGCCACGCCCGGCCGGGGAAAAGGCCCTGCGCTGGGCGCTGAAAGAAGGCCTGCCCTCGCCGCTGTTCGGCCCGGCCATGAAAGTGGGCCAGGCCGTGCGCGGCCTGCTGCCCGCCGCGCTGCAGGCCAAGGTCCCGCCAAAGCAGGCCGCAGGCGCCTGGCCCACGCGCACCCATGCCCGCAAGGTGCTGATGCTGGCTGGCTGCGTGCAGCCCGCGATGATGCCCAACATCAACAGCGCCACCGCCCGTGTGCTGGACGCCGCCGGCATCCAGACCCTGATCGCGCCCAAGGCGGGCTGCTGCGGTGCGGTCAAATTCCACCTGAACGACCAGGATGGCGGACGCGCCGAGATGCGCGCCAACATCGACGCCTGGTGGCCCCTGGTGGAGGCCGGCGGCATCGAAGCCATCGTCATGAACGCCTCGGGCTGCGGCGCCACCGTCAAGGACTACGGCCACCTGCTCAAAGACGACCCGGCCTACGCAGCCCGGGCGCAGCGCATCGGCGAACTCACGAAAGACCTGAGCGAGCTGCTGCCCGCCATCGTCGCCGCGCTCCAGGTCAGCCGGCCGGACTTCGTGCGCGCGGCCGGGCCGGATCGCGCCAGCCGGACCCTGGCCTTTCACCCGCCCTGCACCCTGCAGCATGGCCAGCAGCTGCGCGGCGGCGTCGAGCAGCACCTGGGCGCGCTCGGCTTCAAGGTGCAGCTGGCACGCAACGAGTCGCACCTGTGCTGCGGCTCGGCTGGGACCTATTCCGTGCTCAACCCGGGGCTGAGCCAGCAGCTGCGCGACCGCAAACTCGGTGTGCTGGACGAGTTGCAGCCTGACGTCATCGTCAGTGCCAACATCGGCTGCATCACCCATCTGCAGAGCGGCACGGCCACGCCGGTGCGGCACTGGGTCGAGGTGCTCGACGCCGCCTTGCACCCGGCGCAGGCCTGAGCCCGCAGGCCGCGTGGGCACCGGCCGGCGCAAGGCTGGCATGATCGAGGGTTCGACTCTCCCCTATTTCCGTACCGCCACGCCATGACCGACACCCTGTCCGCACCCCAAGAAACGACCCCGCCCCAGGCCCCGGCCGTCCCTGATGTTTCGCCTGTCGAGGCGGTCGGTGCCGTCGAGGCGCCAGGCGCTGACGCCCGGACGGAAAACCGCCCGCCACGCCCTGCAGGCCGCGCCGGCGCCCGGTCGCGTCGCCCGGGGCGCGGTGAGCGTCCCGCAGCGGGCACGGCCCCGCAAGAAGGCGCTGGCGCCCCGCCGACGCGCGCCCCGCGCGTCATCCCCCCGATGCTGGGGCAGCTGGCCAGCCTGTACCCGGCGCTGTTCGGCGCGGTCTTCCTGCCGCTCAAGCGCGGCATCTTCCAGGACCTGGTGGCCGCCCACCCCGAACTGGAGTCCGAGGCGCTGAAGACGGCGCTGGCCTTTCACACACGCTCCACGCGCTACCTGCAGAGCGTGGCCGCCGGCATGGAGCGCCACGACCTGCAGGGGCAGCCGGTGGAGGACATGGCGCCCGAGCATGTGCACCACGCGCTGCTCGAAGTATTCCGCCGCCGCCAGGGCCGGGGCGGTGATGACCAGCAGGCGAAACTGCGCAGCCGCATCGTCCAGGCCTTCGAAGCCTCGGGCCTGTCGGCCGAAGCCTATGGCACGCTGGTGCGCAGCCGCGACGAAGCCGTCAACGCCGTGCTGGACGAAGCCATGGCCGAGGCTTCGGCCCGCGCCGCGAAAGACGAAGCCCTGCTGCGGGCCTTCGAGGCCAGCGGCCAGGCGGTGGAGGCCTTTGCCGACATGTACGGCCTGGACCCGCGCAGCGCCACCCAGACGCTGGAGCGCGCCCGGCGCCGCCGGCCGGCCCCGGCGCCGGCCGCCTGAGTCGTCGTCCACGGCACAGATTTGCTACTTTAAAAGTAGCAAGCTATGACCATTTGACGCTGGGATGTTGCCCGTACGGCTTGAAAATGGGCGTGCAGGGCCGCGGCGTCAGGCGGCCAGGGCCTTTTCAATGTCCCGGACCAGGCTTTCGGGCTTGTCGGTCGGCGCATAGCGCTTGCGCACCTGCCCGTCCCGCCCCACCAGGAACTTGGTGAAGTTCCACTTGATGGCCTTGCTGCCCAGCAGGCCCGGCGCTTCGGCGGTGAGCCACCGGAACAGCGGGTCGGCGTCCGCGCCGTTCACGTTGACCTTGCCCATCATCGGGAAGGTCACGCCAAAGTTGCGCTGGCAGAAGCTGGCGATCTCCTCGTTGCTGCCGGGGTCCTGCGCGCCAAACTGGTTGCACGGGAATCCCAGCACCACCAGACCTTTCGGACCCCAGGTGGCGTGCAGCTTCTCCAGGCCGGCGAACTGCGGGGTGAAGCCGCAGGCGCTGGCGGTATTCACGATCAGCAACACCTGGCCCTTGAAATTCTTCAGGGGTACCGCTTTGCCGTGCATGGGCACGGCTTCAAAGTCGTAAATCGAAGGCATGCGTGTCCTGTTCAAAAGATGGGTGGCGATGGTGCGGCGAGTTTGCAACATTTGCGCTTCCAAATGCGTCAAGTAGGGGCATGTGGGCGACGCTGGTGTGCGGAGGAGGCCATTCGGGTGAATAATTTTGTATTCGCTTCAACCGTGTCGATTTCCCGCCACTGTCCGTCCTCCACAGAATGTCCCGTCAACGTCCCATTGCCTTGGCCGGTCTTTCCGCTACCGAGCAGATCCTGCTTGAGGGCGCTCTTTTCCAGCCCGGAAGCACCCAGATCCCTGGCGCATGCCAGGTCCATGACCTCCTGCGCGCAGAGCTGGTCATCGCCAACGCGGACGACTTGGTGTCCGTGCGCATGCTGCAGTCGCTGACGCTGTCCGGCCGCGTGTTGCTGATCGGCGCCTCGGACGCCGGCACGGGCTGGCCCCTGGTGTCGCGGCCGCTGCGCCTGCATGCCGTGCTGGAGGCCGCCCGCCGTGCGCTCCCTGCGTCGCACCCCGCAGGTCCCGGCGGATCGCCATCTGGCTTGTACGCTGGCAGCTGGCGAGGCCCGGCCCGTGAGGCGGCGGGCTTTGCGGCCACCCAGCCTTTCACGGATGCCGTCGAACCGGGCGACTTCGAGGCAACGCGGCAGTTCGCTTCATCACGGCTGCCGTCGCCGCCGGAGACGGCGCCGCCGGTCTTGGTGCCCCGTGATACCCCACTGGGTGATGCCGCCTCATTTTCCCGGACCCCAACCGTCCCTCATGGCACGCCCGCGCACCCGCCCTTGCCGCCTGACCTGGATCCCGATGACGGCGAAGACTTCGCCGCAACGCAACAGTTTTCCAGCAGTGTGCCGTCGGTTGCCCCCTCTGGGTGGGAACAGGAAGAGTCCGTCCGGGGGCAGGACGCCGGTCTTCAGCCGCCGGTCCGGCCGGAGGGCCACCGGTCCCCCGAAGCCGGGGAGGTGGCCGTGCCTGCCGACCGGATTCTGGTGGTGGGCCATCCCGGGACTGCCGCCGGGGGCTTGCTCCGTACCCTGAAATCTGAGGGATTCCCGGCTGATTTCGCCTCGGGCGAAGAACTCACGTTCCGGCAGCTGGCGCAGCAGCCTTACGGTTTTGTGTTCCTGATTGAGGTCTCGCTGGGTCCGCAGGCCATTCAACTGTGTGATGCCATCCGCAAGCGGCCCAATGTGTCGCCGCAGAGCCTGCGCATCGTGATTGTGGCCAGCCATCGGGGGCTTTTTTCGCGCATCCGCGCCTGGTTTGCCGGCTGCAGTGCGTGGATGGCCATTCCGCTGGAGAAGGCCGCGTTGCTGCAGTACCTGCAGCTGCATCGCGCAGAAGGTTCAGCCCGGGACTGACGCGCTCCAGCAGGCTGCAGGGTGCCCATCGCACCCGTTCCGCCGGCGGTTTCAAATGGCGCGGTTGTGCATAAGTTCGCATTGCGTGCGGCGTCCACGCAACACGAACTTGAATTTGACGCACAACGCCGGTTTCTTTTCAGGCTTCATGCAGGCGCGTGCAGCTTGTGCGTCACAGTCGCCCCTCGACCCTGCGGCCGGTTCCTGAACCGGCTTGTTCTCTTCATTCACACCTTTTATCTTGACCATTTCCTCCTCCTGCCGTGTCGCGCTGGTGGGTTTGCCGCCGTTGGACCGCGCGCTGCTCGAAGCCATTTTTTCGCGGAATTCGCAACGTGGTGCGGACTACGCCCTGGTGCGTGTGCTGGATCAGGCGGATCTGATCATCTCCAATGCAGATGACATGCATGCCGTGCGCGCGCTCCAGGCGCGCCGCCTGCGGGCTCCGGTCGTGCTGATTGGGGACTCCGACGCGGGCACGGGCTGGCCGGTGCTTGCCCGCCCGATCCAGTTGCATGCGGTCATGGAAACCGTGAGCGTGCTGGCGCCCTGCGCACCTGCCGCCAGCGCGCGCGCGCCCGTGGCAGAGGCCGGTTGCGCGGACGCTGGTCGGGACTGGGCGGCCTCGCCTTCCACGCCGCCAGCCTTCGCGGCCACCGAGCCTTTTGCGCCGCTTGGGCACTGCGGCGATGCGGACGCGCCAGCCCCCAACAGCTTCGAGGCGACGCGGCCTTTTGAAAGGTCGGCATCCGGTGCCACACCTCTCCAGCGGGGCGCTGCGCGCCCTGGCGTGGACGATCCGATCGATGCCCGCACAGTGCTGCTGTGGCGGGATGCGCTGGCGGCAGCGCCGGCGCCATCCGGACAGGGGCTCACGCGGCCGGCTTCTGGTTTCCCCGCCATGGCCGGCTTCGAGCCCACGCGAGATGCGGTTGCGGTGGAGCGCGCCACGGTGCCGGCAAACTGGCAGGCACGGGCCCGACAGCAGGCGCTGGAGCGGTTCCCGCCGCCGCAGTCGCCGGACGCTGAAGAGGACGAGCCCAGCAGCAGCTTTGTCGATCCGTCGGAGTCTCTGACAGCGCCGCAGCGGCTGGCCCGGCCAGGTTCCATGCCGGCTGTTTTGCTGGTGATCCGGCCGAGGGCCAGGGAAGGTTCGCTGCTGAAAGCCCTGCGTGATTTCGGTCATCCGGTCGACTGCGCACCCGATGGTGCGACGGCCCTGACGTATCTTGCGCAGCAGGACTACCGCTTCGTGTTTCTGGATGACCGTTCGCTGGGCGACGAGACGCTGGCGGTGTGCCGGGCCCTGCGCCAGCGCTTGCGGGCGCTTGGGCAGCGCCCGCAGATCGTTGTGGTGGCCCGTGGAGGGCACTGGCTGCGCCGTCTTTTCGCGCGGCTGGCCGGCTGTGACCGCTGGATGGTCACGCCGCTGCGCAAGCGCAGCCTGCGGACCTATCTGCTGGAAAACGGCTCAGGCCGCGCGGCGTGAGGGCCAGGTCGCCAGCAGGGCGGCCAGCACGATCAGGCTGCCGCCGGTCAAGGTGCGTGCGGTAAGTTCGGCTGCGCCCAGCAGCACCGCCGAACCGCTGGCGAACAACACCTCGGACAGCATGATCAATGCCGTGGTGTGCGCCGCCAGACGCGCCGCACCGTATTGCAGTGCCAGGTTGCCCGCCAGGAAGGCTCCGCTCAGGCCCAGCGCCATGGGCAGCCAGTCCGCTGACGGCGTGGGCAAGGGCGACACCACGCCCTGCCCCACACCGATCAGCGCTACCGTAGCCGCCATCACGGTGCCACCGCTGAACATGGCCAGGGCGCGCGATGCGTCGGGCGTGGCCTCCAGCTTGCGCAGCAGCACATTGGTCAGCGCGAAGCAGAACCCGCCCATCAGTGCCAGTGCATCGGCCGCGCTCTCCGGCACGGGCCAGGGGGAATCCGGCGTCTTGAGCACGACGATCACGCCCACCAGCGCCAGCCCGAGGCGCAGCAACGCGCCCACCGTCGGTTTTTCGTCCAGCAAGCGCCACGCCAGCAGGATGGACCAGGCGGGCATCAGGTAAAACAGCAAGACCACGCGCACGACGTCGCCCACGGTCACGGCCCAGTTGAAACCCACATTGGTCAGGCCCGATGCCCCCATCAGGGCCCACAAGGCCGGGTGTGCGACGAGGCCGCGCCAGGCCCCCGGCCGCCAGACCAGCAGGCACAGCAGTGAAAAACCGTAAATCAGGGCCGTGGCCCACAGCGGATGCAGACCCAGCGCTTCCAGCTTGCGGAACGGCCACCACGAAATGCCCCAGATCAGCGCATTCAGCAGCAGGGCGAAGGCTGGCAGCGCGGGAAAAGAAGGACGCATCAGAGGACCGGACCTGTCCCGACCATGCGGGTGAAGGAGGTCACCCGTGGTGGTTGTCGTTGCGCGCGATATCCATCAAATGGTCCACCTCTTCGCGGTGGTGCACGAGGTTGTGGGCATGCCAGCGCTGGATCAGCCACATGAAGCCTGCCACCACCACGCCAAAGACCGTGATCGCGCCAAAGGCTGACAGGCCCATGCCGGTGGACAGGGCGTAGAGGCCGCCCAGCCCCAGAATGCAGGCCTGCTCGTTGAAGTTCTGCACCGCGATCGACCGGCCCGCACCCATCAGGTTGTGGCCACGGTGCTGCAGCAGCGCGTTCATCGGCACCACGAGGAAGCCGCCCAGCCCGCCCAGCAGGATCAGGAATGGTGCGGCCACCCAGACATTGCTGATGAAATTCATGCCAATGACCAGCAGGCCCATGGCAATGCCCATCGGCATGACCGAGGTGGCCATGTCCAGCCGCATGCGAAGCGACGCCACCACCGCACCCACCGCTGTGCCGACCGCCACCACGCCCACCAGCGCCGAGGCCTGCGTGGTGCTGTAGCCCAGCGCCGCGGCGCTCCAGGCCAGTACGATGTAGCGCAGGTTGCCCGACACGCCCCAGAACAGTGTGGTGGTGGCGAGCGAAATCTGGCCCAGACGGTCCTGCCACAGGCGCGTGTTGCAGCGCCAGAAGTCGGGCAGCAGGGCCAGCTTGTTGGCGGGCATGGCGCGCATTTCGACGCCCGTGTCCGGAATGCGGGTGTTGAACCACGCCGCCAGGGCATAGACAAAAATCAGGAGACAGATGGCTGCCTCCGGAGGGGTGTCGATACCGGTGTTGAATACTGGAAAGTCAAATGAAAGCAGCGTGCCGGCCACCGCGTGGCCGACCAGCTGGCCGCCCAGCAACACGCCCAGGATGATGGAGGCAATCGTCAGGCCTTCGATCCAGCCATTGGCCTTGACCAGCTGGGAAGCGGGCAGCAGCTCGGTCAGGATGCCGTACTTGGCTGGCGAATAGGCTGCGGCGCCCAGCCCCACGATCGCATAGGCCATGAGCGGGTGCGTGCCGAACAGCATCATCAGGCAGCCCACGACCTTGATGGCGTTGCTGATGAACATCACCTGTCCCTTGGGGCGTGCATCGGCAAATGCGCCGACAAACGGGGCCAGCACGACATAAAACAGCGCGAACATCGGCACCAGGGCCGCACGTTGCCACTCGGCGGCGCCCCCGGTCCTGAGAAGCTCCACGGCGGCGACAAAAAGCGCGTTGTCAGCCAGCGAGCTGAAAAACTGCGCCGACATGATGGTGTAAAAACCGCGCTTCATGAACTCTTGTTTTAAGCACCAGCCGGGCTGATGTCGTTTGATTTGTAACGTGTCTCCTGAGGACAGCGGGTTATATCACGCCGTCCCTGGACTGCCGTATCTCCCTTGGTGCCAGAATCTGCGCATCCTCCCATCGTCCTTGCCCGCCATGCCCCGTCCCATCCAGGCCATCATCCATTCTGACGCCCTGCGCCACAACCTCGCCCGGGCCTGCGCGGGCGCACCCGACGCACGCGCCTGGGCGATCGTCAAGGCCAATGCGTATGGCCATGGGATTGAGCATGTCTTTGAAGGCCTGCGCGCAGCGGATGGATTTGCCCTGCTGGATCTGGCTGAGGCCGAACGTGTGCGGCGCCTGGGCTGGCGCGGCCCCATCCTGTTGCTGGAAGGGGTTTTCGAGCCGCGCGACCTGGAACTGTGCTCGCGCCTGAACCTCTGGCACGCCGTGCACTGCGACGCACAGATCGACATGCTGGCCACCCACAAGACGCACCAGCCGCACCGTGTCTTCCTCAAGATGAACTCCGGCATGAACCGCCTGGGCTTCACGCCGCAACGCTTTCGCGCCGCCTGGACGCGCCTGAATGTGCTGCCGCAGGTGGATGAAATCTCCTTGATGACGCACTTCAGCGACGCCGATGGTCCGCAGGGCCTCGCGGAACAGGTTGCGGTGTTTGCCGCAGTCACCCAGGATCTTCCCGGCGAACGCACGCTGTCCAACAGCGCGGCCACGCTGCGCCATGCCCAAGCTGCGCTGATGGTGGGCAAGGACGCCTTGCGGGTGACCGCCGACTGGATTCGCCCCGGCATCGCCGTCTATGGCAGTGCGCCGGACTTTCCCGAGCACGACAGCGCGCACTGGGGTCTGCAGCCCACGATGACCCTGACCTCCAGGCTCATTGCCACGCAGGACCTGCAGGCGGGTGACACCGTGGGCTACGGCTCCCATTTCAGGGCCGACGGCCCGATGCGCATCGGTGTGGTTGCCTGTGGCTATGCCGACGGGTATCCACGCGTGGCGCCTACCGGCACGCCGGTGCTGGTGAACGGCGTGCGCACCCGCACGGTCGGCCGCGTCAGCATGGACATGCTCATGGTCGATCTCACCCCGGTGCCCGGGGCCGGTTTCGGCAGTGAGGTCACCCTGTGGGGCCGCAGCAGCCACGGCGCGGTGCTGCCGATCGACGACGTGGCCCATGCCGCCGGCACCGTGGGGTATGAGCTGATGTGCGCGCTGGCGCCGCGGGTGCCGGTGGCGTTGCAGGCTGGATAGATGATGTTCCGTCGCTAGAATCCGGCGATGTTTGCGCATACGGTCTTGTTCGCTGCGGAGTCACGGGAAAAATGACGCTTCCAAAGCGTCTGCACCCGACGTCCGGCACTGCCCCAGCATGGATTGCACTGGCCGTCGGGCTGGCGTTGACCGCCTATGCCAGCCTGACCGTCCTGCGGGCCCTGCAGGACGATGCCGCCCGGCAATTCGCCGCCATCAGTGACCAGGTTGCCCTCAAGGTCCGGGAGCGGCTGGGCGCCTATGCCCTCATTCTGAAAGGCGGTGCCGGGCTTTTTGCCGGCTCTGATGAAGTGAGCCGGGCCGGGTGGACCGCCTACGTCGAGAAGCTGCGGGCCGGTGACAGTGTGCCCGGCGTGCAGGGCATCGGCTTTGCGCAGGCTATTCCTCCCGGACAGCTGTCCGCCCATGTCGCCAAGGTGCGTGCCGAGGGCTTTCCCGACTACGCCGTGAGCCCGGCGGGTGAGCGTGCGCTGTATTCCTCCATTGTCTATCTGGAGCCCTTTCACGGCCGCAATTTGCGGGCTTTCGGCTTTGACATGTTCTCCGAGCCCATCCGGCGTGCGGCCATGGAGCAGGCGCGTGACACCGGCGAGGCCGCGCTGTCCGGCAAGGTTGAACTGGTGCAGGAAACCGAAAAGGAAGTCCAGCCCGGCACGCTCATGTATGTCCCCGTGTACCGCAACGGTGCCCCCCTGCAGACGGTCGCGCAGCGGCGTGCAGCCCTGCAGGGATGGACCTACAGTCCCTACCGCATGCACGACCTGATGGACGGCATCCTGGCCGGCTGGGACAGCCGCGAAGGCAAGATCGTCCATCTCCAGATTTACGACGGACGCGAGGCCCAGCCCGGTCGCCTGCTGTTTGACAGCAACCCGGCGCATGTGCACGACGTCGGTATGGTGTCCCGCCAGCAACGGACCATCGACTTCGGCGGCCGGCGCTGGTTGCTGGTTCTGGACGCCAACCCCGGGACGGCTTCCATCGACTACCTCCCCGCCTGGGCCACCCTGATCGGTGGCCTGCTGCTCAGCGGCCTGCTGTGCGGATTGATTTTCTCGCTTCGGCATACGCAGGCCCGGGCCGAAGGGATTGCCCGCCGGCTGACGGACGAAATCAGGGAGCGGGAGACCTCGCTGAAGGAGAGCGAGCAGCGCTACCAGTTCATGTTCGATAACAGCCCGATGCCCATGCTGGTCTTCGAGGAAGGCAGCCTGCGGATCTTGCGGGTCAACGAAAAGGCGGTTGCCCTGTATGGCTTCAGCCGCGACGCGTTCAGCCACATGACGATCCGCGACATCCGGCCTGCAGAAGATCTGCCTGAACTGGATCGTACGCTGGACAGTTCACCGCAAGGCAAGGTCTCCGGTGAATGGCGCCACAGGAAGAAGGACGGCAGCTTGATCCAGGTGGCCATCAACAGTGCGCCGATGAACTATGCCGGTGTGCCTGGCCGGCTGGTGCACATCCAGGACATCACGGCGCGCAAGCAGGCCGAGGCGGAGTTGCAGCTGCACCGTGCACACCTGGAGGCGCGCACCGTGGAGCTGGCCAGCGCCCGCGATGCCGCCGAGGCCGCCAGCCGCGCGAAGAGCATCTTCCTCGCCAACATGAGCCATGAGCTGCGCACGCCGATGAACGGGATCATCGGCATGACCGGCCTCGTCTCGCGCCGTGTCACCGATGCCAAGGCGCGGGACCAGTTGGCCCGGGTGGACCAGGCTGCGAAGCACCTGCTGGCCATCCTCAACGACATTCTCGACATCTCCAGGATCGAAGCCGATCGCCTCATCCTGGAGCACGTCAGCTTTCAGCTGGGGGAGGTGCTGGCCAAGGTGGACACCCTGCTCGCCCACACCGCCATGGACAAGGGCGTGGTGCTGCGCGCCGACCTGCCGCCGGAACTTGGCGCGCTGGTGCTCCATGGGGATCCCCTGCGACTGCGGCAGATCCTGCTGAACCTCACGGACAACGCCATCAAGTTCACGCAACAGGGCGCGGTGACGGTGCGCGGCCGGCTGGTCGAGGAGACGCCAACCGAGGTCTTGCTGCGTTTCGAGGTGCAGGATTCCGGGATCGGCATTGCCGCAGGCGACCTGGCGCGTCTCTTCAATGCCTTCGAGCAGGTCGATGGCTCCATGACCCGCAAGTACGGCGGCTCCGGTCTGGGGCTGGCCATCAGCAAGCGGCTGGCCGAATTGATGGGTGGCCAGATCGGGGTCGAGAGCGCCGTCGGGCAGGGCAGCACCTTCTGGTTCACGGCCCGGCTGGGCAAGTCGATCCAGCCCCTTGCGCCATCCGGGGACGTCCATGCGACCCTCGCCGAAGGCCGTCTGAAAAACCAGTACGCCGGCCTGCGCGTCCTGCTGGCGGAGGATGAACCGAGCCACCAGGAGGTCGCCCGCGAGTTGCTGGAGCAGGTGGGTTTCCTGGTGGATCTGGCCGAGGACGGGAAGGAGGCCGTGGTCCTGGCGCAACTGGCCAGCTACGACCTGATCCTGATGGACCTGCAGATGCCCGGGATGAATGGCGTGGCGGCGACCCGTGCGATTCGCGCACTGCCCGGCTACGCCCGCACACCGATTCTGGCGCTGACGGCCAATGCCTTCGAGCCGGATCGCCAGGCCTGTCTGGACGCAGGCATGAACGACCACGTTGCCAAGCCCATCGCCCCCGCCCCATTGTTTGAGACGGTGCTGAAATGGCTGGGCCGGCCGCCAGCTTGATATCCTGTGGTCTGGCCTGGAACCAGCCCCCAGCGCAGGCCCGCACGCGCCAACGCGCCCCTCGCATCGAACCCACTCCATGATCCTGCGCGAACGTCCCTCCGGCCTGAAGTTGTTCCTGCTCTTGCGTGGCTCCATCATGCCGCGCATCAGCCGGGTGCTGCTGTTCAATATCGTGCTCGCCACGGCGGTGACGTTCAGCCACGGTGTGCTGTTCCACTTCAAGGTCACGCTCACCGCCATTCCTTTCACGCTGATTGGCCTGCCGCTGGCGATTTTTCTCGGCTTTCGCAACACGGCGGCTTACGACCGGTTCTGGGAAGCCCGCAAGCTGTGGGGCGAGCTGATGCTGCGCAGCCGCAATCTGGCGCGCCAGTGCCTGCACCTGGTGGATCCACCTCCCGCCGGACAGCCCGACCTGCGCCAGCGCATGGTGCGCCGGGCGGTGGCCTTTTGCCACGCGTTGCGGGTGGCGTTGCGGGGCAGCACCGACACCAGCGCGATCCAGGCGATGCTGAGCCCGGAAGAATGGCAGGACATCGCCCCGCGCAGCAACCTGCCGGCCGCGCTGATGATGCACATGGGCGCAGACCTGGCCGCCTGCCGCCGCCAGGGCCTGATCGACAGTCCCCTGGCCGCGCAGATTGACGACACCCTTTGCGCCATGACCGCGGCCGCCGCGTCCTGCGAGCGCATCAGCAGCACGCCGGTGCCGTTTTCCTACACCCTGCTGCTGCACCGGACCGCTTATATCTATTGTTTCCTGCTGCCGTTCGGCCTGGTGGACACCATTGGCATCATGACGCCGCTGGTGGTGGGCGTGGTGGCTTACACCTTCTTCGGCCTGGACGCCCTGGGCGACGAGATCGAGGAGCCGTTCGGCACCGCGCCCAACGACCTGCCGCTGGATGCGCTGTGCCGCATCATTGAAATCCAGATGCTGGAGGCGCTGGGCGAAACCCGGTTGCCAGCACCATTGCAGCCGGTGGATTACTGCCTGTTGTGAGGGCCTCCCGCCGCGCGGCGGGCCGGCTGGAGACCTTGCCGCCTATTTCAGGAAGGCGTCAAAACCGGTCTTGAGGATCAGTGCCGACACCACGACGATGAACACCCCGCGCACGAAGCCCGCACCATGTTTCAGCGCCAGGCGGGTGCCGAGCAGGCTGCCGGCAATGTTGGCCAGCGCCATGGCCAGCGCGAAGTGCCACCAGACGTGCCCCTTGAAGGCGAAGAGGATCAGCGCGGCCAGGTTGGTGGCGGTGTTGATCAGCTTGGCCGAGGCCGACGCATTCAGAAAGTCGTAGCCCAGCAGCCGCACGAACAGGAACACCAGAAAGCTGCCCGTGCCGGGGCCGAAGAAGCCGTCGTAGAACCCGATGCCCAACCCGATCAGGGCCGCGATGCCCGTTTCATGCCCGCCAGCAAAGCGGGGGGCGTGGGTGCGCCCCAGCTCCTTTTTCGCCAGGGTATAGCCCAGCACCGCCAGCAGGACGAACGGCAGCAGGCGGCGCAAAAAGCCGGGATCGATCACCGTCACCACCCAGGCCCCGGCGAAAGCGCCGGCAAAACCGGCGGCGGCGGCCGGTAGCAACGCCGCCCAGCGCATCTGCACGCGCCGGCTGTACTGGACGGTGGCGATGGCCGTGCCCCAGACGGAAGCGCTCTTGTTGGTGCCAAACAGCGTGGCGGGATGGGTGCCGGGAAAAGTCGCGAACAGCGCTGGCACCAGAATCAGTCCGCCGCCGCCCACGATCGAGTCCACCAGGCCGGCCAGCAGCGAGGCCAGCGAGACGATCAGGAGTTCCATGGTGGGGATTGTCGCATCGCACCAACTTGCAAAATAGATAGCAAGTTACGACGCTCTTACGCTGGGATGAGGCTCTTTTGGTTCGGAAAAAAGAAAAGGCGCCGGGTCAGGGCGCCTTTGAAGGCATCTCGTGCGGACGCCTGTTAAAAATATTCTGATTGTTGAGAGTGTCTCCTCGGCCCCTGCAGGACGGGCGGTTGGCCCGTTTGCGAGTGGCTGAACTTTAACGGCACGCACCCGTTCTGTGCATCGGGGATTTCCCGCGCACTTCTGGTACGTTTGCGTTCCTGAAAGAGGCATTTGAGGGTGTTTCAGGCGGCGAATGCCGCTTTAGGAGGTGGCACAGGGTTTGCAGCAGGGGTTCTGTTGAAACGTTCAACAGGAGTCAATATGCAGAAAGCTGTCTGGCGATGGGTGGCCGTATGGGCCTGTGTGATGGTGATGATGATGGGGCGTGCCACATGGGCCCAGCCTTCCGGCGCGGTGCTGGAGGCAGCCCCGGCCGCTTCCCTGTCGCCCCCCGGGCCCGCGCTGCCATCCGTTCCGGCCGTGGGTGTGACGCCGGCGCCGGCCGCGCCCGCCGCCCTGACCCGGCCTGGCCTGGTGCCCCAGGCCCAGATCAACGGCGCCGATACCGCCTGGATGCTGACCGCAACCGCCCTGGTGCTGCTCATGACGCTGCCCGGCATCGCGCTGTTTTACGGCGGCATGGTGCGCAAGAAGAGCGTCATCAACACCATGGCCAGCGTGGTGGCGATCACTGCGCTGGTCAGCCTGCTGTGGTTCGCACTGGGCTATTCGCTGGCCTTCACGCCCGGCAGCGCCTGGCTGGGCAGCACCAGCCGTTTCTGGTTCGAGGGGCTGGCGTACCTGAAGGACGCGGGCAAGGTGTCGGTCAGCCACCTCGCGCCGAACATCCCCGAGTCGGTGTTCGCCATGTTCCAGCTCACCTTCGCCATCATCACGCCCGCGCTGATTGTGGGGGCGTTCGTCGAGCGCATGAAGTTCTCGGCCATGGTCTGGTTCGTCGTGCTGTGGTCGCTGCTGGTGTACGCGCCGGTGGCGCACTGGGTGTGGGAGCCGGGCGGCTGGATCGCGCAGATGGGTGCGCTGGACTTTGCCGGCGGCACCGTGGTGCACGTCAACGCCGGCGTGGCCGGGCTGATGTGTGCGTATTTCCTGGGCCCGCGCCGCGGCTACGGCCGTGAGGCGTTCGAGCCCTTCAACCTGGGGCTGACCATGGCCGGGGCCGGCCTGCTGTGGGTCGGCTGGTTCGGCTTCAATGCCGGCTCGGCGCTGGCTGCCGACGGGCGTGCCGGGCTGGCGATGGCGGTGACGCACATTGCGGCTGCGGCCGGTGCCGTGACCTGGATGCTGGGCGAATGGGTGGTGCGCCGGCGGCCTTCGCTGCTGGGCCTGTGTTCGGGCCTGGTCGCCGGGCTGGTGGCCATCACGCCGGCGGCCGGCTTTGTCACGCCGGGCTCGGCCGCGGCCATTGGCGGCATCGCCGGGCTGGCCTGCTACTGGGGCGCCACCGGCCTGAAGCGGCTGCTGCGCGCCGACGACTCGCTGGACGTGTTTGGCGTGCACGGCATCGGCGGCATCGTGGGTGCGCTGCTGACCGGGCTGCTCGCCAGCCCGGCCGTGTCGGGCGTGCAGGGCAGCGTGGCTACGCAGGCGGTCGCCACGCTGGCCGTTCTGGCCTACAGCGCCGTGGTCAGCGCCGTGCTGCTGATCGGGATCGGCAAGGTCATCGGCCTGCGCGTGGACGAGGCCGGTGAACAGACCGGGCTGGACATCACGCAGCACCGCGAGCGCATCGGCACCTGACGCCCCGCGTCCCTGTCCCCACTCACCTCCAGGAGAAGTCCATGCTGCCCAGTGAAATCCTCGCGATCGCCGCCCGCCTGCATGTGCTGCTGCGTCGCAAGACCGGCCGCGTGACCGACACGGAGTGGCTGGCGGTCAATGCGGAATACGCTGCGGAGATCGTGCGCTTCGCACGCGAACGCGCTCTGGAGCCGGGCCTGGAAGACGTGGCCGAATGGGCCGCGCGCCTGGAACAGGCCATGGGCGCCGCGCCAGCACCCCGCAAGACCCTGCTCGGGGTGGTGACCCAGCCCCGCGCCGCTGCGCCGGCGCCTGCCCGCGACAGCGGGGTGCACAGGCCAGGCTGGGGCGAGTCGCTGTTTGCCGACAGCCGCCCTGCGCCGCCGGGCGAACCCGATGACGGCGATACCGGCCGCTACGTTGGCGGGCTGCGCTGAAGCGCTGCCCGCCCTGGCGCGGTGTTCAGCCGCAGGGCGTGAGGGCGGCCAGCGCTGCCCGTGCCGCGCCCGGGGCCTGGTGAACTCCGCACCCGCCGTATCTCCGTGTGGCCATGTCCCGGTCCGTGCACACGGCACGCCGGAGCCGGGCATCGGGACAGTTATCCATTAAAGGTAAGATATTTGGTTACAAAAAAGGAAGGTTTGTCCCCATGAAAATTCGTTATGCCGCCATCGCTGTGCTGGTCATTCTTGCGAGCGCACCGCACCAGGCGTTTTCACAGAACTTTCTGGAATCCATGTTCAAAAGTGCCGCCGAAGGCATGGCGAAGTCGGCCGTAGACAACGCTGCCGCGAAGGCCGGCGTGCCGATGGGGATCCCGGTCGGCGGCGAGGTCGCAACGCCCTTTTCTGCATTCCAGCCGGCCCAGGTACAGGTGCTGGGGCAGGCGCAGGTCGTGGGGCAGGCGCAGGCGCCGCACGCGGGCATCCCCGATCCAGGTTGCAAGAAAGGGCAGCTGATCAACCCTTACCACGTGATGCTCCAGGCCAATCTGCTGCCGGACGCCAGCCTGGCGGACAACCCCTGCGTGTCCACCACGCAACTGCAGGGCCTCACCGCCAAGTACAGCAAGTTCATCGTCCGGTAAGTCGCCGCCCACCCTGGCGCCAGGGCGGGGGCCTGGGCGCGTGGCCCTGGGGGCGCGTGGCGCACGCCATCGCGGCTTATTGATCTTTCTGCTGGGCGTCCGCCATGATCCAGCGCGCCGCCTTCTCGGCCATCATCAGCGTCGGGCTGTTGGTGTTGCCGCTGGTGATGGTGGGCATGACACCGGCGTCCACCACCCGCAGACCCGCCACGCCGTGCACCCGCAGCCGGGCGTCCACCACGGCCATCGGGTCGCTGGCACGGCCCATTTTCGTGGTGCCCACGGGGTGGAAGATGGTGCTGGCAATGTCGCCGGCCAGGCGGGCCAGTTCCTCGTCGCTCTGGAACTGCACGCCGGGTTTGTATTCCTCGGGCTTGAACTTTGCCAGCGCGGGCTGCGCGACGATCCGGCGCGTGACGCGCAGGCTGTCCGCGGCCACCTGGCGGTCTTCGGCGGTGCTGAGGTAGTTGGGCGCGATTGCGGGCGCATCTTCGAAGCGGTTCGACTTGATCTGCACCGTGCCCCGGCTCGTGGGGTTGAGGTTGCAGACACTGGCCGTGAACGCCGGGAAAGCGTGCAGCGGCTCGCCAAAGGCATCCAGGCTCAGGGGCTGGACGTGGTATTCGATGTTGGGATACGGCTGGTCGGGCGTGCTGCGCGTGAAGGCGCCGAGCTGGCTGGGCGCCATGCTCATCGGGCCGCTCTGCTTGAGCGCGTATTCCAGACCGATCTTCGCCTTGCCCCAGAGCGAGCTGGCCAGCGTGTTGAGCGTCTGGACGCCCTGCACCTTGAACAC
>ERZ1034363.866-NODE-866-length-18855-cov-5.278677_pt1 | contig 18855 bp, 8 predicted proteins | sample MGYA00520616_ERZ1034363 | MGnify/ENA primary metagenome ERZ1034363 (study PRJEB33736, sample SAMEA104284506) | Azolla filiculoides | biome: Urban; feature: Water surface; material: Ditch water | place: Netherlands | collected 2015-10-28 | depth 0-0.1 m ...
GCCGACAGCCATCTGATCGACTCGCCGGGTTTGCAGGAATTCGGCCTTGGTCATCTCGCGCGCCATGAAATCGAAGCAGCCTTCCCCGAGTTCCGGCCTTATCTTGGCCAATGCCGTTTTCGCGACTGCCAGCACAACCGGGAGCCGAACTGCGCCCTGACCGCCGCAGTCGAAGCGGAAAAAATCGACAAAACCCGCTTTGCCATTTTTCACCGCATTGCCGGAACCCCGCGCGGCAACTGAAAGCCGCGTTGAACGGCGGGCACTTTCCGCCCCCAAGGGTTTACCAACATAGCAATTTTTTCGTCAAAAGGTGATAATTCTAATAAATTCGCCATAGGCAGCTGGAGACGAAAAAATGAGCCGCAGCCCGGCCACTATCCTCATCGTGGACGACACCCCCGAGAACCTCAGCGTCCTCGGCGAGTTGCTGCAGCCGATTTACCGGGTCCGCGCCGCCAACTCGGGCCGGCGTGCCCTACAGATTGCCCGTGGTACGCCGACGCCCGACCTCATCCTGCTCGACGTCATGATGCCGGACATGGATGGCTACGATGTGCTGGCCGAATTGCGGGCCGACCCAGGCACGCGAAACATCCCGGTCATCTACGTCACGGCCATGGACGGCAGCGATGACGAAGAGCGCGGCCTCGATCTGGGGGCCGTCGACTACATCACCAAACCGATCCGCCCCGGCATAGTCCTCGCCCGCATCCGGACCCAGCTCGAACTCAAGCAGGCGCGCGACATCCTGACCAACCAGAACACCTATCTCGAGGCCGAAGTGACACGGCGCATGGGTGAAAACCAGCTGATCCAGGAAGTCAGCATCCATGCCCTGGCCCGCCTGGCCGAAACCCGCGACCCGGAAACCGGCAAGCATCTGCGCCGTACCCAGGACTACGTCCTGACCCTGGCCCGGACGCTTGGCGAGCACCCGCGTTTTGCCGACTATCTCGACGAACGGACCATCAGCGCCATCGCCCAGTCGGCCCCGCTGCACGACATCGGCAAGGTCGGCATCCCCGACAGCATCCTGCTCAAACCCGGCAAACTGACCCCCGACGAATGGGAGATCATGAAGACCCATGCCGAGCTGGGCAGCAAGGCCATTGCCCAAGCCGAAAGCGATGCCGACAAGCCGGTCGAGTTTCTTGCCATCGCCAAGCTGATTGCCCGTTCCCACCACGAAAAATGGGATGGCAGCGGCTATCCCGACGGCCTGGCCGGCGACAACATTCCGATTGCCGCGCGCCTCATGGCCCTTGCCGACGTCTTCGATGCCCTGACCTGCAAGCGCGTCTACAAGGAGGCCTTCTCCTTCGATGATGCCTACCGCATCATCGTTGACGGCAGCGGCACCCATTTCGACCCCGATATCGTCGACGCCTTTGTCCGCGAATACCCTGCTTTCATGGCGATTGCCCGAACCTACGCCGAGTAGATCATGCGCACCGCCCATGACCGCCACCAGCACAAGATACTCTACGGGGCGATTGCCCAGGTCGTCCTGCCCTATATCGCCCTTGCTGCGCTCTGGATACTTGTCTCCGATCAGCTCGTCGCCAGCCTCATCAGCGACCCTGCCACACGGGTCACCGCCAGCATGCTCAAAGGCTGGCTGTTCGTCGCCATTACCGCCGGCCTGCTCGCTGTACTTCTCACCCGCGTGCTGCGCGAAAGCCTGGCGCGACAGGCGGCGGCCGAGGCGGCCACGGCTGCCCTGGTGGCCGAGCGCGGTCAGTTGCGCAGCCTCTTCGACACCATCCCCGACCTCGTCTGGCTAAAGGACCCGGAGGGTATTTACCTCAGTTGCAACAAGCGCTTCGAACAGTTTTTCGGGGCTGACGAAGCCAGCATCTGCGGCAAGACCGACTTCGACTTTGTCGATCCCGAACTGGCCAGATTCTTCCGCGCCAACGACCTCGCCGCACTGCATGCCAATGGGCCGCGGCGCAACGATGAATGGGTCACCTTTGCCAGCGATGGCCACCGCGAATTCCTGCAAACCATCAAGGCGCCCATCCACGACTCGGGTGGTCAACTGATCGGCGTCCTCGGCATCGGTCGCGACATGACCGAAATCCACGAATTGCAGGAACGCTTTACCGTCGCCTTCAATGGCAGCCCGGCAGCCATTTCCATTACCACCCTGGAGAACGGCACCTATCTCGACATCAACCCGCGCTATCAGGAACTCCTGGGCTGGGACAGGGAAGCGCTGATCGGCACCCCTTCGATCAACCTCAATCTATGGCCGAGCATCGAAGCCAGGCAGGTCTGGCGACAAAAACTGCTGGAAACCGGCCTCCTGCAGGATTACCGGGTCGAATGGCGGAAACGCGACGGAACCACCATCCAGATCAGCCTTTCGGCCGAAGTCGTGCACCTCGGTGGCAACCCGTATGTGCTGGCCTTCATCCTCGATATCTCGGAACGCAAAAAAGCGGCCGAGCAGATCAGCCAGTTGCAGGAGCGGCTGGCCATCGCCTTCCGCGCCGCGCCGGTTGCCGCCTGCATCACCCGCCTCACCGACGGCAAGATCATCGAAGCCAATGCCCGCCTGCTTGACGAATACGGCTGGACGCACGAAGAACTGGTCGGCAAGACAACACTCGAGGCCGGGCTTTGGGGTAATACCGAAGATCGCGTCAGGATGGTCGAGCTCTTGCGCCGCGATGGCCGGGTCACCGATTTCCCCAGCATCGGCGTCGGGCACGACGGGCGTCGGCGGGAAATCAGCATTTCGGCGGAAAACGTGACGATGGATGGCATCCCACATCTGGTCGTCTACATCGTCGATATTTCAGCCCGCACCGCGGCCGAGAAAGCATTGCGCGAGCGCGAGGAAATCTATCGCAGTATCGTCAGCAACGCCCAGGACGGCATCGCCCTGATCGATCCCGAAAGCCTTGAATTCATCGAGATCAATGATGGCGCCCTGCGCAGCCTGGGCTATACCCGCGAGGAATTCGCGGGGCAAACCCTGGCCAGCATCCAGGCTGCCTTGAGCGAAGCCGAGACGCGCGGCGCCATCGAGCGCACCCTGGTCGAAGATAACGTGCTCATCGAGAACATGCACCGTCGCCAGGATGGCAGCATCCAGTTCGCCCGCATCGCGGCAGCAGCGATCACAGTCGGCGGCAAGCGCCTGGTGAGCAGCATCTGGCAGGATATCACCGACGAAAAGCTGATCGCGGCCGAGCTGGCGCAGCATCGCGAGCATCTCGAAGAACTGGTCGAAGCGCGGACGACCGAACTCGAAGCGGCGAAGCAGGCGGCCGAACAGGCCAGCCGCGCCAAGAGCGAGTTTCTCGCCAACATGAGCCACGAAATTCGCACGCCGATGAACGCCATCATCGGACTGACCCACCTGGCCGAACGTCACACCCAGGATGTCGACCAGCTCGGACGCCTGAACAAGGTGGCCGACGCGGCCCATCACCTGCTGGCCATCATCAACCAGATCCTCGACATCTCGAAGATCGAAGCCGGCAAGCTCGAACTCGCCCCGGTCGATTTCATCCTCGCCCGTGTTCTCGACAACACCTGCGAACTGGTCCGCGACCACATTCAGTCGCGCGGCCTCAAATTCAGCCTGGAAGTCGACCCCGCCTTGCCGCCGGTACTCCATGGCGACCCCTTGCGGATAGGCCAGATCCTGCTCAACTACCTCGGCAATTCCGTCAAATTCACCGAACAGGGCAGCATCTCGGTCTCCGTCAAGCTGGTCATGACCAGGGCCGAGACCCTGTTCGTCCGCTTCGCTGTTTCCGACACCGGCATCGGCATCCCGCCCGAGCAGCAAGCCCGGCTTTTCAAGGCCTTCGAACAGGCCGACAACTCGACGACGCGGCGCTTCGGCGGCACCGGACTGGGGCTGGCCATCTCCCACCGCCTGGCCCACCTGATGGGCGGCGAAGCGGGGCTCACCAGCGCCCCCGGCGAAGGCAGCACATTCTGGTTCACGGCGCGCCTGCAGGCCGGCACCACCCCGGGCGAAGTCACTGCACTGCCCTGTTCAGCCACCGATGCAAAACGCCTGATCGGCGAACAGCGACCCAAGGCGCGCGTCCTGTTGGCCGAAGACAATCCGATCAACCAGGAAGTGGCGCTCGAACTATTGCGCGGTATCGGTCTTCATGTCGATCTTGCCGACAATGGCGAAAAAGCCGTCGCCATGGCCGCCGAAACGGCCTACGACCTGATCCTGATGGACATCCAGATGCCGGTCATGGATGGCCTGGCCGCCACCCGGCTGATCCGGCACAGCGCCAGCGGGCGCCATGTTCCGATTCTGGCGATGACCGCCAACGCCTTTGGCGAGGACCGCCGACGCTGCCTCGAGGCCGGCATGAGCGACCATGTCGCCAAACCGGTCGATCCGGGCAGCCTTTACGCCGCGCTCATCAAGTGGCTGACGCCGGCCGTCGTGACGGACAGCAGCCTGCCCCCCCTGCCCCCGCCTTTAGCCCCCGTATCTGCCCCGGACAATGGCCCCCCGGACACCCGTACCGCCCTTGAAAGAATCCCCGGACTCGATGTCGCCTACGGCCTGAATGCCCTGCGCGGCAAACTGCCGAGTTATTTGCGCCTGCTCGGCATTTTCCTGACGACGCACGGCACGGACATCGAAAAAATCAGCGCGGCACTGAACAGCGGCGACATTGCCCAGGCCGAGCAAATCACCCACGGCCTCAAGGGAGTTTCCGGCACACTGGGCCTGACCGGCATCTACGATGCGGCGCGCGGGCTCGACGATGCCCTGCGCCAGCCTGCCCCGCACCCTGATACCGAACGCCTGCTCGCCACACTGGCCGAGCGCCTGGAGGCGACCTGCCAGGCGCTTTCACCCCTCGTCGCAGCACCGCCCACGGAGCCCGTATGATCCCCGCCCGGCCGACCACGCTGCGCGACATCATGACCGGCACGATACGCAACCTCCCGCCCCAGGCCATGTTGCGCGATGCGGCACGGCTGATGGCCGAGGCGCACATTTCCAGCCTGCTCGTGATGGACGATGGAACGGCCCTCGGCATCGTCACCGAAAGCAACATCCTCAATGCCCTGAATGACCACCCGACGGGCAATGTCCAGCTCGACGCCATCATGTCGCACCCCTTGATCACCGCCCCGGCCGATCTCGACCTGGGTGCCGCCCGGCAGCTGGTCGAGGCCAACGATATTCGCCACCTGGTCGTCACCGACCCGGCCGGCCAGGTCTGCGGCATCGTCAGCGACACCGATTTCCGCCTGAACCTGGGCAACGAGGCCTTCCATCACCTGCGCACGCTGCAGGGCATCCTCGACAGAAACATCCCCATCCTGCCGTCGGATGCCACACTCGGCGACGCCATGGCGAGCATGATCGGGCATGGCACCGACTATCTGATTGTCAGCGACAAGGGCCTGCCGGCCGGCATCATTACCGAACGCGACATCCCGCGTTTGCTTGGCACCAGCGAGCAGCCGCAATTGCTCCCCCTGGGGCAGGCCATGAGCACCCCCTTGCGCAGTATTTCGGTGACGGCCACGCTGAGTGCCGCCCTGGAAGCGATGAACCGCTTCCGGGTCCGTCACATGGTCGTCTTCAAAGGTGATGCTCGTGTTCTCGGCGTCATCAGCCAACGCCGGCTCCTCGAACAGCTCGCCCTGGAGCAGCTCGAAATCGTCAGACACCAGGCCCTGCTGGAACGCGAGCGCACGCGCCTCGAAACCTACCTGCAACTGACACTCGACGGCGCGGCTGCCGGCAGCTGGGAATATCGTCACCACACCGGCCGCCTCATCGCCAGCGACGGCCTCCTGGCCATGCTCGGCCTCGGGCGGGAGGCTGCGCCGGCCACCAAGGCCGAGTGGACAGCAAGGATCCATCCTGATGACCGGCACTTGCTGACCCACGTCGCCAGCCGGAAAAATGACCAGGGCGGCCCTTCGCGCATCATCGAGTATCGCCTCCAGCACAACGACGGCCACTGGCTCTGGGTGGAGGATCGCAGTTGCACCATCGAGACCGATGAGGACGATGGCAAACGCGTCAGTATCGGCGTGGTCTGCGACATCACCGACCGGCAAGGTGCCCGCCAGCAAATCAACCGCCAGAACCGCGCCCTGCGCATGATGAGCGGCGTCGCCCAGGCCCTCGTCCGCCACAAGGACGAGACCGAGATGCTGACCGAAGTCTGCACCATCGCCGTTGATATCGGCGATTACCAGATGGCCTGGGTTGGCGATGTGATGCACGACCCGAAAAAGAGCATTGTGCCGACCGCCTTTTCAGGGATGGCCGAAATCTATCTGAATCAGCTGGAAGTCAGCTGGGATGAGTCGGCGAACGGGCATGGCCCCTGCGGCCGGGCCGTGCGCAGCGGCGTCCCGTCGATTGTCCGCGACATCGACGCCGACACGACTTTCGAGCCATGGCGCGAGAGCGCCCGGAAACAGGGATTTCGCGCCTTGATTTCCCTGCCTGTGCGGATTGATGGGCGTATCGTCAGCACCCTCAATCTCTACTCGACCAAAATCGACCCGTTCGACGATGACGAAATCAACTTGCTCTGCAACCTGGCTGGTGAACTCGGCCTCGGCATGAGCATGCAGCGTTCGCGGCAAACACTGGCGCAGAGCGAGGCCATGTTGCTCCAGGCGCAGCGCCTGGCAAGGCTGGGTCATTTCACTTTCGCGGCAGCGATCGACAGCCTGAGCGGATCACCCACCCACAACGAGATATTCGGCCTGGCCCCGGACGAAGTGCTGAACACCGAGGGCTGGCGCCAGTTGATCCACCCGGAAGACCGCGTGCGGATGAGCGAGTACTCGCGCGATCACGTCTTTCGCGGCGGCCAGCCTTTCGACAACGAATATCGCGTGAACCGCCGCAGCGATGGCGCCGAACGCTGGATACATACCGTCGGCCAGATCGTCCAGGGCAGCGACGGCCGGGTCAGCCAGCTTTTCGGCACGAGCCAGGACATCACCGAACGCAAGCAGTTCGAGCAGCGCCTGCGCCAGAGCGAAGCCTTGCTGCGCGAAGCCCAGGCCGTCGCCCATCTCGGTAGCTGGACGCTGGACATCGCCAACGACCAGCTGGAGTGGAGCAACGAAGTCTACGAGATATTCGGACTGCCCGCCGACCATGTCCGGCAATTGCGGGACTTTGTCGAACATATCCACCCGGAGGACCGCCAGTCCGTGCTCAGCGAATGGCACGATGCCCTGGGCGGCGCTCCCTACGACAGCGAACATCGCATCCTCCGCCAGGGTCAGACGCGCTGGGTACGCGAGCGGGCGCATATCCATTTCGACCCCTCGGGCCGTGCCATTTCTGCCGTTGGCACGGTGCAGGATGTGACCGAACGGCATGAAGCCGAGCATCAATTGCGCAAGCTTTCGCAGGCCATCGAGCAGAACCCGCACAGCATCCTGATCACCAATACCACCGCCGAGATCGAGTACGTCAACGACGCCTTTGTCCGCAACACCGGCTATTCCCGCGAAGAAGCCATCGGCAGCAATCCGCGTCTGATGAACTCCCAGCTCACCGGCCGGGACACCTATGTCGAACTATGGAGTACCTTGAACCGGGGCGAAATCTGGCGCGGGGAATTCATCAATCAGCGCAAGGATGGCTCGCAGTATTCGAGCTTCGCGATCATCTCTCCGGTGCGCCAGTCCGATGGCCGGATTACCCATTACCTGGGCATCCAGGAAGACATCAGCGATAAAAAACGCATTCAGGCAGAGCTGGACACGCACCGCCAGCACCTCGAAACCCTGGTCGCCGAACGCACCGAGCAATTGATCCGGGCCAAGGAAGAAGCCGAAACAGCGAGCAAGGCCAAGAGCGCCTTCCTCGCCAACATCAGCCACGAAATCCGCACCCCGATGAACGCCATCATCGGCCTCACCCACATCGCCCAACGCAGTACCGGCGACCTCGCCCAGCAGGAACGGCTGGGCAAGGTTGCCGATGCGGCACAGCACCTCATGGGCATCATCAACGACGTGCTCGATATCTCAAAAATCGAGGCCGACAAACTGCAGCTGGAAAACACCCACTTTTCACTGGCCGGCATTTGCACCGCCACCTGTGCCATGGTGGCCGAACGGGCCGAGACCAAGCGTCTACCGATCACCTGCCACGTGGATCCGGCCTTGCCGGAAAACCTGCTCGGCGACCCCCTGCGCATCCAGCAGATACTGCTCAACTTCCTCTCCAACGCCATCAAGTTCACGCCCAGCGGTGCGATCGAGGTGAGGATGCGCCTGCTCGTCCGCGAGGAGGACAGCGCCACAATCCGCTGCGAAGTCAGCGATACCGGCATCGGCATCGACGCGGCGACGATGGACAAGCTCTTCCTGCCCTTTGAACAAGCCGACACCTCGACGACCCGGCGCTATGGCGGCACCGGCCTAGGGCTGGCGATCAGCCGCCGGCTGGCCCAGGCGATGCAGGGCGAGATCGGGGCCGATAGCACGCCGGGCCAGGGTAGCACCTTCTGGTTTACCGCCCGCCTGGGCCTGGCGAGCGAAACCCCGGCATTGGCCGAAGCCCCGCGCGCACCATCGGCAAATTTCCAGCGCGGCGCCCATGTCCTGCTGGCCGAAGACAACGCCATCAATGCCGAAGTCGCCAGCGACCTCCTGAAAAATGCCGGACTGCACGTCGACATCGCCGTCGATGGTGGCCAGGCACTCGCCTTCGCCCGTCGGCGGCATTACGACCTGGTCCTCATGGACATGCAGATGCCCGTCATGGACGGGCTCGAAGCCACCCGTCAAATCCGCGCCCTGCCCGGCTGGGGAAAAATCCCCATCCTGGCGATGACGGCCAATGCATTTGATGAAGACCGCGATATCTGCCTGGCCGCCGGCATGAACGACCACGTCGCCAAGCCGGTCGCCCCGCAAGTGCTGGATGCGGCCCTGGCCCGCTGGCTGCCGACCCGGCCCTGGCCGCCAGCGCCGTCAAACAGCGGCCAGATTGCCGACAACGACCTCGCCGCCATTACCGGACTCGACACCCAACAGGGCCTGCGCGCCGTACGCGGCCGCATGGACAGCTACCGCCGCCTGCTCGTCAAGTTTGCCGAAACCCACCTCGACGACTTTGCCCGGATGCGCACCAACCTGGCCGCCGGCAACCGCGACGAAGCCCGCCGCCTCGCCCACTCGCTGAAAGGCGTCGCCGCCACGCTCGGCGCCACGCTCATCAACAAGGCCGCGGCTGCGCTTGAGCTGGCGATCAAGGAGGGTCAGGAAATGACCTTGGTCGCCCCCCTCATCGACGAAACAGAACAGGCCTGCAAGGCCCTGTTCGAGCAATTGCACAGCCTCGTCACGGCAACCGGGAGCGTCGCTGCAGAAGGTGATGCGATCACCACGCCCCCGCTGATCGAGCGCATCCGCCGGGAACTGCAACAGGGTGAAATGAGTGTTCAGGATCTGGTCCGCCAGCAAGCAACGACCCTCAGGACAGTACTCGGCGCGGCATACCCGGCATTCGACAAACACATCAACGCCTTCGAATTCGAAGAGGCCCTGGCCCTGCTCAACGCCACCCTGCGACCGGGAATGCCGGATTAGTCCGTGCTCTCCAGCCAGCGCCGGGCCCCCAGCCCGGCTGCCCGGCCACTGGCGAAACAGGCGGTCAGCAGGTAACCACCGGTCGGCGCTTCCCAATCCAGCATTTCGCCGGCGCAAAAGACGCCCGGCAGGTCACGCAGCATCAGGTCGCCATCCAGTGCTTCGAAGGCCACACCGCCCGCCGTGCTGATCGCTTCGTCGATGGGCCGGGTGGCAGTCACCGTCAGCGGCAGCGACTTGATCGCCGCAGCCAGAGTGGTCGCCGCATTGAGCTCGGCGGGCGGGCAGAATTCGCGCAGCAGCGCGGCCTTGACGCCCTCGATAGCGGCATGGCGGCGCAGATGGTTGGCCAGCGAATCACGGCCGCGCGGCCGGGCGAGGTCGGCTGTCAGGCGTTCGAGACTGCGGCCGGGCGCCAGGTCGAGAATGAGCCGGGCTGTGCCGTCCCGCGCCAGCGCATCGCGCAAGGGGGCAGCCAGGGCATAGATCAGCCCGCCTTCGATACCGGTCGCCGTTATGTTGAATTCACCCTGCTTTGGCGGCAGCCCGGCACATCTGGCGGTAACGGCCTTGACCGGCGCACCGGCAAAGCGCTCGCTGAAATACGCGCTCCACGCCACGTCAAAGCCGCAATTGGCCGGCTTCAGGGGCGCTACCGGGACGCCACGCTCGACGAGCAGAGGCAGCCAGCGACCATCCGAACCGAGTTTGGCCCAACTGCCGCCGCCCAGAGCCAGAATGACCGCATCGGCCTTGATCTCGACCGCCCCGGCCGGCGTCGCGAAACGCAGGCTGCCATCGGCGGCCCAGCCCAGCCAGCGATGCCGGACATGAAACTGCACGCCTTGCCCGCGCAGGCGATGCAGCCAGGCACGCAGCAAGGGCGCCGCTTTCATCTCGGTGGGAAAAACCCGGCCCGAGGTACCGACAAAGGTGGCGATGCCAAGGCCGTGTATCCATTCACGCAGTTGCGTTGGCCCGAAGGCGTCAAGCAGCGGCGCGACCTGCGCAGCCCGCTCGCCGTAGCGGCCGACAAAATCGGCCAGCGGCTCGGCATGGGTGATGTTCATGCCGCCCTTGCCGGCCATCAGGAACTTGCGGCCGAGCGAGGGCATGGCGTCGAAGATCTCGATGACTCTTGCCTGTTCCCCGGCATCCGGCGCCGCGGCAAGGACTTCCGCCGCCATCAGCCCGGCCGGGCCGCCGCCGATGATGGCGACGCGCGTTATCACTTTTTGCTGGCGTCGGCTTCCGGCGCCTTGGGCGGCTTGGCGGCAGCCTCCAGATCGAGCAGTTCGCCGGGTATTTCTTCTTCGTCGAGCGGAATCACCGTCACAGCCACGTCCGGCTCTGTACCGCCGCCACCGAGGATGATGCCGCGCAGGGGCGAAATATCCGAGAAGTCGCGGCCGAAGGCGAGCGTGATGTGCTCGGTATTGGGCAGCAGGTTGTTGGTCGGATCGAAATCCACCCAGTCATTTTCGCGGCCGGGTGCATAGACCGAGACCCAGGCGTGCGACGCGTCAGCACCGATCAGGCGGGGCTTGCCGGGCGGCGGACGGGTCAGCAGGTAGCCGCTGACATAGCGGGCGGCCAAGCCCATGGCGCGCAGGCAGGCGATCATGAGGTGGGCAAAGTCCTGGCAGACGCCGCGCTTGTTTTCGAGCACTTCGAGGACCGGCGTCGACACGGTGGTCGCCTCGGGATCGAAGGTGAACTCGTCGAAAATCTTTGCCATCAGCGTCTGGGCGCCGACCAGCACGGGGGTATCCGGCGGGAAGCAGTCGGCCGCGTAGGCTGCCAGCTCGTGCTTGACGCGGACGTGCGGACTCTCGAAGAGGAAACGCGTCGCATCGAGGTCGGCTGCCAGCGGCTCGGTCGAGTCGTAGGCCAGGCGGTCGCGTAACTCCTCCCAGGGAATGGAGTCCTCGAGCTTCTCCGGCAGGTGCGGCGTGACGGCCACGGTCATGGCCGAACGGATGAGCAACTCGTCGTGCGGCACATGGAAGGCCATCCAGGTCACGGGATTGCCGAAAGCATCGCGCCCATCGCGGCGCCAGGTCGGCGGCGGCAGGATGTCGATGCGCTGCTCCTCGACCTGCTGCCAGTCGAGAACACGTGGCGAGAGGTGCAGTTGCTGCTGGGACAGCGAGACATTGCTGCCGTAGTCGTAACGGGTTTCGTGCAGGACGCGGTAGCGGACGGGTTCCATGGTCAGACCGCCATCGTCTGCCGGCTGACATCGCCGACGTGGGTGAAATAACGCATGCCGAGCGAGGCCGAGAGATTGTTGGCCGCCGCATCGAGATCCTGCAGCAGGTCGGCCAGTGCTTCGCAGTGCGAATAGTCATCGCAATCGTCGAAGCGGACATGCTCCAGGCGCTTGAGATCGAAGGCCTGCAGGCGGTCGAGGGCAGCCGTCAGGTCGGTATCGAAGTCAGCATCGAGCTCGCGCCCCATGCGCTCGAGATAGCGCCCGAGCACGGCCGCCTGGAAGACCACGCCATGGGGATTGCTGTCGTCGAAAACGAGCAGGTCGACGACCGGCAGCAGCTCCGGCTGGCGCGAATAGCGCGAGCGGTAGGTGATGATCGAATCCGACAGTTCAAGCAGCCACTCGAGCGAACCGGGACCACGCGCCGAGGGCATGCGCAGGAAGTGGGCCACCGTCATGGCCAGGAAGGAGAGTCGCTCGAGGCGGCGGCCGATGATGAGGAAACGCCAGCCATCGTCGCGCGTCATGTTGTCCATGGCAAAACCCGTCAGCGAGGACGAGACGCCGAGCACGCGGTCGAGGAAGGCGATGGCCTCGGTCAGGGTCGGATGCACCTTGAGTGCGGACTGCTGGTCGCGCTGCAGGCGGTTGAGCGAATGCCAGTGGTCGAGCGAAAGGCGTTCGCGGACATGCGTCGCCGACCACATCAGCGAGCGGATATTGCAGGCCAGGCTGCCGGGCTGCTCGGGATCGTAGATGGCTTCGAGCAACTCGTGCTCGCTGCCTTCCTTGACTTCCGTATCCTCACCCAGCTCGGGCAGGACACCCAGGTGCCGGGCCAGGTCCATGGCCGCGACAACGACATTGGTCTTCTGGCCGCCGCCGACGACGACACGCGACAGCGCAACGCGCAACATGCGGGCGCTGTCGTCGAAACGTTCGGAATAGCGGCCAAGCCAGAACAGGTTTTCGACGACCCGCGAGGTCAGGTTGGCACCGGCCCGGACCAGGTCACGGACGCTGACCGAGGGCTTGAGCATGGAGAACTGGCTGACCGGACCATTGGTCAGCACCCAGGCATCCTTCGAGGCACCGCCGCGCTGCATGGAAATGATGCGGGCGCCGGCGCCGGTGGTCACCCGGGCCAGACCGCCCGGCATCACCGAATAGCCGTCCGGCGTCGTCACCGCGTAGGCGCGCAGGCCGACCGGACGGGCGAGCAGACGACGTTCATGCGCCTTGCTCCAGGTCGGCGCCTGCGACAGGTTCACCATTTCCTGGGCGACGTAGGCATGGGGCCGGGCTTCGATCCGCCGCAGCATGTCGGCCCGCGCCTCGCCCTTGAGTTCATTGCCGAAGACCGGTTCCATCTGCTGCGTCGGGTAGGCCGGCTTGATGACGAGGTCGTCGAAGTTTTCCTTGACGTAGTCGAGGGCCGGCTTTTCGCCGCACCACCAGGTCGCCACCGAGGGCATGGCCAGTTTTTCGCCGAGCAGGTGGCGGCAGATGGCGGGCAGGAAGCCCATCAGTGCACCGGAAGCGAGCAGGCCGCTGCCCAGCGCATTGGCGATGACCACCCGCCCGGCGCGCGCCACGTTGAGCAGGCCGGGAATGCCAAGGGCCGATTCGCCGCGCAGTTCGAGCGGGTCGCAATAGGCATCGTCCTGCCGACGCAGGATGACGTGGACCCGTTTGAGACCGCGCAGGGTCTTCAGATAGACGGTTTCGCCGCGCACCGTGAGGTCCTGCCCCTCGACCAGCGGAAAGCCGAGGTAGCGGGCCAGGTAGGCGTGCTCGAAATAGGTTTCGTTGTATGGGCCGGGGGTGAGCAGGACCATGTGCGGCTGCTCGTCGCCCTCGACCGGGGCCAGCGCCGTCAGGCCGTCAAGCTGGTCGCGGAAGAAGTCGGCGACGTGCTGGACGCGCAGGTCGCGGAACATTTCCGGAAAAACACGCGAGACGATGAGCCGGTTTTCCAGCGCATAGCCCGCCCCCGACGGCGCCTGCGTGCGGTCGGCGATGACCCACCAGCGACCGTTGGGCGAACGCGCCAGATCGACGGCGTAGTTGTGCAGCCAGATCCCGCCCGGCGGCTTGACACCGCGACAGGGCCACAGGTAGCCGTGCTGGCCATAGACCAGCGCCGGCGGCAACAGGCCCTCGGCAAGCAGGGTCTGTTCGCCATAAAGATCGTCGAGGATGGCATTGAGCAGGGTGGCGCGCTGGGCGACAGCCGCTGACAGCTCGGCCCACTCGTCGGGCGGAATGATGAGCGGCAGCGGATCGAGCGCCCACGGCCGGTCGGCCCCGTTGGGATCGGCGTACACGTTGTAGGTGACGCCGTTCTCCTGGATGCGCTGCTCGGAAAAATCGAGGCGGCGCCGCATTTCCTCCGGCGTCACCGCATCGAGATGGCTCAGGAACTGGTTCCAGTGCGGACGCACGGAGCCGTCAGCAGCCAACATTTCGTCGTAGCGGCGAGGACTATGGGGATAGATTGCGAGGAGGGTGCGAGCCATTTAGTCTTTTTCTAGCTAAAACAGGCCGTTTCCGGCCTGTTCTGCGGTCAACCCGTTGTGAAATTAAAACCGCCGCAAGTCTAACGTAAACGGGTGCTCGGCGCTGACCTCCGGCGCCTTGACCTGCATCTTGCCCGGCGTGTGGCCGAAGCGGAAGAAGCGGGCCAGACGACGGCTTTCGGCCTCGAAGGCATTGACCGGGAAGGTGTCGAAACTGCGCCCGCCCGGATGCGCCACGTGGTACTGGCAACCGCCCAGCGAACGCTGCATCCAGGTATCGACGATGTCGAACACGAGCGGCGCATGGACGCCGATGGTCGGATGCAGGCAGGCCGCCGGCTGCCAGGCGCGGTAACGCACGCCGGCGACAAACTCGCCATTGATGCCGGTGTTCTGCAGCGGCACGGGAACGCCGTTGCAGGTCAGCACGTAGCGGTCGGGCGCCATGCCCTTGATGCGGACCTGGACACGCTCGACCGAGGAATCGACGTAGCGCACCGTGGTCCCGGCACCGCCCTCCTCACCCAGCACATGCCAGGGTTCGAGCGCGTGACGCAGTTCGAACTCCATGCCCTTGACGGCAAAATCGCCGTATTTCGGGAAGCGGAACTCGAAGTGCGGGGCAAACCATTCGGCCTTGAGCGGATAACCGGCTTCGGCCATTTCCTGCATGACATCCTTGAAGTCCTGCTCGGCGTAGAAGGGCAGCATGAAGCGGTCGTGCAGTTCGGTGCCCCAGCGGGCCAGACGAGCCGGCTCGTAGGGTTGCTCCCAGAAACGGGCGATCATGGCGCGGAGCAGCAGCTGCTGGGCCAGCGACATGCGCGAATGCGGCGGCATTTCAAAGGCACGCAACTCGAGCAGGCCGAGGCGGCCGGTCGGGCCATCCGGCGAGTAGAGCTTGTCGATACAGAACTCGGAACGGTGCGTGTTGCCGGTCACATCGGTGAGCAGATTGCGCAGGATGCGGTCGATCAGCCAGGGCTGGACGACACCGCCCGGTTGCGGAATCTGCTTGAAGGCAATTTCCAGCTCGTAGAGACTGTCATTGCGCGCCTCGTCGACGCGCGGTGCCTGGCTGGTCGGGCCGATGAACAGGCCGGAGAACAGGTAGGACAGGCTGGGGTGATTGTGCCAGTAGGCAACCAGGCTCTTGAGCAGGTCCGGGCGGCGAAGGAAGGGCGAATCGTTGGGCGTCGCACCGCCGAGCACGAAGTGATTGCCGCCACCCGTGCCGGTATGGCGACCATCGACCATGAACTTTTCGGTGGTCAGGCGCGCGTAGTAGGCGGACTCGTAAAGGTGCGTCGTCTGGTCGACCAACTGGTCCCAGCTCTTGGCCGGGTGGATGTTGACTTCGATGACACCAGGGTCAGGCGTCACGCGGAACAGCGTGATGCGCGGATCGGACGGCGGCTCGTAGCCTTCCATGATGACCGGCATCTTCATCTCTTCAGCGGTCGCTTCGACCGCCGCGACGATTTCCAGATAGTCGTCGAGCTTTTCGGTCGGCGGCATGAAGACGTAGAGACGCCCGTTGCGCGGCTCGGCGCACATGGCCAGACGGGTGATCCAGCCGGCCGATTCCTTGAAGCGGGGCATGGTTTCGGTCGGCTTTTCCCAGGCGCGCAGCTTGCCGTCGCCGGTCACCGAGGCGGCGGCGCCCGCGGCACCGCTACCATCACTGCCCGGATGGCGGCTCTGCATCTGCGGTTCACGCGCGCCGGTTTCACCGGAAACACGGGAGCGCAGGGCGGCGTAGCTGGCCAGCGGATCGGTCGCCGTTTCGGCATCCGGGACATTGACGTAGGGGTAATCGCTCTGCGCCGTCCACGGTTGCGAGTCGTAAGGCAGGCGGTAGCCCATGGCCGAATCGCCGGGGAACAGATAGCAGCGCTCGGCGCGCAGGAACCACGGCCCGGTCTGCCACTGGTTCCAGACATTCTTCATGATCGGCAGGACGTGGCCGACGGTGTAGGTCATACCCTGGGTGAATACCTTCATCAGGCGTTCGCGCTCGAGCGCGTCGTCCACGCGTGAATCGAAGGGATCGACGTTGCCCGGCAGGCGGCGTTCGCGCCACATGTAGTAATAGACATCCTCGAAGGCCGGAAAAACGTAATCCGGGGTCATGCCGAGGCGTTCGGCGACGCGCTTGAGGAAGCGCTGGGCATGTTCGCTCGTTGCACCGTAATCGATGCTTTCGCTGGCGTACAGCTCAGGCGCGTTCCAGATCGGCTCGCCATCCTTGCGCCAGAAGCAGTTGAGGCTCCAGCGCGGGAGTTGCTCGCCGGGATACCACTTGCCCTGGCCGAAGTGCATGAGGCCGTGCGGGGCGTACTTGCTGCGCAGACGGTGGAAGATGTCAGCGGCAAAAATGCGCTTTGTCGGGCCGAGCGCGGCGGTGTTCCATTCGGCGCCGTCCGGATCGTCGACGGCGACAAAGGTCGGCTCGCCGCCCTGCGTCAGGCGCACATCGAGTTTGCCCAGAGTGTCGTCGATCTGGTGACCGAGACTTTCGATCTCGACCCATTGCTCGTCGGAGTAAGGCTTGGTGACACGCGGCGCTTCCCAGATGCGGGTGACCTGCATGTGGTGCGAGAACTCGGTTTCGCACTCGTCGAGGCCACCGGTGACTGGCGCGGCAGAGCCGGGCTCGGGCGTGCAGGCGAGCGGGATATGGCCTTCGCCGGCAAAAAGGCCGGAGGTCGGGTCGAGGCCGATCCAGCCGGCGCCGGGCAGATAGACTTCGGTCCAGGCGTGGAGGTCGGTAAAGTCGGCTTCCGGGCCGGACGGGCCGTCAAGCGACTTGACGTCAGCAGTGAGCTGGATCAAGTAGCCCGACACAAAACGGGCGGCCAGACCGAGGTGACGCAGTATCTGGACGAGCAGCCAGGCCGAGTCGCGGCAGGAACCGGAACGCTTGGTCAGCGTTTCTTCCGGCGTCTGGACGCCCGGCTCCATGCGGATGGTGTAGCCGATGGCTTTTTGCAGATCAGCATTGAGGGCGACGAGAAAATCGACGCTGCGCAGCGGCTCGCGCGAAATGCCGGCCATGTACTTCTTGAGTTCCGGCGTTTCCGGCAGCTTGTGCAGATAGGGCGTCAGCTCGTGGCGTTCCCAGTCCTCGTAGGCAAAGGGAATCTTCTCGGCGTGCGGCTCGAGGAAGAAGTCGAAGGGGTTGATGACCGACATTTCGGCCACCATGTCCACCTCGATACTGAATTCACGCGTCTTTTCCGGGAAGACCAGACGGGCCAGGTAATTGCCCTGCGGGTCCTGCTGCCAATTGACGAAATGCGTATCCGGCCCGATCTTCAGCGAGTAGGACAGGATGCGCGTCCGCGAGTGGGCACAGGGGCGCAGACGAACGACCTGCGGCCCGAGATTGATCAGGCGGTCATAGTTGTAACGGGTAACGTGATTCAGCGCGACATGGATCGACACAAGCTTGCTCCAGACAGAATGATTGCAAGCTTAAAAGCAAGACGCGAACCAGCTTGCAAGTCATTGTTTTTCAATAAACGAAATCTTCGCACGCACCCGATGAAAGCCTGATGACAGAGGGCACGCGCCAACTTGGTGCATGGCCGACCAAGCGGCCATTGCCGAAAGGGATCAGGGAAGTTTGACGAAACCTTGGTCATCGATCGGGATAAAAGGGTTGAAACAGACCTCCCAGAGAAAACCGTCCGGGTCGGCAAAGTAGCCACGAAAGCCTCCCCAGAAAACCTTGTCGGCCGGGCGCACAAGCATCGCGCCAACCGCCACCGCGTCTGCCAGCGTGGCGATCACCGCGGCTTCCGACGGCACGTTATGGGCCAGTGCAAAACCGGGAAAGCCACTGCCGACCGGCGACACCGCCGCATCCTCGGCCAGCGCCTCGCGCTCAAACAGCGCAAAGGCCACCGAGCCCGCCTGGAAAAAGGCAATCGCCTCCTGGCTGGCCGACGATTCCTGCCAGCCCAGCGCCTTGTAAAACGCCCGGCTGCGGGCCAGATCGGCGACCCCGAGGGTGATGAAACTGATAGTCTGGTTCATGGCGTGCTGGCGTTCATTGGCAAGCCGCCATTTTACGCCTGTGGCCGCCCATCCGCCTGTTTTGACCTATGCCTTGCGGCTTGCGCCGATATAATGAAGAGAGCAACTTGAAACTTTAGCGGAGCGTGCAGTGCTGCAAGAAATCCTCGACCATTACCTGCTTCATTCAGCCCTCGTCCTGCTCTTTCTCGTCATGGTGCCGGTGCTGCTGATGCGCGGCCGGGGCGTCAGGGACGGTTCCCGGCCGGATCGCCGCAAGAGGCCACGGCCGGGTGTCGACCGCCGGGCCTGAGCGAATCCGGTCACTGATCATCGGGGATCAGAACTCAATCCTGACCTCGCCGCCACCGCCGATTTCGCTGCCGTAGGTGCTTATCCGGCCGACGATGCCGGCACGCAGTGAAACCCCGCGGGCAATGTTGCCCTGCAGGCCGAGGCCCATCAGATTGTTGACCGGCCCCTTGTTGGCGCCAATCTGCGTGAATGAGCCGAACA
>ERZ1034363.867-NODE-867-length-18821-cov-12.117051_pt1 | contig 18821 bp, 18 predicted proteins | sample MGYA00520616_ERZ1034363 | MGnify/ENA primary metagenome ERZ1034363 (study PRJEB33736, sample SAMEA104284506) | Azolla filiculoides | biome: Urban; feature: Water surface; material: Ditch water | place: Netherlands | collected 2015-10-28 | depth 0-0.1 m ...
GCTTCAAACGCGCCGGTGCCGATATGATTCTGACCTATTTCGCACCACAGGTAGCGCGCTGGCTCCAACCTACCAGGTGACGTAGGTTAATAATGCTGCGCAGCTTGTGGTCTACCCACGGGCTATTGCGTAACGATCGTGTGACCCACAGCGTATGCATGCCAAGGCGTTTGGCCATCACCAGATTGGGCAGGCTGTCTTCAATCATGATGGCTTGGCCCGGTTGAATGCGTTCCTTGCGAAGCAATTTCTGGAAGCCGCTGCGCAACGGTTTGGGTTGAAAGCCGAATGACTCAACCGTATAGATAGCATCGAATAGTGGTGTGAGACCGGTGAGCCGCAATACTTCATGCGTATAGGTTTTGGGTGCATTAGAAAAAATAATGCGCCTGCCGGGTAATTGCTTCAAAGTATCTGCCAAGGCCGGTGCCGTGATTAGCATTGACGAGAGATTCTCGAAGTTATGTGTCTGCGCCAGAAAGTGATGCGGATCAACGCCATGGTGCCGGATTAGTCCGAGCAGGGTGGCACCATAGCGTTTCCAGTAAAGCTGACGTAGCGCCGTAGCTGCTGCGTAATCGAGCGACAGATGCCGCTCGATGTACTCGGTCATTGCCCGATTAATGTGCGGAAAAACATGGGGTGTTGCGTGGTGCAGGGTGTCATCGAGATCGAATACCCAGACCGGTGCTTTGGCCATGTAGCGCTCAGGAGGATCTGATCATTGTACCCACGCCATGCTGGGTGAGAATTTCCAGCAGTAGTGCGTGCGGCACGCGGCCATCGATGATGTGCACACCCTTTACCCCATTGCGAGCAGCATCCAGCGCAGATGAGATTTTTGGCAACATGCCCCCGGATAGCGTGCCATCAGCGACCATGTCATCGATATCCCGTGGGGTGAGGCCGGTGAGCAGATTGCCAGCTTTGTCGAGTACGCCCGGTGTATTGGTGAGCAGCACTAGTTTTTCGGCACCAAGCACCTCGGCCATTTTGCCGGCAACCACATCGGCGTTGATGTTATAGGTTTCACCGTCTGGACCGTAACCAATTGGTGCGATGACTGGAATGAAAGCGCCAGATACCAAGTGATGAACGATGGAGGGATCTATCTGCTGGATATCACCCACCAGACCAATATCAAGCAGTTCAGACGGGCTGCCCTGTTTGGGTAACATGAGGCGCTTGGCGCGGATGAGCCCTGCGTCTTTACCCGTCAGGCCGACGGCTTTGCCGCCATTCTGATTGATCAGCGCAACGATTTCTTTGTTGACCGCGCCACCCAGCACCATTTCGACAACGCTCATGGTTTCGGCGTCGGTAACGCGCATCCCCTGGATGAACTCTCCCTTTTTGCCTACTTGGGTCAGCATCTGTTCGATTTGAGGGCCGCCACCATGAACGACTACCGGATTGAGGCCAACCAGTTTGAGCAGCACAACGTCATTGGCAAAGGATTGCTTGAGGCTTTCTTCTGTCATGGCATTGCCGCCATATTTCACGACGATAGTTTTGCCATGGAAGCGTTTCAGAAAGGGGAGTGCTTCAGCAAGCACCTTGGCTTCGAGTGCAATATTGTCGTGCGGTTGAGCGAGGGTCATATCCGTTCCATCGGTCAGAAAAATATTAGGGGAATGGCGGCGATTGTAGCGAGCAAGACGATGATCGCAAAGCAGTATTACGAGAAATGCTTCTTCAATGCCAAGATAGCGTCCTGATTGCTTGCTGAAAAACAGGCTTCAGCCGCTTCCTGGGCAGGTAACCACCGCCAGGCGCGGTGTTCGCTGGGCGATAGCATGACATCACAAGCCGAGGGTAGGCAGAGTGAAAATACACGCTCACGGTTATGGGTCACATCGGGGGCATAGCGGTGACGCCACTCTGGCATGATTTCGTAAATATTTTCACCTGGCCAGACACGGAGTTGAGCAGTCTCAACAGTTAGCCCCGTTTCTTCTGCGACCTCACGGCATGCCGTGTCGGAAAAGGATTCATCCTGTTCGCGACTGCCGGTAACCGATTGCCAGTAGCCAGGATGTTTGGCACGTTCGAGGAGAAGGATTTGTAGGTCCGGGGTGTGAATTACCACAAGGACAGACTCGGGGCGCTTGTAGTCTGTCATCTTGTATTTAGCCAATCAAGGGCAGCAAGGCAATGCCATCACCGCGTAGGCCGATAAAGGCCCAGAACGGTATCTCCTGCCCTTGCCAGTGATGACAGGCTCCCTGAAAGGCTTCCAGTAGTTTCTGAACGCCGGTGGGTTCGGAGGCGATTAGATTGTCTGCATCCTCTACAAGCAACACATAACCATTGGCGGGCAGCCATGAAAAATCGCTGAGCATTTCTGCCAGATCATCAAGATGCGCACCCTCGTGTGCAGGGCACTGTGTCGCCTTGGTTAATATCTCTAGTGCATCGGCCATGCGTGGCGTTTCTTTGAGCGGAATCTGGATCAGGTGTAGATCGGCCTGTGCACAAGCCTCAACCAAGGCATCCATCCCGCCTGGCGTGAGATGGTAAACACCCGCCCGCTCGGAGTCTTCGAGCAGGCGGGCAAAGGCAGCCGGATTCACGCAGGCCTTCGATCAGGCTTGTGGTGCTTTAGCAGCTTCGGTCGATGCCGGTTGGCGGAGGCGAATATGTAGTTCGCGCAATTGTTTTTCATCGACATCCGAAGGCGCATTGGTCAGTAGACACTGGGCACGTTGCGTTTTCGGGAACGCGATCACATCACGGATCGATTCAGCACCGGTCATCATGGTGACGATGCGGTCCAGGCCGAAGGCCAGGCCACCGTGTGGTGGGGCACCGTACTTAAGCGCATCAAGCAGGAAGCCAAATTTGATCTGGGCCTCTTCTTCACCGATACCTAGGGCTTCAAAGACGGTTTGCTGTACATCGGCGCGGTGAATACGTACCGAGCCGCCGCCGATTTCCCAGCCGTTCAGAGCCAGATCGTAGGCCTTGGCCAGACACTTGCCTGGGTCCGTGGCCAACAACGCGATATGTTCGTCCTTCGGGCTTGTGAACGGATGGTGACAGGCGGTCCAGCGCTTGTCATCTTCATCGTATTCGAACATCGGGAAGTCGATCACCCATAGGGGTGTCCATGCGGCGCCGGTGAGGAAGTTCTTTTCATGACCGATCTTCACGCGCAGGGCACCCAGCGCATCGTTAACCACCTTGGTCTTGTCGGCGCCGAAGAAAATCAGGTCGCCGCTTTGCGCACCGGTGCGCTCAATAATGGTCTTCAGTGCGGTTTCGTGCAGGTTTTTGACGATGGGGGACTGTAGACCGGTTTCGTTGATCTGGCTGGCGTCGTTGACTTTGATATAGGCCAGACCGCGAGCGCCATAGATGCCAACGAACTTGGTGTATTCATCGATTTCACCACGGCTGAGCGAGGCGCCGCCTGGGATACGCATAGCGGCAACACGTCCGCCAGTAGTTGCCGGGCCGCTGAATACCTTGAAGGCCACATCGGTAAGGGCATCGGTCACATCGGTGAGTTCGAGCGTTACACGCAGGTCGGGTTTGTCGGAACCGAAACGGGCCATGGCTTCGGCATAGGTCATGCGTGGGAATGGGTTGGGTAGATCCACATCCATAGCGTCTTTGAAGACATAGCGGATCAGGCTTTCCATCATGCCCATGATCTGTTCTTCGCTCAGGAACGATGTTTCGATATCAACCTGAGTAAATTCTGGCTGGCGATCAGCGCGCAGATCTTCGTCACGGAAACATTTAACGATTTGATAGTAGCGATCGAAGCCAGCGACCATCAGCAGTTGCTTGAATAGCTGCGGGGATTGTGGCAACGCAAAGAACTGTCCCGGGTGCACGCGGGAAGGCACCAGATAATCGCGCGCACCTTCTGGCGTCGACTTGGTCAGCATCGGTGTTTCGATATCGATGAAACCGTTGTCATCGAGGAAGCGACGGAAAGCACGGGCAACGCGATAGCGCAGCTGCAAATTTTTCTGCATGGCCGGGCGACGTAGGTCAATAACCCGGTGCGTCAGGCGAACGGTTTCGGACAGATGTTCTTCATCAACCTGGAACGGTGGCGTGACTGAGGCATTGAGCACTTCGATCTCATGGCACAGCACTTCAATGCCACCAGAAGCCAGCGTGGTATTTTCGGTGCCGGCTGGGCGCGGGCGGACTTTGCCGGTGATTTTGAGGCAGAATTCGCCACGGACGGATTCGGCAATGTTGAACATCTCGGCACGATCCGGGTCGCAGACCACCTGAGCCAGGCCGGAGCGGTCGCGCAGATCGATAAAAATAACGCCACCGTGATCACGGCGACGGTGCGCCCAGCCACACAGGGTGACGATCTGTTCGTTCAGCGAAGGGTTGAGGTCGCTACAGTAGTGAGTACGCATGAGGTGTCTTGCTTTTCTTCAGGGTGGAAATCAGTCGCCAACGTAGGTGGCGGCATCGGGTTGTTTGATTGCTGGCATTGCTTTAGGGGCAGTCGGTGTGACAACGCCCATCGAGATCAGGTACTTCAGGGCATCTTCGACCGACATATCGAGTTCAACGACATCGGCTTTAGGCACCATCAGGAAGAAGCCGGATGTCGGATTCGGTGTAGTGGGTACGTAAAGGCTCACCATGTTGTTGCCGAGGTGTTCGGCAATTTCTCCGCCGGGCGCGCCTGTCAGAAAACCGATCGTCCAGCTGCCCTGGCGCGGATATTGGACCAGAACGGCCTGACGAAAAGCCTGTCCTGATGGTGAAAATACGGTATCTGAAATCTGTTTGACGCTCTGGTAGATGCTGCGCACTACCGGAATGCGATGCAGGAGTGCTTCCCACCACCGCACCAGATGTTGTCCGATAAAGTTGGCAGTCAGCAGGCCGGTAACAAAGACGACCAGCAGCGTCATCAGGGCGCCGACACCAGGGATGTTGAAGCCGACGAGCGCACGTGGTTGCCAGGCAATCGGTAAGAGCGTGATTGACTGGTCCATCATGCCGAGGATGAACGAAAGCACCCAGATCGTAATGCCCAGAGGTGCCCAGATCAGCAGACCAGTAATAAAGTAACGTTTCATCGATTCGCCGCAAGGCGGCAGATAGGTTCCAAACCCTTGATTATAGCGGACTCACGGCGATTTCAGTAGGCCAGCTTAAAGCACATTGCCCAGCTGGAATATCGGTAGATACATGGCAATGACCATGCCGCCGATAATGAGCCCCAGAACGACCATCATTAGTGGTTCCAGTAGGCTGTTGAGCATGCTGACTCGGTCATTGACCTCACGGTCGTAGATCTCGGCAATTTTCCTGAGCATATCGTCCAGCGCGCCAGACTCTTCGCCAATAGCGACCATCTGTACAGGCAAAGCGGTAAATACAGGCTGTTGCCTCATGGCGGCTGATAGGCTTGCGCCCTGCTGTAACTGCTGACAGATTTTGCGGGTTGCCGTGACAAAGTTCCGGTTGCGTGCCGTGTCGCCGGCCGGCCCCAGAGCATCCAGCAGGGGAATCCCGGCACTAATTAGGCTGGACAGCGTCTGGCTCCAGCGTGCCAACGCGGCTTTCTGGAATAGATCGCCCAAAATCGGTAAACGGAAGACCAATCGATCTGTTGTGGCCTGCCAGTCTGCATTTTGTTGCCATTGCCGATAGAGCAGAAAACCGCACGCACCGATCGAGCCGAACATCAGCAAACCGTAATCTCGTAGGCCGTTGGACCCGGCAATCATCAGTTGTGTGGGCCAAGGGAGTGCAGCCCCAAAGCTGGAAAAGCTTTGCTCAAAGGCTGGAACAACGAGCCATAACAACAAAATGCTCACGGCAACGGCGATGCCCAGAATGGCAATCGGATAAGCCAGAGCGCTCCGAATCTTGCTCTGTATAGCCTGCATTTTTTCGTGATACGCGGCAATACGCTCCAGCATGAGATCAAGAAGGCCGGATTGTTCGCCAGCGGCAACGAGGGTGCAGGTGAGTGGATCAAAGACTTCGGGATGCTGTTGCATGGATTGGGCAAGTGATGAACCCATCTGCAAATCAGTCCGCATTTGCAGCAGGATCTGGCTTGCCAGGGCTTGTTCCTGGCTCTTGGCGAGCAGCTCCATAGCGGAAAGCAAGGGCACGCCCGCATGAATCAGCGTTGCCAGCTGGCGCAGTATCAGGCTAATGGTTTTGCTCGATAAACGTGGTTGCCAGCGCCATGGACGCACTACTTTGATTGGGGTGATGCCTCGTTGACGTAACGCAACTCTGGCCCGCATATCGCTGGCGGCGCTAATTTCTCCTGTGAGCAACGTGCCGTTCTGGGCGATACCTGTCCACCCAAAGCGTCTCAATGCTCCGGATTCAGTTTTAGACACAGCGATCCTCGCTGTGTTCAGTTTCGGCCAGCACTTCGGTCAGGGACGTTATTCCGGCGATTGCTTTGTCCAGACCGGCACGGCGTAGGCTGGGTGTGCCATCGCGGAGTGCCTGTAGAGCAATGTCTCGAGTGCTGCCGTTATCAAGCATGATCTTTTGTAGCGCGGGTGAAACAGGCATCACTTCAAAAATACCGATTCGTCCTTTATAGCCGGTTTGATGACATTTTGGACAACCCGAGGCTTTGTAAAGTGCCCATTGGCCGCTATCCCGTTGGGTTAATTCCTCGTGAGTGAAACCGGCATCGTGGAGCAACTCGGATGCAGCATCGTCTTCTACTCGGCATTCGCAAAGCCGGCGAACTAGGCGTTGAGCAACAATCAACAGTACGCTGCCGGCAACGCCGTAATTCGGCAGACCCAGTTGTAGGAGTCGCTCTAGGGTGGCCGGCGCTGAGCGGGTATGCAGTGTGGAAAGTACCAGGTGTCCTGTTTGAGCAGCTTTGAGTGAAGTTTCAGCGGTTTCAGTATCCCGGATTTCGCCCACCATGAGGATGTCTGGATCCTGACGCATGAATGCACGAAGCGCGACAGCAAAACTCAGACCAGTACGCTCATCGATATTGACTTGATTAATGCCGACGACCGGAATTTCCACCGGATCTTCTACAGTGGCAATGTTCACTCCAGGTTGGTTCAGGGCATTCAGGCAGGCATAGAGGGTGACGGTTTTTCCGGAACCCGTTGGGCCTGTAACCAGCACCATGCCGCTGGGCTGATGAATGGCCTGTTTTAACTGATCAAGCTGATGTTGCGAGAGGCCGATTTCAGGGAGCCCTAATCGCGCATCCTGTCGATCCAGTATGCGTAAGACGATCTTTTCTCCGTACAGCGTAGGCATGGTGCTGATTCGCAGATCGACCAGCGTACCGTCATCTGTCTGGCCTCTCAGCTGGCCATCTTGCGGCAGACGCTTTTCTGCAATATCGAGTCGTGACAGCACCTTCAGTCGTGAGGCAACCATGTCGCGGAAATCGTTGGGCGGCGCTTCCTGCGTCTGTAGTTTTCCATCGATCCGGTAGCGGATACGGTAACTGTTCTCGTAGGGCTCGAAGTGAATATCGGAGGCGCCACGCTCAATCGCAATACTGAGTGTTTTTTGCAGGAAGCGAACCACGGGCGCTTCATCGACGGCCTGGTCAGAAGAAGGTCGGGGATTGCTGGCTAAAACGCCTAGCGCACGGCTCTTTATCAAAGATGCATAGGCCGCTAGTTGCGTGACATCAGTAACGCAGGGATTGATCTCTAGGCCCGTTTGGAAACGTAGGGCGCTGACGAGTGCATCATCCGTTGGATCAGCCATCGCCATTTGCAAGCTTTGCCCAGATAGGCTGATGGGCTGATAGCGAGGATCAGGCGCCAAACCAACGTCAGGGTAAAGCGGGTGGGGATCTGTCTGAGCCAGTTCGACTCGGGGATAGCCGAAGGTCGTTTCAATAAAGTGGGCGATTGTTGGTGCTTCGATCAGCGTATCGGCCACCAATTCCGCGGGCAGGCTGGTTTTTCTCTGGTGCGCGCGTAGCTGGCAGCGCTCGATGGCTGCCTCGGGAGCCAGCCCGCTTTGTATCAGCGCGCGGGCCAGGGTGCTCATGCTGTCCGGTTAAGCACGACTTCCAGCACGAAACGGCTACCCACATAGGCAAGCAATAGCATGACAAATCCGGCAATCGTCCAGGCCGTTGCCTTTTTGCCACGCCAGCCCCTAAGTTTGCGTCCCAACAGCAAGGCGCCAAAAATTAACCAGGACAGGCAGGCAAAAATAGTTTTGTGATCGGCGCGAAACCATGTGCCATTAAATTGCTCGGAGACTAGGAGACCGCTGGCCAGAGAAGCGGTGAGCAAAAGAAAGGCAATGCCCAGCATCCGGAACAGCAGGTTTTCCATGCGTAAGAGTGGCGGAAAACGACGTTCGGCTGTGAGTCGCGCAGGGTCGTGAAGTTCACGTTCAGCAATCCACAACAGGCATGCTTGCAGCGTAGCCAGCAAAAATACCCCATAGGCCAGCATGGCGAGAATGAAGTGCAGGCGGAACAACCAGGCATCGATGTGTACCAGCGGATGCTCAACGGGAAAGATGAGCGGCAATAGCACACCGGCGCAGGCTGTCGGCAGAATCAGGGCAAGCAGCCCACGCTGTTTGTAAGCCAGACTTTCGAAACCGTGCAACAGGACAGCCAGCCAGAGAATCACGGATACGGTAAGCGCGAAGGAAAAGCGAACGGTACCGCCATCAAACATATCCAGATACAGCGCAGCGGCTTGAACGGCAATAGCAAAGCCCAGGAGGGCAGGTGAAACACCGGCCGAGGCATGGTTCCCGCCTGGTTTGCCTAGTGCCTGCGCCAGTCTGGAGCCAGACTGATGGGCAACCTGACGCAGCACCTGCCAGCTCAGTAAGGCATAGGCAAGAGAGGCAATGATCGTCAGTAACGTGGCGAGCGGGAAGGGAAGCGATACAATTGTCGGCATAGGCTCTATTTATATCATGTGCCCCGACCAAATGTTCGAGACTGATCAATGCTGGAAAATCTGACCCAACGGCTTGGCCGTGTCATGAAAACCATGCGCGGCGAAGCCCGCATGACTGAGGCCAATATTGGCGATGCCTTGCGTGAGGTACGCATGGCGCTGCTGGAGGCTGATGTATCGCTTCCGGTGGTTAAAGATTTTGTTGCCCAGGTTAAGGAAAAAGCGCTGGGCGAGGGCGTGGTCGGTTCGCTCACGCCGGGCCAGGCTTTTGTTGGCGTGGTGCACGAACAACTGAAGCAGCTGATGGGCGAAGCACAAGTGCCCTTGGCCCTGAACCAGCAGCCTCCTGCCATTATTCTTATGGCGGGCCTGCAGGGTGCCGGTAAAACCACCACTGTGGGCAAGCTGGCACGCTGGCTCAAGCAGAACCAGAAGAAAAAAGTCATGGTGGTGTCGTGTGACGTTTACCGTCCGGCTGCTATAGATCAGCTAAAACATGTTGCAGAACAGGTCGGCGCTAGCTTTTTTCCATCCTCACCGGATCAGAAGCCCCTAGATATTGCGGCAGCAGCCGTTGATTGGGCGCGCAAACACCACGAAGAAGTGCTGATTGTGGATACGGCCGGGCGTTTGGCCATTGATCAGGCCATGATGGACGAGATCAAGGCGCTGCATGCCCAGCTGGATCCGATCGAAACCCTCTTTGTTGTTGATGCCATGCTGGGGCAGGATGCGGTCAATACGGCCAAGGCCTTTAACGAAACCTTGCCGCTGACTGGTGTAGTGCTCACTAAACTGGATGGCGATGCGCGGGGCGGTGCCGCACTCTCGGTGCGCGCTGTAACAGGCAAACCGATTAAATTTGTGGGCGTAGCTGAGAAGCTGGATGGTCTGGAGCCATTTTATCCGGACCGCATGGCCTCTCGTATTCTTGGCATGGGCGATATCCTGTCGCTGGTTGAAGCCGCTTCCCAGCAGGTGGATATGGACCAGGCGGCAGCCATGGCCCAGAAGATCAAATCTGGTAAAGGGTTTGATCTGAACGACTTCCGTGCGCAGGTTGCCCAGATGCGCCAGATGGGTGGTATGACTGCGTTGATGGATAAACTGCCCGCCAAGTTTGCCGAAGCAGCAGCCAATATGCCGGCCGGTAGTGACGACAAAATGTCGCGCCGTATTCAGGGCATTATCGACAGCATGACGCCGGATGAGCGCACAAAACCGGAACTGATCAAGGCAAGCCGTAAGCGGCGTATCGCTACAGGTGCCGGGGTTCAAGTACAGGAAGTGAATCGCCTGCTCAATCAGTTTGAACAGACTCAGAAGATGATGAAGCAGTTCGGGAGTATGTTCAAAGGCAAGGGCGGCATGATGAAGATGATGCGGGGCGCTAAGTCGATGTTCGGCGGCAAACTACCCTTCTGATTTTTGCTTGTATCTTCAAGCGCAAAGGGCACCCTAGGGTGCCCTTTGCTATGGGTTTGAGGGGGGCTTACTGTGCAAACGATTTGCGCAGATAATCCACCACGCCCGCCCGATCAATCATGCTAGCTTCGGTATCGCGTCGACCTTTAACCTCGATCTGGCCAGCGGCTAGGCCTTTCTCGCCGATTACCAGTCGTTGTGGAATGCCGATCAGTTCCATATCGGCAAACATGACGCCTGGGCGCTCGTTGCGATCATCCAGTAGCACATCAAAACCTGCAGCGATCAACTCTTCGTACAGCTCGCTAGCCGCTTGCTGGATGGCCGGCGACTTGTGATAACCCATCGGCACAATGGCCACCGAGAACGGGGCGATCGCAGCCGGGAAAGCGATCCCTTTGTCGTCGTGGTTCTGTTCAATGGCTGAACCCACGATACGGGTGACGCCGATGCCGTAGCAACCCATTTCCATCACTTCTGCCTTGCCTTGTTCACTCAGGAAGGTGCAGCCTAAGGCTTCGGCATATTTGGTGCGGAGTTGGAAGATGTGACCGACTTCAATGCCACGCACGATTTCCAGAACGCCTTTGCCATCCGGCGACGGATCACCAGCAACCACGTTGCGAATGTCGGCCACTTCTGGTTCTGGCAGATCCCGACCAAAGTTCACGCCGGTCAAATGGGTGTCGTAGGCGTTGGCACCACAGGCAAAATCTGCCATTACGGCAACTGCGCGATCGGCGATGACGCGAATGCCGTCCTTGATGCCGACTGGGCCGATAAAGCCGGGGATGCAGCCGAGTGTTTCTTTGACCTCTTCTTCGCGGGCGAAGCGGAAGGCACCGATGCCTTCTATTTTGTCGGCCTTGATTTCATTCAGATCATGGTCGCCGCGCAGCAGCAACAGTACGACGCCGGTATTTGTACCCTCGGCAGTTTCCGGCACGATGGCCAGGGTTTTAACGAGGCCCGACAACGGGATGTTGAGTGCCTCGGCAACGTCTTCGCAACGCGATTTCTTAGGAGTTGCAACGTTAGCCATTGTTGCGCCAGCGGCTGGGCGAGGTGTTGTCGGAGCCAGGGCTTCTGCCAGCTCGACGTTCGCGGCGTAATCAGAGTCCGGGCAGAAGGCGATATCGTCTTCGCCGGAATCAGCGAGTACGTGGAACTCGTGGGAACCGGTGCCGCCAATCGAACCGGTGTCGGCGGCAACCGCACGGAAACGCAGGCCCAGGCGGGTAAAAATGCGGTGATAGGTATCGAACATCACGCGATATTCGCGTTGCAGATCTTCAAAGCTGGTGTGGAAGGAGTAGCCATCCTTCATCAGGAATTCGCGGCCACGCATTACGCCGAAGCGCGGGCGGATCTCGTCACGGAACTTGGTTTGAATCTGGTACAGATGCAGCGGGAGCTGACGGTAGCTTTTGATTTCCTTGCGAACGAAATCGGTAACCACTTCTTCGTGCGTCGGGCCGATCACGAACTCGCGCTGGTGGCGATCCTTAAAGCGCAGTAACTCCGGGCCGTACTGGTCGCCGCGACCGGATTCCTGCCAGAGCTCAAAGGGTTGCACGGCCGGCATCAGCATCTCCAGGGCACCGGCACGGTTCATTTCGTCGCGCACAATCCCTTCCACTTTGCGTAGGGTGCGTAGGCCCATCGGCGTCCACGTGTAGACGCCCGAGGCTAGTCGGCGGATCAGACCGGCGCGGAGCATGAGCTTCTGGCTAATAACCTCGGCATCGGCCGGGGCTTCTTTGAGGGTGGTGATTAGAAACTGGGAAGAGCGCATAAATAACCCTGAAAAGGCAAAAGCCGGGCAGAAATGCCGCACCGGACAGTAAATAAAGCGGAAAACCGGCATTCTAGCGGAAGCTGGCTTTCGTCTGGGTGCCGGATGTGCCAGAATCAGGGCAATTTCAAATTAACGCAGGTGATTTATGCTAGATCGTGAAGGCTATCGCCCCAACGTCGGCATCATCCTCTGCAATGCACGTAATGAAGTCTTCTGGGGTAAGCGCGTTAGGGAACATGCTTGGCAGTTCCCGCAAGGTGGTATCAAGCGCGGGGAATCTCCCGAAGAAGCCATGTACCGTGAATTGCAAGAGGAAGTAGGTCTTGAAGCGCAGCACGTCAAGATCCTTGGCCGAACCCGTGATTGGTTGCGCTATGAGGTGCCCGAGCAGTGGATACGCCGTGAATGGCGGGGTAACTACAAGGGACAAAAGCAGATCTGGTATCTGCTGCGCCTCACTGGCGGTGATCACAACGTTCAGTTACGGGCCAGCTCGCATCCGGAGTTTGATGCCTGGCGCTGGAGCCAGTTCTGGATACCCATGGAAACGGTTGTGGAGTTCAAACGCAATGTTTACCAGCTGGCGCTAGAAGAACTGGAACCTTTTCTGAATGCTGATCGCTTGCGTCATCCGGCACTGGGTCGTCGTGGACGTCGTTTGCCGAATGCGGTTAACGAAAAAGCACCCGAATCGATCGTTCCCCAGATTGAAGGAGAGCGCTAATGGGCTCGTTAAGACAGTGGGTTGCGGCCTTGGGGTGCCTTATCGCCGCAGGCAGTGCGCTAGCCGCAACTGAATGCAATACACGTAAGTATTACGAGTGTTACGAGTACGAAGAGTCTGAAGACGACAAGAAGGTCTGGGAGGAAGATAAAGTCACTCCACCGGCGGCTCCCGATATGGATAAGCTGATTCCCTTTGAAGTCAGCGTTTCTAATGCCAATCGTTTTCTGGTTGATCCGGCCAGCGTTTCAGTCGGTAAAGATGGTGTCGTCCGTTTTACCGTGGTGATTGAGTCTTCCGGTGGCGCGCGTACGGTTAATTATGAGGGCTTGCGTTGCAGCACCCGTGAGCGCCGTCTGTATGCGTTTGGTCAGCCCGATGGTACATGGATCGAAAGCAAAGGTTCTTCCTGGATCCTGTTGCATAAACAGCAGCACAAAATGATCAATGCCTATCCGGCTGTGCTGGCCTATGAATATTTCTGTCTGGATCTCGAACCGCCGCCGAGCGCTGAAGTTGCCGTGGTGCGTTTGAGATCTGGTCCTGCAGCAACTTCAGCAAGGTAGCGACATGAGTATCGATACATTGATCATCGAAGCCGATAAGGTCTTGCGCACATTGTTTGCGTCACAGACCAGCGCGCGTCCGCACCCTGATAAAGATCTGCCCGAAGCTGGTTTATCGGATGCAGAGCGCAAACATGTTGCGGGGTTGATGCGCGTCAATCACAGCGGTGAAGTGTGCGCGCAGGCGCTTTATCAAGGGCAGGCGCTGACGTCACGGGATCCTGCAGTGCGTGACGCCCTACGCGAAGCGGCGCATGAAGAGATAGAGCACCTGGCCTGGACCGAACAGCGTCTGCGAGAGCTGGGCAGCCATACGAGCTGGCTCAATCCCCTCTGGTACGCCGGTTCGCTCACCATGGGTGTGCTTGCAGGTAAATTGGGCGATCGCTGGAATTTGGGCTTCTTGGCAGAAACGGAAAAGCAGGTAACGGCCCACCTAGAGAGTCATCTGGAGCGCTTGCCGGAGTCGGATGCTAAAAGTGCTGCGATTATCGGGCAGATGGCTATCGACGAAACTTCGCACGCGCATACGGCAGAGTCATTGGGTGCGGCGCAGCTTCCGCCGGTTGCCAAAAAAGTGATGCAACAGACCGCCAAGATAATGACGGCGCTGTCCTATCGCATCTGACGCGCTTCGCAACCTTAAGGGGCGGGCGTTGCTTCGCTCTGGCGTAATTCAAGATCCCAGGTAATCTCGGCGGTAGCGCCGAGCATGGCTGTTGCCGAGCAATACTTATCCTTCGATAGCGTAACGGCACGCTCAACGACCTCTTGTTTCAGGGCGTTGCCGGTCACGATGTAGTGGAGGTGAAGCTTCGTAAAGACTTTGGGGTCTGTTTCGGCGCGCTCGGCCTGCAGAACAACGTCACAACCGGTGACCGGGTGGCGGCCGCGTTGCAAGATTAGGACAACATCGAAGGCGCTACAGCCACCGGCACCAGCCAGCATCATTTCCATTGGGCGCGGGCCCAGGTTGCGACCACCTAGGTCGGGTGGACCGTCCATGGTGATCTTGTGGCCGCTGCCGGTTTCGGCAACAAAGGTCATGTGGTCGGTCCAACTTACGCGGCATTCCATGGTTCAGGTGCTCCGAATGGTTCTAAGGGCTAGGGTAGGGGATTGTAATGGGGAGGCCGGTAATTCGCATCCTTTGCTGGTTAAGGATTTGCAATGCATCCTTGCTGCTTTGCAACAAAGATGCATCTGTTTATGACAAAACGATTTTTAGTATTCCCGAACTTCTAGATGATTATTTGTGAGAATGTAATAAAATCAATAAATTGCGGCTATCTTTTTTTGTTGCGTGAATAAATTTCAGTTGTAAACAGACGGCCGTGAATTATTTTGCGGTGCAATAAATCCCTTGCAATTTGAAAGACTTGGCGCTACATTTGAGCTGTTGCATAGATGCGCAATTCGCGTCTATCCGATTGTCTCCTCCACCCTCCTCCTTTGGTGTGGATTTACGCGGAGCCGCTCGTGTGGTTCCGCGTTTTTTTTTGCTTTAACTTGGATGCCCATTCTTTCCGAATCCCAGCACCCTAGCGCGTTCTATGCCCGTGATATCAAGGGTGTTGCCAAACAATGTCGCGAAGGGGTTGACGCAAATTCGAAAGTATTGCTAGAATGCGCGTTTTCCCAAATTCCGCGCCGTTACTGGCGCCACGGAAGTGCATAAGATGAAAACCTTTTCCGCCAAGCCGCATGAAGTTCAGCGCGACTGGTTCATCGTGGACGCCACGGACAAAGTTCTGGGCCGCGTTGCCAGCGAAGTCGCACGTCGCCTGCGTGGCAAGCATAAGCCTGAATACACCCCGCACGTTGATACGGGTGACTTCATTGTTATCGTTAACGTAGAAAAACTACGCGTAACGGGTAACAAGGCCGAAGACAAAAAATACTATCGCCACTCGGGTTACCCAGGCGGTATCTATGAAACTACGTTTGGCAAGATGCAACAGCGTTTCCCAGAGCGCGCTCTGGAAAAGGCCGTAAAAGGCATGCTGCCGAAGGGTCCGCTAGGCTACGCTATGCTGAAGAAGCTAAAGTGCTACGCTGGCGCTGTCCACCCGCACACCGCCCAGCAACCTAAGTCGCTGGAAATCTAAGAGGTCGTTATGGCAGAACAACAATATTACGGTACCGGTCGTCGCAAGAGCGCCGTTGCCCGTGTTTACCTGAAGCGTGGCAAAGGCAACATCGTTGTCAATGGCAAGCCGGTTGACATCTTCTTTTCGCGTGAAACTGGCCGTATGGTCGTTCGTCAGCCGCTAGAGCTGGTTGAGCACGCTACGACTTTCGATATCAATGTCAACGTTGTTGGCGGCGGCGAATCGGGTCAAGCCGGTGCTGTGCGTCACGGCATCACCCGTGCACTGATTCAGTACGATGCTGAGCTGAAGTCGGCTCTGTCGAACGCTGGCTTCGTAACGCGTGATGCGCGTGAAGTTGAGCGTAAGAAAGTCGGTCTGCACGGCGCGCGTCGTCGTAAGCAGTTCTCGAAGCGTTAATGTTTTTCTGCACCCGGGCATTTATGTCCTGGTGTACGGCCAGTTAGCTCAGTTGGTAGAGCAGCGGATTGAAAATCCGCGTGTCCTTGGTTCGATTCCGAGACTGGCCACCAGTAATACCCAAAACGCCGTGCCTAACCGCACGGCGTTTTGTTTTGTGCGCAACACACTACATCAACGGTGTTTGGCTTTACGCTAGCTTTGTCAGATATGCCTTCTAATTGCCATCATCGGCGATAATGGGTTGTCATTCACTTTTAGTTCAGATCAATGCCCATTTTGTCTCGCTTCCGGCTGTTGCTGCCGTTACTGTTGCTAGCCGTGCTGCCCGTGCATGCCCAGTTGCCATCGCTATTGCCATTGAAGCAGGCTCAACCTGCTGCCACAGCCGATAAGGCCAATGCGGTTCACGCGCTAACTCCTGAAAAGGAATTGGCTGAAGCCCAGAATCGACAGCGGGATGCGCAGGATGCTATGGCGCGGATACAGCGCCAATTGGGCCAAATGGGGTTAACCCCCGCTGCGCGCAATGACTTGCTGAAGCGCTTTAACTTTGTTCAAACTTTGTCAGATCGCTATGCGCAACAGATTGATTATCTGGGGCAGTTGCAGATTCTTGATCAGAAAATTGCGGATGCCAAGCGCCAGCAGGATAGTTGGGTGCCGCCGGCAGGCGAAGCGCCATGGTCCATTGTGGATGGAGACCAGATCAGTAGTGAGATGGCACTTAAATCTGCCCGGATTGCCCAGCTAACTCGGGAAATCGATTCGTCCTCTAATCAGATCTTGCTTTTGTCCCGCGAAAAGGCTGACACGGAGGTCAAGCTACGCCAGGCGCAGGAGAAAGTGGGTAACGCTGATTCGACAACGGTACCCGAAGCAGATCGGCAACGTGTAGAAGATGCTCGAGATATGCTGGCCTTAAAAGCTGCCATTCTCCTGCGCACCGATCTGGAACGTCGGGTCAAGGAACGGGAGCGCGGCTTACAGGAGCTACAGCTCGAGACCGGGACTCGTACCTGGAATTACTATGCGGGCCGGTTTATGTTGACGCCGGAAGTCTTGGCGCAAGCCAAAGGGAAGTTGCAGGAGCTGATAGACCGCGATCGCGAACTGGAGCTCAAGGCACTTGCCAAGTCAGAGCTCGCTGTCAAACGGTTGGCCTTGGCACAAAACAATTTTCGCTTGTTGGATCAAGGCAAAGCCGCACCCGATCAATTGGCTAAGGCACGCGCAGCGCTAGAGATTGCCCAGACAGATGAAGTGGCGACTCGAAGTGAGGTTGACCGCTTGCGTCAAATGGTAGAAATGGGTGGCTATGGTCTGCAGGTCTGGGATGCGCGCGCCGAGATTTACGCGAAGCCCCGGCCGGATGCTGCCCGCATCGATGAAATTGCCTCACGGGTTAAGTTAGGCATTCTGCGTGTTAGGCAGGCGAGGGACTTCCTACAGCAAAATCTGAAAACACGAGATCAGGAAGCATTTGATCTGCGTGAGGCGGCAATAATCACCAAAAATGATTTGGAGCGTCGCGTCATTGCAGCCAAGTTGTCGTCGGTGAATGCACAGTCAGATGCCAGCCGCTCGGTTCTGGCCGCACTGGACAAGTTTGAGCAGTATCTGCTCTCGCTCCAATCCGAACTGGGCCTCAAAGAAAAGGATAAAACCTACTACGAGCGCTTGATGGGTTTGGGCCAACGGATTGCCGCAATGGCACGTAGTGTATGGGCCTTTGAACTCTTTACGGTTGATGACAGCGTCATTGCCGATGGTAAGGAAGTGAAGACGAGTCGCAGCGTCACGGTCGGCAAGAGTATTGGTGCCATCGGTATTTTGTTGTTCGGCTTTGTGATGATTTCCTGGCTCATCCGTAATGCACTGGGGCTGGCTGAAAAGCGCATGGGGCTTAAGTCCAGCTCGGCCACGCTGGTCCGCCGCTGGTTGATGATTATTTCCACCGGCACCTTGATCGTGTTGAGTTTTAATCTGGTGCAGATCCCGCTCAGTGTTTTTGCCTTCCTCGGCGGCGCTTTGGCCATTGGCGTGGGTTTTGGTACCCAGAATTTGCTTAAGAATCTGATTAGCGGCGTCATGCTGCTGATTGAACGGCCGATTCGCATCGGTGATCTTGTTCAGATCGATGCCGTGAAGGGCAGAGTGACTTCGATTGGTATCCGTTTTTCAACTATTCACAGCGGGGATGGCGTCGATACGCTGATTCCAAATAGTGAACTGGTCGAGAAGAAGCTGGTTAATTGGACCTACAGCAACCCCGAGGCGCGCCGTGAAATTAGCATTGGCGTGGCTTATGGGGCGAACGTGGTGCAGGTCAAGAATCTCTTGCAAGCGGCTGCGCTGGAGCATCCGGATGTGGAGCAGAATCCCCAGCCCACGGTAACACTGGATGATCTCGCCGATAGTGCACTGGTATTTACTTTGCGTTTCTGGGTGCGTCTGGACCAGGGGACTGACGGCAAGCAGATTGATAGCGACCTGCGCTGCGAAATCCTCGAGAAACTGGCGGCTACCGGTATTCAGGTGCCATTCCCACAACGGGATGTCCGTCTTCAGCTAGACGGCCCCTTGCCGGTAAGCTTGTCGACGGTTGATTCCGGAACTCCAGCCCCGTAAATTTGGGGCGAAAAGCCTTGTGGCGCAATTACAACGATGTGTAATTTCTTACGAAATGATTAAACCTGTAAGGGGTTTGTAAGCGTGGGTTCGTACCCTTGCTCCACGCGCTAAATGTGTAATCCATTAGCGCATCCATAAAAAGGAGGAGTAATCCATCATGCTAGACCCAACGACAGCCAAACTATTGGCAGATCCGAAGTATCAGGAGCTGGTCGCGGTTCGCAACAGCTACAGCTGGATCTGTACGATCCTGATGCTGATTGTGTACTTCGGCTTCATCTTGACCCT
>ERZ1034363.868-NODE-868-length-18801-cov-2.857883_pt1 | contig 18801 bp, 17 predicted proteins | sample MGYA00520616_ERZ1034363 | MGnify/ENA primary metagenome ERZ1034363 (study PRJEB33736, sample SAMEA104284506) | Azolla filiculoides | biome: Urban; feature: Water surface; material: Ditch water | place: Netherlands | collected 2015-10-28 | depth 0-0.1 m ...
GGTCGGCGCGGATGAAGACGCGCTTGCCGGCGGCCTGGCCGCTGGCGCAAATGTCGGAGAAACGCAGGAATTTCATGGTTTTGGTGCAGAAACGTGGTGAACGCCTCATTGTAGGAGGCGAGGGAGCGTGCCTGTCAGCTCCATAAGCCATCCCGATTTCACCTGGCTTCCACGAACGGGCCTGGGCACGACACCCAGGCTGACTGCCTCACCACGGCACCTTGTGCCAGGTCTGGGGCTAGCCAGGACTGACCGTAGCGCCCCTGACCGAACCTAGAACCGGGCGGGGGCTGAGTTGATAGCGGTCCAGCGCCAGTCCCTCGGTGCGGATGGCGGGGCGACGACCCTGGATCAGATCGGCCAGCAGCTGGCCCGAGCCAGCCGCCATGGTCCAGCCCAGGGTGCCATGCCCGGTGTTGAGGTAGAGCTGCTCGTAACGGGTGGCGCCGATCAAGGGGGTACCGTCCGGCGTCATCGGACGCAGACCGGTCCAGAACTCGGCGCGCGCCAGGTCACCGCCCGGAAACAGGTCGCTCACCACCTTGTTCAGGGTTTCGCGTCGGCGCGGATTCAGTCGCAGGTCGAAGCCACTGAGCTCCGCCATGCCGCCGACGCGCAGGCGGTCGTCGAAGCGGGTCAGGGCAATCTTGTAGGTCTCGTCGAGCACGGTGGATTGCGGTGCCAGTGCCGGATCGAGCAGGGGCATCGTGAGCGAATAGCCCTTGACCGGATAGACCGGGATGTCCAGCCCGAGCGGCGCGAGCAGGGCCCGCGAATAGCTGCCGAGTGCCAGCACATAGCGGTCGGCGCGCAACAGCTCGCCCTCCGGACCGGCGAGCTGCACGCCCGTGATCTGTCCGCCTTCGCTGCGGATCGCCTCGATCGCCGCGCCGAAGCGAAACTGCACTCCGAGCTGACGCGCCTGTTCGGCCAGCGCCAGCGTGAAGCGGTGGCAGTCGCCGGTCTCGTCGTTCGGCAGCCGCAGGCCGCCGACCAGCCGCTCGCGCGCCTGTGCCAGGCCGGGCTCGGCGCGTACCACGCCGTCGCGGTCCAGCAGTTCATAGGCCACGCCGCATTCCTCCAGCACGGAGATGTCGCGCGCCGCGGCGTCAAGCTGGGCCTGGGTCCGGAACAGCTGCAGCGTGCCGCCCATGCGCTGTTCGTACTCGATGCCGGTGTCGGCCCGCAGCTGGCGCAGGCAGTCCCGGCTGTATTCGGCCACGCGCATCATGCGTTCCTTGTTGACGCTGTAGCGTTCGGGCGTGCAGTTGCGCAGCATGGCTGCCATCCAGCGCCACTGGAACAGGCTGCCGTCGGGCCGCACGGCCAGCGGGGCATGGCGCTGCAGCAGCCATTTCATGGCCTTGAGCGGAATGCCTGGCGCGGCCCAGGGCGTCGAATAGCCGGGCGACACCTGGCCCGCGTTGGCGAAGCTGGTTTCCAGCGCCGGCCCCGCTTGCCGGTCGACCACGACCACCTCGGCGCCACCGCGGGCCAGGTAATACGCCGTGCTGATGCCGATGACGCCACTGCCGAGAACCAAGACTTTCATGCGAACCCCTCTATCAATACGCTATAAAGAAGTAGTCTATGGATCTAGTGCAGAAAACCTTGCTGAATTTTCAGCATTTTCCAGCAATTTTCACGGCTCATCCAGCCGTCATCCCCGCCTCGACAGTGAAATGCCCGAACTCGACCGCCTGGACCGGAAAATCCTCGATGCCCTGCAACGCAACGGGCGCATCACCATGACCGAACTCGGCGAGCAGATCGGCCTGTCGACCTCGCCCTGCGCCGAGCGGGTGCGCCGGCTCGAACGCCAGGGCGTCATCACCGGCTACCACGCGCGCGTCAATCCCCAGGCCATAGGCCGGACCCTGCTGGTATTCGTCGAAATCACGCTCACCTCCAAGTCGGGCGAGGTGTTCGAGGCGGTGCGGCGCGAAATGCTGTATCTGCCCGAGGTGATGGAGTGCCACCTGGTGTCCGGCAGCTTCGACTACCTGGTCAAGGCGCGCCTGCACGCCATGTCGGACTACCGTGATCTGCTCGGCAGCATCCTGAAGAAGATCCCGGTGCCGGCGCAGTCGCACAGCTATGTGGTGATGGAGGAGGTCAAGGAGTCCTCCTACCTGTCGGTCGGGACCTGATCAGGGCTGGACGGCTTGGCACAGCTGTCTTGCTATTCGGTACACTGCACTGGCTGTAATGCGTATTCGACGGGCTTGCTCTGCTAGGGGATGAGAATGAAGATCTTGCGCTGGGGCATGGCCCTGATCCTGACGGCTGCGCTGACCGGCTGCGGCTACAACGACTTCCAGCGCCTCGACGAGCAGACCAGCTCGGCCTGGTCCGAGGTGCTCAACCAGTACCAGCGCCGCGCCGACCTGGTGCCGAACCTGGTCGCGACCGTCAAGGGCGAGGCGAACTTCGAGCAGGAGACGCTGACGCGCGTGATCGAGGCGCGCGCCAAGGCGAGCTCGATCCAGCTGACGCCGCAGATGCTCGAGGACCCGCAGGCGATGCAGCGCTTCCAGGCCGCGCAGGGCCAGCTCGGCAGCGCGCTGAGCCGGCTGCTGGTGGTGTCCGAGCAATATCCCGCGCTGAAGGCCAACCAGGCCTTCAGCGACCTGCGCGTGCAGCTCGAAGGCACCGAAAACCGCATCACGGTCGCGCGCAACCGCTACATCCACTCGGTGCAGGAATACAACGTGCTCACACGCAGCTTTCCGAGCAACCTGACCGCGATGGCGCTGGGCTATCACGCCAAAGCAGGCTTCACTGTGGCCGACGAGGCCGCGATCAGCGCGCCACCCAAGGTCGACTTCGGCACCAAGTGATGCCGATCCTGCGCTCTATCTGGCTCTGGCTGCTCTGCGGCCTGCTGGCTTGGCCGCTGTCCGGCCAGGCACAGTCGCTGCAGCCGATTCCGCCGCTGAGCGCGCGCGTGATCGACCAGACCGCCACCCTCAGCGAGCCGCAGCGCCGGGCGCTGGAGGACAAGCTCGCGGCGTTCGAGCGCGAGCGCGGCAGCCAGGTCGTCGTGCTGCTGGTGCGCAGCACCGCGCCCGAGGACATCACCGACTACACCCAGCGCCTGGGCGACGCCTGGAAGATCGGCCGCAAGGACATCGGCGACGGCGTGCTGCTGGTGGTCGCCAAGGATGACCGCCAGCTGCGCATCGCGACCGCCAAGGCGGTCGAGGGCGCGATCCCCGACCTGATCGCGCACCGCATCATCGATGGCGCGATCACGCCGCGCTTCAAGCAGGGTGACTTCTACGCCGGACTCGACGCCGGCGTGGACCAGATCCTGGCGCGGCTCAAGGGTGAGGAGTTGCCGCTGCCCTCGGCCCAGGCTGCGGCCGGGCAGGGCGTCAACTGGGAAGAATTGCTGATCTTCATCGGTTTGGCCGCGCCCGTCATCACCCGTGTGCTGCGCGGTATCCTGGGCCGGACCCTGGGCAGCCTGGCGGCGACCGGCATCGTGGGTGGGATCGCCTGGTCCTTCACCGGCTCGATCTTCATTGCCCTGGCGGCCGCCCTGCTGGCCGGTGTCATGGGCCTGCTGATGGCCCGCTTGCCTGGCCGTGGCGGTGGCTCTGGGCCTGGCGGTCCGGGTCGAGGCGGCGGCTGGGGTGGCGGACCTGGCGGCGGTGGCGGATTCTCTTCGGGCGGCGGTGGCAATTTCGGTGGCGGCGGCTCATCCGGCCGCTGGTGAGGGGGCGGCCTCGGTCCTGCCGGACCGTTGGTCAGCTCCCGCCTGTGGCAAGCCCCAGGTACCTCGTCGGCTGCAGGGGTCTCCAGCCCTGCAATAATGCGCGACGAAGCCTGCTGCACCATGCGACGGCTTCTTTTACCTGATGGAGAAGACTGCCATGCCGCAACAGGAAGACAAGCGCACTGAACTGCGTCGCGCTGCCCTTGAGTACCACGAGTTCCCGACCCCGGGCAAGGTGGCGATCGCCGCCACCAAGCAGCTGACCAACCAGCGCGATCTGGCACTGGCCTATTCGCCCGGCGTCGCGGCGCCCTGCGAGGAAATCGTCGCCGATCCCGACAACGCCTTCAAGTACACCAGCCGCGGCAACCTGGTCGGTGTGATCACCAACGGCACGGCCGTGCTGGGCCTCGGCGACATCGGCCCGCTGGCCGCCAAACCGGTGATGGAAGGCAAGGGCGTGCTGTTCAAGAAGTTCGCCGGCATCGACGTGTTCGACATCGAGATCGACGAGAAGGACCCGGACAAGCTGATCGAGATCATCGCTGCGCTCGAACCGACCTTCGGTGGCATCAACCTCGAGGACATCAAGGCGCCCGAGTGCTTCTACATCGAGAAGAAGCTCAAGGAACGGATGAACATTCCGGTCTTCCACGACGACCAGCATGGCACGGCGATCGTGGTCGGCGCGGCGCTGCTGAACGGCATCAAGGTGGTCGGCAAGGACATCAAGAGCGTCAAGCTCGTGACCTCGGGCGCCGGTGCCGCCGCGCTGGCCTGCCTGGGCCTGATGGTCAAGCTCGGCCTGCCGCGCGAGAACATCTATGTCACCGACCTGGCCGGCGTGGTCTACCAGGGCCGCACCGAGCTGATGGATGCCGACAAGGAGCAGTACGCGCAGCCGACCGACGCGCGCACGCTGCGCGAGATCATTGCCGGCGCCGACATCTTCCTCGGCTTGTCGGCCGGTGGCGTGCTCAAGCCCGACATGGTGGCCAGCATGGCCGAGCGCCCGCTGATCTTCGCGCTCGCCAACCCGAACCCCGAGATCCTGCCCGAGGACGTCAAGGCGGTGCGCGACGACGCCATCATGGCGACCGGCCGCACCGACTACCCGAACCAGGTCAACAACGTCCTGTGCTTCCCCTACATCTTCCGCGGTGCGCTCGATGCCGGTGCCTCGACCATCACCGACGAGATGGAAGTGGCCGCGGTCCATGCCATTGCCGATCTGGCGCAGGCCGAGCAGAGCGATGTGGTGGCGGCCGCCTATTCGGGCGAGACGCTGGCCTTCGGCCCCGAATACCTGATCCCCAAGCCGTTCGACCCGCGCCTGATGATGAAGATCGCGCCGGCAGTCGCGCAGGCGGCGGTCGACAGCGGCGTCGCGCGGCGTCCGGTGCAGGACATGGATGCCTACCGCGAGAAGCTGCAGAGCTTCGTGTTCGCGTCGGGCACCATGATGAAGCCGGTCTATGCGATCGCCAAGCAGGCGCTGCACAAGCGCATCGCCTACGCCGAGGGCGAGGAAGAGCGCGTGCTGCGCGCCTGTCAGGTGGTGGTCGACGAGGGCCTGGCGCGCCCGACCCTGATCGGCCGTCCGGCCATCATCGAGCAGCGGATCGAGAAGTTCGGCCTGCGCCTGCGCGAGGGCCTGGACTATGACGTCGTCAACGTCGAGCAGGACCACCGCTACCGCGATTTCTGGCAGACCTATCACCAGCTGACCGCGCGCAAGGGCGTGACCGAGCAGCTGGCCAAGATCGAGATGCGCCGTCGCCTGTCGCTGATCGGCGCGATGCTGCTGCGCAAGGGCGATGTCGACGGCCTGATCTGCGGCACCTGGGGCACCAATCCGCTGCACCTGAACTACATCGACCAGGTGATCGGCAAGCGCGAAGGGGCGCATTGCTATGCGGCCATGAATGCGCTGATGTTGCCGGGACGGGCGGTCTTCATCGTCGACACCCATGTCAACTACGACCCGAGCGCCGAGCAGCTGGCCGAGATCACGATGATGGCGGCACGCAAGATGCAGCGCTTCGGCATCGCGCCCAAGGCGGCGCTGCTGTCGCATTCCAGCTTCGGCAGCTCCGACCAGCCGTCGGCGGTCAAGATGCGCGAGACGCTCGCGTTGCTGCAGCAGCAGGCGCCCTGGCTCGAGGTCGATGGCGAGATGCATGGCGACGTGGCGCTCGACGCGCAGGCACGCGCTGCCATCATGCCCGACAGCAGCCTGGCCGGCGACGCCAACCTGCTGGTCTGCCCCAATATCGATGCCGCCAATATCGCCTACAACCTGCTCAAGACCGCGGCTGGCGGCGGCATTGCGATCGGCCCGATGCTGCTCGGCGTGGCCAAGCCGGCGCATATCCTGACCGCGAGCGCGACCGTGCGCCGCATCGTCAACATGACCGCGTTGACCGTGGCCGAGGCCAATCTCGGTTCGCGCGCCGTTCAGTCGACCTGAGCCCTCGCTGGCTCGCCGGACCCTGGTGGGGCGCCATGTTGCGCCGCACCAGGGTTCTTGCTTTTTGGGGCGGTATCAGGCACACTTACGGCCTTGGATTTCAGGGTTAACCCCTAAGGTTCTCGGAGGCGTTTGACCTCGAAACGACAGGGGTTGGATGTTCGAGAAACCGTCTTGGCAAACCTTGTCTATCCGGTCCGGATTTCCGATTCGTGCAGGCAGATCGGCCGCTCCAGGCAGGGTATGGTTGCACGACAGCCCGATTGAAATATACCGCATTGAAGCGCGGTGTCGCCGCAAGTCCTGCACCGAACGGGTGCCGTGCCGCGACATCGCCAGCCGACGGCTTGAAGCCTGTAATTACACCTCCGGTCACTGCACTGGGCTTGTTCAAGCTCGCGCAGTGAGCAGCGGAATCATCGACAACACTGAATTGGAAAGAGACGTGGGGATGGACCAGCCACTTCGTAACGTGCGCAGCAATATCGTTCAATCGATACGGGCTTTCACGGTCAAGGACCTGCAGGCGGCAGCCGAGCAACTCGGCCATCATTTCCTTTACGCCAATCTGGCGACTGCCACCAACAAGCAGGACGTGCTCGACCTGATCGCCCAGCAGTACACGCTGCCCGCAACCTTCGGCAAGAACTTCGACGCCCTCTATGACTGCATGACCGATGTCGTGCACAAGTCGGGCCAGCAGACCGGCTTCATCGTCGTGCTCGAGCATATCCCGACCAGCCCGAAGTTCGACAAGGAAGCGCGCGAGCTGCTGCTCGACATCTTCCGCGACATCGCCGACTACTGGAACGACCGCAAGGTGCCGTTCCGCTGCTTCTACAGCTTCTCGGTGGCGCGCGCGACCAAGGGTGCCGAACTCGGCGCCAGCGACGAGCCGACCCTGACCGACAAGCTGGTCGACGTCAGTCCGCAGGCGCTGCGCATGAGCAGCCCCTTCAACGCCGGCTACTGGCTCAGCGCGGCCTGAGTCTGGCCCGGGCGAGGTCCTTGGTGGCCCCGTCCCCGGCTTGTTTTGAGCCATCAAGGCCGGTTCCGGCCAGCCCAGGGCCCGCTTTCAGCGGGCCTTTCGCTTGTGTGCGCCTGGCTGCTCAAGCCGGATCAGCGGGGCTGTGGCCGGTTGCACAGGCCTGGGCCAGCGCGACATATTCGGCCACCGGCACCTCCTCGGCGCGGCGCTGCAGGTCGAACTGGCCGGCGAAGCCGCGCGCCTCGAGCCAGCGTCCCAGGCTGTGGCGCAGCAGCTTGCGCCGCATCGAGAATGCGACCTGCACCAGTTCCTCGAGCAGCTTGGCATCGAGGACCGGCGGCTTCGCCAGCGGCACCATGCGCACGATTGCGCTGTCGACGCGCGGTGGCGGGTCGAAGCTCTCGGGCGGCACGAACAGCACATTGGCCATCTCGTAGCGCCACTGCAGCATCACGCTGAGGCGGCTGTAGTCGGCCGTGCAGGGCCGGCCCACCATCCGGTCGATCACTTCCTTTTGCAGCATGAAATGCTGGTCCTGCACCACGTCGGCGACGCCGAGCAGGTGGAACAGGATCGGGGTCGAGATGTTGTAGGGCAGGTTGCCGACCACCCGCATCGGTTCCGGCCGGCTGGCGGCCAGCGCGCGGAAGTCGACCTTGAGCACGTCGGACTCGATCACGGTCAGCTGTGGATGCGCGCGCAGCCGCACCGCGAGATCGCGGTCGAGCTCGACCACGGTCAGCTGGCCCAGGCGTTCGACCAGTGGCTGGGTCAGCGCGGCCAGGCCGGGGCCGATCTCGACCACGAACTGGCCGGGCTTGGGGGCGATCTCGTCGACGATGGCTTCGATGATGGACTGGTCGGACAGAAAATGCTGGCCGAAGCGCTTGCGCGCCTTGTGGGGTGCGTTCACTGGGGGGGCTCGCGGTATTCGATGTAAGCCCGGGCACGCAGCTCGCGTACCCAGGTCTCGTAGGCTTGTTCCGCCTTCTGTTCGCGCAGCAGGTTGCGTACCCATTCGCGCTGCTCGCGCGCGCTCAGTGGCACCTGGCGTCGTTCCTGGACCTGGATCAGGTGCACGCCGAAGCGCGAGACCAGCGGCTCGGACAGCTGGCCGGGAGCGAGTCGGCTCATGACCTGTTCGAACTCAGGCACGAACATGCCGGGGTTGGCCCAGCCGAGGTCGCCGCCGGCGCTGGCCGAGCCGTCCTGGCTGTACTGGCGCGCAAGCTCCTCGAAGCGGGCTGCACCGCTGCCGATGCGCTGGCGCAGCTCCTGCAGGCGTGCGATCGCTGCCTCCTGGCTCAGCTGCTCGCCCGGGCGCAGCAGGATATGGCGCGCGCGGGTCTGGATGTAGGTGGCCTCGGGCAGACCGGTATTGCGCTTCTCGACCAGTTTGAGCAGATGGAAGCCGGCGCCGCTGCGCACCACGGCAGCGATCTGTCCGGCCTGCAGCGAGCGCACGGCATCGACGAACAAGGTCGGGTAGCGCTCGACGCTGCGCAAGCCGAGCTGGCCGCCGTTGGCCTTGTCGGGCGCTTCGGAAAACTCGTTCACGAGTGCCGTGAAGTCGGCGCCGGCACGGGCGCGCTGGGCCAGCTGCTCGGCACGCTGGCGCAGGCGTTCAACCGTTGCGGCATCAGCGCCCTCTGGCACACGGATCAGCAGCTGGGCCAGATTGAGCTCGGCCAGCTCGGGGCTCTGGTGTTCGGCCAGATAGGCGTCGATCTCCTGCTCGTCGATCTTGATCCGGCTGTCGACTTCGCGCTCACGCACCCGCTGCAGCAGCATCTCGTTGCGCAGGTTGGCGCGGAAGCTCTCGCGGTCCTCGCCCATGGTCTTGAGGCGCTCGTGCAGCTGCGCTACGCTCAGGCTGTTCTGGCGCGCGATGTTCTCTTCGGCCAGGGCCAGCGCGGCCTCGTCGACCTTGAGACCCAGCTCGGCCGCGGCTTGCAGCTGCACGCGCTCGAGGATCAGCCGCTCCGTGAGCTGGCGCAGCAGTTCGGCGCGTGGCGGCAACTGGGTCCCGGCCGGCGTCTGCAGGCGGGCCAGTCGCGCCAGCACCTCGTGGCTGGTGACCGGCTCCGAGTTGACCAGGGCCACGACATGATTGGCCGGCAGCGCCTGCGCGGCGGGCGCCGCAGCGGTCGGCATGGCTGCTGCGGGTAGGGCAGCGCTGGTCGCAGCCGGGCGCGAGCCCGCCTTAGGGGGCTTCTGGGCCTGTGCCGAGGCCAGGCCGCCGGACAGCAGCAGTGCGCTGGCCAGTACAAGGGATTTATTCATAACGCTCGAACCGGCTGGGCGGATTGATTTCTTCACGCAGGGATTGATAGCGGGGCACATTGTTGCGCAAGGATTGCAGCGGGCTGGAGCCGATGCGGGTGAAACCGGAGAACTCGAGCTGGAACATGATGCGCTGGTTGGAGCCCGACTGGCTGTTCTGCAGTCGCTCCAGCACGACCCGGCCGATCCAGCAGCAGGCATCGTATTCGAAGCCGACCAGCAGATCGACGATCTTGTTCTCGGGCAGGCTGTAATTGATGCGGCCGACGCTGTACCACTGTTGCGGGCCCAGAGCATGGCCATTGACAGCGTCCGGCGTCTGGCCGAACAGGGACTGCAGCGGCCATTGCCAGCCCAGATCGAGCTGGCGGCTGCTTTCGACCGCCGTTTGCTGCTTGACCCGGTAGGCGGTGCTCAGTACCCGATAGGGCCCGGGCATGTAGCGCAGGCTCAGCGTGTTGCGGGTCGAGTCGCCGCTCTCGGGGTTGTATTGCAGACTGCTGTCGAGCGACCATTGCGGCGTCCATTGCACGCGCGCGCCCAGCAGCAGGTCGGTCAGGCCGGCCGACATGATGTTTTCGCCCGGCAGCGCAACGCGCTGCTCGCGGAAACGGTAGCGCTGCGCCACGCCCAGGCTCACGAGCTCGGCGCCGGTCTCGGGCTGCAGCAGGCGGGTCGTCGCGCCCAGCGTCAGTGCATCGAGGTCGGCGATGCGGTCATGGCCGGCATAGGGGTTGGACAGGTAGATGGTGCTCAGGTTGAAGTCGTAGGGCGCACTGTCGAAGCTCGGCAGATAGCCCTGCTCCCGGTAAGGGGTGCGCGAGTAGTAGAGCCTGGGCTCGAGCGTCTGCAGCAGGTCGTGGCCGAAGTAGCGCGCCTCGCGCTCGAAGAACAGGCCGCTGTCCAGGCTCAGCGTCGGCACTGCCAGGCCCTGGCTGGACTGGCCGTTGCCGAGCGCCTGGTCGAACTGGTATTGGCGCAGGTGCATCTGCAAGCCAGGCTTGATGAACCAGCCCGGCGCCTGCCAGGTCTTGCCGAGCTGCGCCACCGCCATGGCCCGCTGGCCGTCCAGCACCGTGGCGGTCTGGCCGTTGCCGATCTGGACCTTGCGGTCGGTGGCGAACTGGGTCAGTTCGGTCTGCAGCGAGCCCTGCCAGCCCGGGTTACCCGCCAGGCTGAACGGCGCAGGCGCCAGCCGGGCCGCCAGCGAGGGCACGCGGTCATAGGGCGCGAGGATCTGGGCGGCCGGCGCCGGATCCTGCAGCGTCTGCCAGCTGTAGCTGCCGGCCGAGAACGACCAGTCGCCGCTGCCCCAGGACAGCACGGCCTCGCTCGGCAGCAGGCGCTGCGTCAGCACCTTGCTCGATTGCGGGAAGTCGCGCCAGTAGTTGGCGTCGCTGACCTGGTTCAGGTTCAGCCGCAGGCCCATGTTGTCGACACCGGTCAGCCCATACAGCCGCTGCCGGTGCTGGAACGAGGCGTTCCAGCGGTCGGCCGAACGCAGCTTGTCGTCCGACATGTAGGCGCCGCGCCACTCGCCGCTGTAGTCGCTGTCGAGATAGCGGAATTCGCCACCCAGGTCCAGGCCGCGCTTGCTCATCAGCGTCGGGGTCAGCGTGGCATCGCGCGCGGGCGCCAGGTTGAGGTAGTAGGGCAGCGAGATCTCGATGCCGCTCTGGGTGCCGATGTTGAAGCTCGGCGGCAGCAGACCCGTGCGCCGCTTGTCGGACAGCGGGAACTGCAGATAGGGCGCCGCCAGCACCGGCAGGCCCTTGAAGTGCAGCACGCCCTGATGCGCGGTCCCGGTATCGGTCGCGCTGTCGAAATCCATCCGGCTGGCCGACACCCACCAGTCGGGGTCCCAGGGGCCGGAGTCGGGGCGGGCGCAGGTCGAGTAGATCACCTGCTCGGCGCTGGAGCGGTCCGGCCCCAGGAAGTCGAGCCGGCTGGCCTCGCCCTGGCCGCCGTTCTTCAGCAGCGTGAAGCGCGGCTGCAGAAAATAGCCCTCGTTGCTGTCGAGCTTGAGCTGCAGCTCGGGGCCCTCGTAGACATTGCCGAGCCGGTTGATGCGGACCCCGCCGCTGGCGCGCACGGTGTCGTCGGCCACGGTGTGTTCGAGCTGGCCGGCCTTGAGCACCACCTCGTGACGCCGCAGTTCGGCATGGCCCTCGACCCGGGTCCGGACATCGGTCTGGCCCTCGATCTGGTCGCCGAACAGGAAGGTCGGACCCGCCTGCCTGGAGTCGCCGCTCAGGCGCTCCTGCAATTGCAGGCTCGGCTGCAAAGCCAGTCCGGGCTCGGCGCCGCCGGACTGCGCGGCGGCCGGGCCCAGCAGCGCGCTGCCGGCCGCAAGCAGGAAGACGCTGCGCAAGGCTGCGCTGACAGGGCGCAGTCGAGGTGGCAGCGGGGCGGCGGTGTTGGGCTCGGAAGGCACGGATTGATGAGGGCTGTGTGAAGCGCGGGCGCGCCGTTCGTAGAATAGCTGGGCAATTATCCACGAGGCCCGCGCCGCGGGTCGCTGCTGCAGGCCAGATCCTGTGGTGTGCCAGACTCAGCTTATACATGTCACAAGTCCCTTCCGCCAACTCGCCCTCCATTGCCTGGACCGACCCGCAGCGCCAGTCCGCCTTCGAGGCCTGGCTGGGCCGGGCGGCCGCCGAGCATGGCCTGCTGCCCGCCAGCCTGCGCCTGGCCTCGGCCGATGCGAGCTTTCGCCGCTATTTTCGCCTCGACAGCGCCGACGGCGGCACCCTGGTGGTGATGGATGCCCCGCCCGGGCAGGAGAACTGCCGCGCCTTCGTCCAGGTCGCCGCCTTGCTGCGCGCCGCCAGCGTGCGCGTGCCCGCCGTGCTGGCCTGGGACGAGGCGCAGGGCTTCATGCTGCTCGACGATCTCGGCGACCAGACCCTGCTGACCGTGCTCGACCCGCAGCAGCCGGACGCCGCATTGCCTTATTTCAAGGACGCAACCACGGCCTTGCTGGACCTGCAGCGCAGCGCGTGCCCGGACTGGCTGCCGGCCTACGATCGCGCGCTGCTGCAGCGCGAGCTGCAGCTGTTTCCCGACTGGTACCTGACCCGGCACAAGGGGATCGTGATCGACGACGCGATGCGCGCGACGCTCGACAAGACCTTCGCGCTGGTGGTCGAGCGCAACCTGGCCGCGCCCAGCGTGCTGGTGCACCGTGACTTCATGCCGCGCAACCTGATGCTGCCGCGCGCGGGCTTCGATCCGGCCGATCCGGCGCGCCGTCTCGGCGTGCTCGACTTCCAGGATGCGGTCTGGGGCCCGATCACCTACGACATCGCCTGCCTGACGCGCGACGCCTTCCTGAGCTGGGAGGAGGATTTCGTGCTCGACCTCACGATCCGCTACTGGGAGCGCGCGCGCAAGGCGGGCCTGCTCGACTTCGACGGCTGGAGCGAGGATTTCGGCGCCTTCTACCGCGCGGTCGAGTGGATGGGTTTGCAGCGCCACCTCAAGGTGGCCGGCATCTTCGCGCGCCTGACGCTGCGCGCCGGCACGCTGCCGCCGGAGGGCGTGGGCGTGCCATCGGGCACGGCCGACAGGTTGTGCTTGGTGCCGCGCACGTCGGAGATCTTGTCGGTCAGGCCAATGGCGGCCTGCACCCGCGCCATGCCCGGCAGCAGGCCCAGGGCCAGCACAGCCAAGGCGAAGCGCTTGCACCAGGACATCAGGTGCCTCCCAGAAATTGAAAAATGACCACGCGGCCGTTGAACATGTCGGCCACATAGACCCGTCCCCTGGCATCGCTCCACAGGCCGGAGGGCAGGTAGAACTGCCCCACGTCCTTGCCGGTGCCGCCCAGCGGCATCAGGAATTCCCCCCCCTGATTGAATACCAGCAAGGTGTCGTAGAACGACTCGACCACATAAATATTGCCGCTGCTGTCCACCGCCACGCCCTTGGGCCGCGTCAGGTTGCCCTTGTTCAGCCCGCGCTGGCCCAGGCTCTGCAGGAAGCGGCCGTCAGCATCAAACATCTGGATGCGTGCATTCATGCTGTCGGCCACCAGCAAGCGCCCGTCGGCAAAGGCCAGGTGGGTGGGGAAGTTCAGCCCGTCCTCGCCTTCGCCGCGTCGGGCTATGGTGTGCTGCCAGACACCGGCATCGTCAAACACCTTGATGTCATGGGCGTGGGTGTCGGCCACGTAGATGCGGCCCTGCGCGGCGTCGCGGGCCAGGCCGGTGGGGCGGGTCAGCAGGCCCCGGCCGAAACTGCCCAGGGGTTTGCCCTCGCGGTCCAGGCGGAACACCTGGCCCAGCTCCGCATCCGCCACCAGAATCTGCCCGTCCGCGCCGACGGCGATGCCAATGGGGGTGACGAAGCGGCGCGACTGCTCTGCCATCTCCCAGACCTGCAGCTTGCCGCCGGCCTGGTCAAACACAAACACCGCATGGTTGGCGACGTCGGTCACCAGCACGCGGCCCTGGTCATCCACTACGCCGCTTTGCGGGCGCTTCAGGGTGATCTTTTCTTCCGAGCCATCAAACAGGCCCACCAGCCAGTGCAACACCTTGACGCCGAGGTTGCGCTGGTTGGCGTCTTCGGAGACCAGGTTGTCCTGCCCCAGCAATTGCCCCACATAGGCGTAGCGCGCCTGTTCGGGGGCTGCGGGCCAATGCTTCTGTGGCGCGTGGTTGCGGTAGTCCGGGTCCAGGTGCAGGGTGTATTTGACGTCGGCGCAGCCACCCAGCAGCAGGGCAGCGGCAAGCCAGAGCAGCCACAGCGCGCGCTGGCCTGGCTGCGGGCGCTGGGGCGTGGTGATGCGTGTTGTCATGCTCACCAGCGGCCCGGTCCGGCGGTACGGTCGCCGCCATAAATGCCAGCGGCCAGGCCCGGCTTGCCCGAGTGGCACAGGTCGCAGTTGGCCGGGCCCCAGGCCACGCGGTCGTTGTGGCACATGCCGCAGAACTTGCCGTCGATGATGTCCACCATCAAGACCTCGTTGCTGCCCGCGCGCATCTGAAAACCCAGCTCGCTGTGGCACACCTTGCAGCGAAAGCGGATGCGGTGAAACCAGTGCGGAAACACCACCGGGCGCATGCCCTCTTTTTCGGCGCGCTTGTTCAGCACCACGTCGCCATATTCGGCGCGGGCCGGGCCGCACAGCAAGGCCATCAGCAGCGCCAGCAGCAGGGTCGGCAGGTGGAACGGGCGGCGCAGCTTCATTTGCGCTCCACGCTGTGGCAGCGCTTGCACTCGGTCAGCGGGAAGGACACCGCACCGTGGCACAGGCCGCAGTACTCACCCTGCAGCACCTGGAACATGTTGACGCCCTGGTTGGCGCCGGCCTTGGAGATGAACAGCTTTTCGTGGCAGTTGCTGCAGTCCAGCCACTCGGTGTGCTGGCGGTGCGGGAAGCGCACCATGGGCATCTCGCCGGTGCGCGGCATGATGATGTCCTGGTCCAGCACGGTGACCCGGGTGCCGGGAAAGATGTTGGCGCGCGGCGCAATGATGCCCTGCTCCAGCGCCTTGACCCAGCGCACCTGGTTGCCCACGGCATCCGGCGGAAAGCTGGCCAGCGCCTGCTCCGGTTCCTGCAGCAAACCGACAGCCGGGCTGGCCGGGTCGTGCACACCATCCCGGGCCAGCGGCAGGTGCTTGCCCTGGCCCCAGGCGGAGCCCAGCAGCAGGGCGGCGAGCAGCAAAAGCGCGCACCCCTGCAACAGCCGCTGGAGTGAATGGGCGTGCATGGGCGCGGGCGCTTCAGGTGGGGATGTAGACACCGGCCCCGCGAATGGCGCGCACCAATTCCCGGGTGGAGCTTTCCAGGAATTTGATGGCGGCCTCAAACTCTTTTTTGCCGGCCAACACTTCGGCCTGCTTGCGCAGGTTGGCGGCCCGCTCCAGATACACCTTGACCACGCCCTCCAGGCTGGCGTTGGCGGCGCGCTTTTCGTCCAGCAGCACCTTGACCAGCATAGTGTGGGTGTCGTTGCGGTCCACCTCGTAGAGGTACTCGTCCTCCTTGGTGGCAAATTCCAGCGAGCGCACCAGGGTGTCGCCTTCGCGCAGGCCTTCGATCACCACCTTGGTGGTGAAGTACACCTGGTCCAGCAGCGCGCGGCCCTGGTCGAGTTTGCCGGCACCGGCCAGGGCCGTGGCTTCCTGCATTTGCGCTTCGAGCTTGTTGGTGGCGGCTATGCCCTCGGCGCCGAGGTTCTTCTCCGTGCTGATGCGCTTTTGCGCGGCCAGCAAGGCCTTCACGCTTTCCAGGCGGCTGGCGAAATCGCGCTTCTTTTTGTCACCGGCGAGTTGCTCGGGCGCGGCCAGGCGCGCGGCCTCGAACATCTTTTTGGCGGCCTGGTCCAGCTGGCGCGAGGCCTCCACCAGATTGCCCGCCGTGAAGGTGGCTGCGGCCTGCAGACGCAAGGCGCGCGCCTGGCTGCGCAGCTCCTGCGCCTGGGCATTGCCACCCGCGTCCACCTGCCGTGCCGCCGAGGAGTTTTCAATCAGCTTCTCCACCGAGGACAAGCGGCGCTCCAGTTGCTCGGCATCTTCGGGCGGGCGCGGCGGGCGCGGGGTGAGCTGGCTGAGGTCCTGCGCGGGCTCGGCAGCCAGCGTGCTGCCCAGGGGCGTAAGGACGGCGATGCACAGCATGATGGTGCGGAGGTCGGAGAGGTTTTTCATAGTGTCCTTATCGCGTTATTTCGGGTGACTGGGGAAGCGCCACGCCGGCCATGCGCAGGGCGTGCTGCAACAGCACGCTGGCTTCCTGAATGCTTTTGATACCGGTGGCGTAGTCGCCGCTTTGCACCTGCTGCTGCGCCGTGCTGCGCAGGGCGCGGCCGTGCTGGCGGTAGCGCTCGGCCAGCTCGGCGGCTTCCCGCTTGACCCTGGCCTGTTGCAGGGCCAGGGGCACGAGTTCTTCCAGGCCTATGTTTTTGGCCAGCTCGTGTTGGAACTCATCCGCCGGCGAATCGAATTTGAGGTCGTACACAAGCGTCTGCGACATCAGCATTTTGTTGAGCGTGGAGACCACGATCAGGTGCGCGCTGTTGAGCAGCACATGGGCCTCGTGCTGCTGGCCCTGGCTGACCAGTGCATCGGCCTGGCGGGTCATGGCATCCAGCCGCTCCATGTCGGAGTCCACCTCCGGGGCCGGGGCGTTGATGGCGGCCAGGCGGTTGCTGTAGTTTTTGTGCAGCAGGTGGAAGGTGCGTATGGCCTCGCGCAGCTCGGTGTTGTGCTGGCGTTCCTGAGCGGCCAGCAGCTGGGTGTCGGGCGCCATGCGCGAGGCGGTCACGATCAGGCGCAGCGACTCATCCACCAGCAGCGTGCCGGCGTCGACAGTGCCCGCGCCGGCCTCACTCGCGGCCTGGTCATACAGCTGCTGCGCCTGGGTCAGCGCGGCCTGCGCCAGGGTGTTGTCACTTTGCAAAATGCGCTTGACCGCGGGCGACTGCAGCAGCTGTTGTTGGGTCAGGCGCAACTTGTGGGTCAGCACCAGCGCGCGCGAAGCCGCTTTGGCGTCGGGCTGGCCGGCGGCGTCTGTCCTGGCCGCATCGCCTGCCGGTTCCGCCGCCTGCACCGCGCCCGCCAGGCACACGCCCGCGAGCAGACGAGCGCCCGCGCGCAGGCGGGCGGCCCAGCTGCAGCGCGCGCGACGGCTTGCCGGTTTCATGGCTTGGCTTCGGGGGCGGCTGCGCCCGGTTTGCTCTTGGAATGGCAGCGGCGGCACTCGGACACCGGGAAGGCCACCTTGCCATGGCACACGCCGCATTTCTGGCCCAGCAGGATGGAGGCCATGCTGATCTGGTTGGCGCCTTTTTGCGGAACAAAAATCGCCGGGTGGCAGTTGGAGCAATCCAGCCATTGGGTGTGCTGCTTGTGCGGGTAGACCACGTCGGGCATGGAGCCCTTGACCTCGCGGATGATGTTCAGGTCCATCACCATGGGCGCCACGCTGGGGTCGTTGCGGTCCGAGCGCGGTTTGATGCTTTGCTCGTCCAGGGACTTGACCCAATCCACGCGGTTGCCGGTGTTGCTCTTGGACAGGGTGCTGAAGGCTGTGAGTGGCGGCTGCAGCGAGTGCGTGCCGTCGTTGACCGGATCGTGCGCGCCATCCTCGGGCGGCGGCAGATTGCCCTTGAGTTCGGGCTTCATCAGGCGGTTGAAGGTGTTGACGCCGGAGGCCGGTATGGCGGCCACGGGAGCCACTGCTGGGGCCGCGGCCGCTGCAGCCACAGGCTTGGGCGCTGCGGCTTCGGCCTTGGCGGCGGGTGCTGCCGTCACGGCGGGCTTGTCGGCTTTTTCCGCCTTGGGCGCAGGCCCGGCCTGCGCCACCATATAGCCCACGATGGCGCGGATCTCGTCGTCGGTGAGTGCGGCATTGCCGCCGCGCGGTGGCATCACGCCCTTGCCTTTGGTGGCGCTGGTAAACAGGGCGGCCACGCCGGTCTTGATGCGCGGCGCCCAGGCCGCGCTGTCGCCGAGCTTGGGCGCACCGGCGGCACCGGTGAGGTGGCAGGGTGCGCAGGTCTTGTCGAACAGGGCTTTGCCGTTGGGGGCGTCGGCCGCATAGCTGCTGCTGAATAAGGCGGCAAACAAGGCGGTCGTCAGGATCAGGGTGGTGCGCAGCATAGGGGTGGTTTTCATTTTTTTGGACTCCTACTTCGCGGGCTGCATCTGTGCCGGCGCGGCCGTGCCCGCCGGTGCAACCAGGGAGTTGACGGTGCTGCCGTGCACCTGCGTCGGGGTGCCGGATTTGCCGGTGTGGCAGAGGTCGCAGTTTTCCACCGACCAGGCGATGTTGCCGTTGTGGCAGGCGCCGCAGTACTGGCCGTCAATGATCTTCACCATGTTGATCTCGTTGCCCCCGGCCTTGAACTTGAAGCCCAGATCGGCGTGGCACACCTTGCAGGCAAAACGGATGCGGTGGAACCAGTGCGGGAACACGGCAGGGCGCATGCCGGCGGCATCGGCGTAGTTGTTGATGATGACATCGCCATACTCCGCGTGGGCCAGCCGCATGGGGGCCAGACTGGCCAGCAGGAGCAGCAGGACCAGAGCCCCCTTGTGCAGGAGTGCACCGGATTTCATCAACGTCAGCATGGAATGCCACCTTTCAAACATAAAAATAAAGACCGCCACAGCGCTTGCGCTCAGTACTGGCCGAAGCGGCGAATCAGGGTGAAGAAAATCGAGCGATGGGTGCGCTCCTCGGTGGCCTGGTTGGCGAAGGCGTTGCTGCGCGACACCATCAGCTGCAGGCGCAGTTGCGTGCGCATGCCCTTGACGCGGCGGGCGGCCTCGGGCAACTCGCCTTCGCCTTCGATCCATGCCGAGACCGCGTCATAGGCCAGTTTGGCT
>ERZ1034363.869-NODE-869-length-18799-cov-7.072749_pt1 | contig 18799 bp, 12 predicted proteins | sample MGYA00520616_ERZ1034363 | MGnify/ENA primary metagenome ERZ1034363 (study PRJEB33736, sample SAMEA104284506) | Azolla filiculoides | biome: Urban; feature: Water surface; material: Ditch water | place: Netherlands | collected 2015-10-28 | depth 0-0.1 m ...
AATGAAGGGCTAGCCCTCAGTAGTTCGAAAAAGAACCCGTTCACGTGAGTGCCGACTGGGAACTTCCTGAAATGGCTCACTAATGCCGTTGTTGAGTGAGGGCTAGCCCCTAAAACAAAGAAATGTGACCTAGCTGGATTGGTTCACTTGAGATACGTCGTTTTATGCCCAAATAGGGCCTGTGCGTTGAGGAGGTGCCCACTGTGAACACAACAACGAAGTCTTTGCGACAGGTTTTTATTGCGATGCTGTCTGTGTTTGCCGTGGTAGTCAGCGCAATTAGTTTCAGTGTATTTCCTAGTCAAAGTGCTCATGCTCTTGCAGTCACCCGAGACGCAGGTGCAATTCAGATTGTGTATTCAAGTCACACAGTTCAAGTAGAGGCAATTAAGCTGATTGGAAATAAGAAATTAGCTTTTGCCTATACCCCTGGGGCGCCAGCGGATTCAGATTTTACTAATATTCCTGACGCCGCAAGTTCGATAAATTCAACGATTATCAGAACAAGAGGAATCGCTGGTGGCGGTGATTACCTGCTCACGATTCGCGCTCAACGGGATGGGCTTGGTCAGCCTTTAGCTGAAGCAGATCTTTTTGGGATTTCTGGCCTTGCCTCCGACACGAATGGTCGTATTGAGCCGTACCAAATGAATCAACGCATGAAAGAAGTTGTAAGTTTTGGAAGCTTTCCCAGCCTATGGACCATCAATTACTTATTTACCGAAACCACTTCTCAATTAGTTGTTTCCGCCCCGTTGCCCTCGAGCGTTCGAAATCTATCTAATCTGTTCCGTGGATCGTTTAATTACGACACCACTTCAAACCCTTATTTGGACTGGAATGTGTCAAATGTGACAGACATGTCCTATATGTTTAGCCGCGCTACAGCTTTCAACCAGGATTTGAGTAGCTGGAATGTATCGAACGTGACTTACATGTCTTTCATGTTCAGTCGCGCAACTAACTTCAACAATGGAGATGCTTCTGGCGCAACTTCAAACGTTGACTTACCTTGGCTGACTACTAGCCTCACAAACGTCTACGGCATGTTTTTGAATGCGAGCAACTTCAACCAAAATCTTGACACTTGGGATGTTTCAAAGTTCACAACTTTAGGTACAACATTCATGGACGCTTCCAAATTCAATAATGGAAGGGCATCTGGAGTAGGCGGCACTTTTTGGTCTACAAGTCCGAGGGGCATAGGCTCCTCACTGACGAACATGCAGGAAACTTTTTCTGGTGCAGCTGCCTTCAATCAAGATATTTCTGGGTGGAATACAGTCAATGTGACTGATATGTATGGTTCATTTAGTAACGCAACTGTCTTTAATAACGGTGCAGCCTCTGGAGCGAGCGCGGTTTGGAATTGGAATACCTCGAAAGTCACACGGCTAACTTTCGCCTTTAACTGGGCAGAGGCATTCAATGCTGACATCTCTCAGTGGGATACCCGTGCTGTGACAAATTTGGCATCAACGTTCTTCAATGCAACGAAATTTAATCAGGACATCTCGAGCTGGAATACATCTCTGGTCACGTCTATGGCTAACACCTTTACCAGTGCGAAAGCTTTCAATAAACCGCTGAATACTTGGGATACGTCGCGTGTAACGACAATGTTAGGAATGTTCTCGCAAGCGTGGGCATTTAATCAGCCCCTTAGCAACTGGAATACTGCTGCTGTAACAACAATGAGTCAAATGTTCCAAAGTGCAAAAGCATTTAACGGATCACTTTCAAACTGGAACACCTCCGCTGTCACAACAATGGCGTCAATGTTTTCTGGCGCCACAGTCTTCAATCAGCCAGTTTCACACTTTGACACGAGAAACGTCACAACTATGGCGTCCATGTTCAGTAGTGCTGGCGCTTTCAGCCAAGATGTCTCTGGCTGGGACACCGGTAAAGTAACAAGTTTCACAAGCATGTTTAATTACGCGCCATACTTCAACCAGAACCTAGGTTCGTGGCGACTGACTTCGGCAACTACTTTGTCTGGAATGTTTACGCAATCCGTTGGTACTTACAACATTTCTCAAACGAACCTCGAGAACACCTACATCGAATGGGCCCAACAGTCCCTTCCTAGCAACCTAGATTTCTCAGGTGTGTTCACAAAACGTCACTATTCAAACTGTTTGAGCAAGCAAGCATTTAATTTTCTTGATGATAGTGCCGCTTCTAGTGGTAAAAACTGGACTATGTGGGATAACTCCGGCACATTACCAACGCTAAGTTGCACAACTAATGTCACTGTGGATTGGGGTACACCCAATAAAGCAGGAAGTGTGACAAACACTTCCCCGACATCGTCCACAACAACAGTTACTCCAAACCTTAAAGCGACGTCTAACGCAGGTACTCCAGCGATTCGTTACACGGTATTCACTCAGGGAACTACGGGATGCAAAGTTGACCGACTCGGTGTGATTACCTATACAACTGCGGGAACTTGTGTAGTCAAGGCATGGGACGCCAACACCACTAGCACCATGACTGCCGCTTCTGTGACCTTCAACCTTCCGACTCCAGGAGCAGTGGGAGCGGCTTCTGCGCCCTCAACTCCGGCACTTTCGCTTTCCTCGGGTAACTTGCTTCTCAGCTTTACTGCACCCACTTCAAACGGCGGCTCTGCGATTAGCGATTACAAATACCGGTCAACTACAGATGGCGTTACCTGGTCCGACTGGGTCCCTGCAGGAACAACAAGCTCACCCATCACAATTACTGGACTTTCAGGTAGTCGATCACCGAAATACCAATTGATGGCGGTGACAAGCGCAGGTGACGGAATTGTTTCTGCAACTTCTGAAGATATAGCTTTAGCAACCCCACCAGGTGCTCCAACACTGAACTCTGCAACAGGCGGAAATGGCTCCATCAATCTGGATGTCACTGCACCGTCGAGCTCAGGCACCTCTGCAATCACGAGCTATGAATACTCAACTGATGGTGGATCTACGTGGACAGATACTTCTAGTACTTTCACAACCATCACAGCCACCGGCCTCACGAACGGAACAAGTTACTCCGTTGCAGTCCGCGCTAAGAGCACTGCCGGTGCAGGGGCTTCTTCATCTGTGTTGACAGCAACACCATTCACAGTTCCAGGGGCACCAACTTCGGTTGTGGCAACTGCTGGAGCGGGGCAGGCCTCTATTGCTTTCGTCGCACCTAGCAATGGCGGAAGCGCCATTACGAACTACCAGGTGCTGTATGCCGATGCATCCAACCAGCTAGTTTGGACCACTTACACACCGTCACCTGGTGTGACCACAAGCCCCATCGTGGTGACGGGCCTGACTAACGGAACTTCCTACGTCTTCAAGGTTGTGGCTTCAAACGCAGCTGGCACTGGACTTGCCTCAACTGTCTCTTCAGCAGTTACCCCTGTGACTGTTCCCGGAGCTCCATCTGGCCTCTTGGTTGTTCCTGGAAGTGGTCAGGCTTCCCTGAGCTTCACTGGTTCTGCCTCAAATGGTGGTTCCACCATTACTGGTTATGAGTATCGCTACACCTGGAACAGTGGAGTTAACGCTTCCACCCCGATCTCGGTGTCTTCTTCCACGCGTTCTGTAACCATCACCGGTCTGAATAATGGTGTGGCATACAACTTCGAAGTCCGAGCAGTCAATGCTCTAGGAAACAGCAGCTGGGCATCAACCGCTCAGACGACAACACCCTCAGGTGTTCCTGGTGAAGTCGTCACATCTGACGCTGTTGTGGGTAATGGAACACTGACCTTTGACTACGCACTCTCGAGTGATGGCGGATCTCCTGTAACTGATTACCAGTACCGCTACTCCTACAACCCTCGCGGCGTGGGCATCTACACGAACTTCACGTCGTGGATTTCCATGAACACCACATCCGACTCGACCAACCTGGTGATGTCTAACCTGCACAACGGTGATGCATATGTTGTTCAGATTCGTGCGGTGAACGCAAACGGTTACTCCACCTACCGTGGAAATGTAAACAACTGGGCAAGCGGTACTCCCGTGACATTCCCTGGCGCTCCAACCATCAATACCGTGACAACCGACAACGGCAAGATCACGTTGGGGCTGACGCCACCAACAGATGATGGTGGATCCAGCATTGTTCACTACATGTATCAGTTGAGCAATGACGGCGGATCTACGTGGAGCAATCCAAGCACTGCTTTTCCAACAAACAACGCAGTGACCATTCTGGGTTTGGGAAACAACACCACGTATAAGGTGCGCGTCTGTGCGAACAATGGTTCGACAAACACCGTTGGCTCTTGCGAAACTCACAACACATATAGCAACGTCGTTGACGCCGTGATGCCAGTAGCTGCTGTGCTGGTCTTGACCAATGTTCCAGGTGGCGCTGTGTACAACCAGCCCCTCACCACCCAGCCACGTATTCAGCTCTATAACAGCAGCAACCAGTTGTTGGCTGTGGGTGGTGTTGAAGTAACCGCAACAATCCACACCGGTACAGGTTCTGTGGTGAACGCGACAGCAACAACAGATTCCACTGGTCTGGCAATTTTCTCCAACCTCAAGATTGTGGGAACACCTGCTGTCAATGGTTTCAAGCTGAAGTTCTCCATCACGAACCTCAGCACCCCTGCAACCACTGGCTTCTTTACTCTTGCCAAGGGCCCCCAGGCCGCAGTCACCATGACCAATGCAACCTCGGGCTTCCCCGGTGACCAGATCACCCTGAGCGCAGCTGGTGGTTCAGGTTCTGGTGCAATCTCTTATGCACGTACCGGTTCGTCGACATGTACTGTCTCGAGCGCGAACAATGTCTGGACTCTGACTCTAGGAGACGCCGGTTCGACTTGTACTGTGACTGCTACTCGAGCCACAGATGTCTACTACCTGGCAGAAACCTCAAGTGCAGCAACCATTACCGTTGCTCAGCGCTCGCAGACACTCAGCTTTACCTCGACCATTCCAAGTAGCCCTGTTTCTGGTGGGACATACACACCTGTTGCTGTCTCTTCTGAATCTCTGACTCCTACTCTCTCCGTGACCACCAACAGCGTGTGTACACTCTCGAGCGGTGTGGTGAGTTTCCTCACGTCCGGTACTTGTACCATTCGTGCGACCCAGGCCGGTAACAACAATGTCCTCACTGCCACAGCAGTCGAGCAGGACATTGTGGTGGGCATGAAGAACCAGAACATCACCTTCCCCGCGATCAGCGACCGCAGCTACGGTGCTGCCGCATTCTTCGCCGGAGCAACTGTTGACTCAGATCTGCCACTGGCATACACCTCGACTGACACGTCGGTCTGTACTGTCGGCGCGAGCACCGGCATGATTCAGGTCAAGACCTCTGGCACTTTGACCAACACCACCTGCACGATTACCGTGAGCCAAGCTTCTGGCGACAACCGTTACGCACCTGCGAACTCAGTCAGCCGCTCCTTCGAGGTTTCGGCCATTGTTGCCACAGCTCCGTACCTGCGTGCAGTGTCCATGGGTAATGCTCAGGCCACCGTTTCCTTCACTGCACCACAGTCCAACGGCGGAGCTGACATCCAGTACTACTCGGTTGTTGCCACTTCTGCCACAGCACCGACTGTGGCAACCTACGACTGTGTTGCCACCCCGTTGGCTTCGCCTCCTGGCTGCACCATCCTGGGTCTACTCAACGGTTCGGAATACAGCTTCCAGGTCTTTGCATTGAACACCGCTGGAACTGGTGCAGGTTCGAATGTGTCGGCTACGTACATTCCTGCAACCAACCCTGACGCTGTGACAGCACTGGCTACGGTTCCTGGAAACACCACCTTGGCTATCTCGTGGGCACAGCCCGAGTCTTTGGGGGGTGGTGCGTTCACCTCGTACCAGGTATTCATACGTGAACGCGGCACCGCCTTCTCGGCAACACCTACCGCAATCGTGGGGGCAGCTGCTGGTTCGAACCCCTCCGATGTGACTGCTACTTCCTACACCGCTTCGGGACTGACCAATGGCACCACGTATGACGTGAAGGTTGTGGTCATCACCACCGCCAACACAACGGCAATGGAATCCAACACCACGATTGCGTGGGGAATCCCTGCCACAGTCCCTTCAGCAGTAAACGGTTTGACGGTGCGTGCTTTAGGTGAAACCAGCGCGTTTGCTTCCTGGACTGTTCCTACTTCAGACGGTGGTTCCCTGATCACCTCCTACGCGGTGACCACCTCAGCAGGAACTTGTGCTGCAGTTCAGGGATCCACTACGAGCTGCCTCATTACTGGCTTGACTCCTGGGTCTCAGCTTTCCGTCTCCGTCAAGGCAGTCAATGACCGTGGACAGTCTGTTGCTGCAGATGCCTCGACGACAATGCCAGGCACTGCATTTGTTCCTTCCACTCCAACAGTGAGTAACTCCAACACCTCCACCATTGGTGTTGCTCCTTATCGAGCAACTGAAGTGTCGACGGCTACTCAAACCCGCCAAAGCTTCAGCAATGTGCCGACTCCAGGTAACGGGTATGAAGCTCCCCGTTCTGGTGAAGCAGTTGTCTTAGTGAACGGCACTCCCGTCACCCCCATCATCGTGATCAACGATGGCGCAGCTGAAATCACTGTTCCCGGCTCAGTAAGCCTGACCATGTGGTCGCAGGGTACTGACGGGGAAAAGACAACTGTTGAGGACGGAACCCAACTTGTTATTGCACAGGGTTCAGACCTCGTGCTTTCGGGAAGTGGTTTCCAGCCAGCAAGCCCCACTGAAGCATGGCTCTTCAGCGATGCCACTTTGTTGGGCTCTGGTCTTGCTACCGCTAAGGGAACTGTGTCTGGAAAGTATGGTGTTGCCAGCTCGGCAATGCTCGGTGACCGCACCATCCAATTCAACGGCGTCGCTGCTGACGGTTCTGTCGTGAGCGTTGCGGTGGGTGTCACCATCATCGCTGCTGCAGAGGACTCTCCTGAGGCAATTGCTCAGAACAAGGCAGCGGCCCAACAAGACTTCACTGTGGCAATTGTTCTGGGTAGCTCGGCTGCGGTATTCCTTCTTCTCCTTGCTTTCTACCTGCGTCGCCGTAAGCAAACTCAGGACTAATCGGGAGTAGCGTGGAGCTATGACCAACTCCACGCTTTTCACGCCCATCACCCTGCGCAATCTCACCATCCGTAACCGGGTCTGGGTTCCACCGATGTGTATGTATAGCGCGCTGGGTAAAGATGGTGTTCCCACCGAATTCCACCGTGCTCACTACGGCGCATTCGCGCTGGGCGGCGCCGGCTTGGTCATTGTGGAAGCAACAGGTGTCAGCCCAGAGGCCCGTATCTCTTTCCACGACCTCGGCATCTGGAACGAGGCCCAGGTTGAGGCATTCAAGCCCATTACTGCTTTCCTCAAGGCCAATGGTGTTGTCCCCGGTATTCAACTTGCTCACGCAGGACGTAAAGCGTCGACCTCCCCTGGTTGGGGTTATGGCGGAGCTGACGAGACCATCGCTGTTGAGGACGGTGGCTGGCAGACCGTGTCTGCCTCAGCCACCGCACACGAAGGTTATGCCCCTGCTGTTGCACTGACTGAAGAGGGCATCGCTCAGGTTGTTGCTGATTTCGTTGCTGCAGCTCGACGCTCAGTAGAAGCAGGTTTCCAGGTTCTCGAGATCCATGCTGCTCACGGATATCTGATTCACCAGTTCCTTTCTCCGCTGTCGAATCAGCGCACGGATGACTTTGGCGGACCACTCAAGAACCGTGCGCGTCTGCTGCTCGACATTGTTCGAGCAGTGCACGCAGAGGTGGGCGAAGAGATTGTTCTCTTTGTTCGCTTCTCCGCAACTGACTGGGTTGAAGGTGGCTGGAACGAAGAAGAGACCAGCATCGTGACCGACTGGGTTAAAGATCTCGGTGTGGACACCGTGGATATTTCCACGGGTGGACTGTTAGAGGGCGTAAAGATTCCTGTGGGCCCCGGATACCAAGTACCCATGGCTCACTATGTGAAAGAGCACGCTCACTTGCCCACGAGTGCTGTGGGCATGATCACGACCCCAGAGCAAGCCAACGAGATCATCACCTCAGGCCGAGCTGACGCAGTGATGCTGGGCAAGGAACATTTGCGTGACCCCCACTTTGCTTTGCGTGCAGCAGCCAAGTTAGGCGTCTCGCTCGATTACGCACCACCTCAGTATCAGTGGGCGCCTTACAGTTCGTAACTCGACTCGTTAGCGAATGAACTTTGCTCGCAGAGGCAGCATCAAAAGCAGGCCGGCGAGAAGCACAACCACGATGCCGAGGATACCGAAGTAGGTAGCACCACCAATCGTGACGAAGAGTGCAAAGAGCGTGGGTGCGATGAAGCTGATAGCGCGACCTGTCGTGGCGTAAAGCCCGAAGATCTCACCTTCCTGACCCTCAGGAGCAAGGTGACCAAGGTAGGCACGAGAAGATGCCTGTGCTGGGCCCACGAAGAAGGTGAGCATGAGGCCACCAATCCAGAAGGCTGTCGCACCACCATCGTGGAAGAAGAACAAAGCTATTCCGGTAATGACGAGTCCGGTCAATGCGATGACAATGACGCGCTTAGGGCCAATCTTGTCGTCGATCCAACCTGAGAACAGCACACCAATTCCGGCGACAAGGTTGCCGCCAATAGCGAAGAGGATGACCTCTGTGAAGCTCAAACCAAAGACGGTTCCCGCCAGGATGCCGCCGAAAGCAAACACGGCAGCAAGACCGTCACGGAAGACGGCGCTCGCAAGAAGGAAGTAGAAGGTGGGTCGAGAGTTCTTGTAGAGGTCTGCAATCTTTCGGAACAAGATTTTGTAGGACTCGAGGATGCCGGCTTTTTTGCCTGGCTTGGTGGCGATGTTTTCTGGAACATTGAGCAAGACCGGAATGGAGAAAATCAATGCCCAGATGGCTCCGAAGACGGCGACAACACGAATGTTCATTCCGCCGTCAGTGGTCACGCCAAACCAATAGGGGGGATCGCCCAAGATGAATCCGACTAGAGCAATCAAGAGAACGACGATGCCACCGAAGTAACCCATTCCCCAGCCAAAGCCAGAGATGCGTCCCATGTTCTTGGGGGTGGATACCTGAAGCAACATGGCGTTGTAGTTCACATTCGCCATTTCATAGAACACGTTGCCAATGGTGAGCAGCACGATTCCCAGTGCGAAGAACTGTGGCGCACCTTCCACAAAGAACATGGCGGCTGTTGCGAGGATCACAATGCCGGTGTTGATGCCAAGCCATAGCTTGCGCTTTCCGCCAGCGTCGGTGCGCTGACCAACCACGGGAGCAATCACGGCAACCGCGACGCCACCAATTGCCAGGGCCCAGCCCACCCAGCTGGTGAGGTTGGCCTCGGCTGCTTGGAAGTTAGCCAGAGCGGCGCCGGTGGCCACACCCTCGCCACCGGCAGCTTCGTAAGCTTCGACAATCTTGGGATCAATGAAGTAGCTCGAGACGATGTAACGAGCGAAGACGAATGTCGTGATGAGCACACTAAAGGCAGAGGTTCCCCAGTCCCAGAGCGCCCAGGAGATGACCTGCTTGCGGGGAATCTTTACTTCTACAGCACCGGTGCTTGACATGTGCTCAGGGTATCTTGCCCGCGCGGTTACAGGGAAGAACTCGAGGTGAACACCCCATGAATCCAAAGTTGAGTCGAGAAAGCTCAAGATTTGCTGTGAACGCTTGACTCTGCTTGCATCCGGTGGCAAACTTGATACATCAGGACTCAAGTCTTGAACAGACTTCATATAAACACTGGACTTCCGGCCACAAGCCGGGGAGAAACAAGGAGATAAACACATGTCACGTGCAGTAGGCATTGACCTCGGAACGACCAACTCGGTCGTTGCCGTACTCGAAGGTGGCGAGCCCACCGTTATCGCTAACGCTGAAGGTTTCCGCACTACCCCCTCGGTAGTCGCGTTCACCAAGGATGGCGAAGTACTCGTTGGAGAGCCCGCAAAGCGCCAGGCCGTTACCAACGTTGACCGCACCATTGCGTCGGTCAAGCGTCACATCGGTACCGACTGGACCGTTGCAATCGACGACAAGAAGTACACCCCTCAGGAAGTTTCTGCTCGTATTCTGGGCAAGCTCAAGCGCGACGCTGAAACCTACCTCGGTGACACCGTCACTGACGCCGTGATCACCGTCCCTGCGTACTTCAACGACGCTGAGCGTCAGGCAACTAAGGATGCTGGTGAGATCGCAGGTCTGAACGTTCTGCGTATTATCAACGAGCCCACCGCAGCTGCTCTGGCCTACGGCCTAGACAAGGGTAAGGAAGACGAGCTCATCCTCGTATTCGACCTCGGTGGTGGAACGTTCGACGTTTCCCTGCTCGAAGTGGGCAAGGATGACGACTTCTCAACCATTCAGGTTCGCTCGACCTCTGGTGACAACCGCCTCGGTGGTGACGACTGGGATCAGCGCATCGTGGAGCACCTCATCAAGCGCTTCAAGGAGTCAACTGGTGTTGACGTGTCCAAGGACAAGATTGCTCTCCAGCGTCTGAAGGAAGCTGCTGAGCAGGCAAAGAAGGAGCTCAGCTCCTCCATGAGCACCAGCATTCAGCTGCCTTACCTCTCTCTGACCGAGAACGGCCCAGCCAACCTCGATGAGACCCTCACCCGTGCACAGTTCGAGTCGATGACCGAAGACCTCATCGCTCGCACCAAGAAGCCATTCGAGGATGTCATCAAGGAAGCCGGCGTCAAGGTGAGCGACATTGCTCACGTTGTCCTCGTTGGTGGATCGACCCGTATGCCCGCTGTGGCAGAACTGGTCAAGAAGCTGACCGGTGGCCAGGAGCCCAACAAGACCGTGAACCCTGATGAGGTAGTTGCCGTTGGTGCTGCCCTTCAGGCTGGTGTTCTTCGTGGCGAGCGCAAGGATGTTCTGCTCATCGACGTCACCCCATTGAGCCTCGGTATCGAGACCAAGGGTGGCATGATGACCAAGCTCATCGAGCGCAACACCGCGATCCCCACCAAGCGTTCGGAGACCTTCACCACCGCTGACGACAACCAGCCCTCGGTATCTATCCAGGTATTCCAGGGTGAGCGTGAATTCACTCGTGACAACAAGTCACTGGGTAACTTCGAGCTCAGCGGTATCGCACCAGCACCTCGTGGTGTTCCACAGGTTGAGGTCACCTTCGACATCGACGCTAACGGCATCGTGCACGTGTCCGCTAAGGACAAGGGCACGGGCAAGGAGCAGTCGATGACGATCACCGGTGGCTCTTCTCTTCCCAAGGAAGACATCGAGCGCATGGTTCGCGAAGCTGAAGAGCACGCAGCTGAAGACAAGGCACGTCGTGAGTCTGCAGAGACCCGCAACGGTGCTGAACAGCTTGCCTACTCGATCGAGAAGCTCATCAAGGAGAACGAAGACAAGCTCCCCGAGGACGTCAAGTCCGAGGTTCAGGGTGATGTTGACGAGCTCAAGACTGCTCTCGCAGGTGAGGATGACGCAGCAGTGAAGACTGCCTACGACAAGCTCATGGAAAGCCAGGGCAAGCTCGGCGAAGCCATTTACGCAAACGGCCAGGCAGAGGCAGGCGCTGAAGGCGCTGCTGAAGGCGAAGCCGCTTCGGACGATGACGTTGTTGACGCTGAAGTTGTCGAAGACGACGAGGCTGACAAGGACGCTAAGTAAGCATGTCCGACCAGAACGAGAACCCAGTAGAGGAGCCCCTGAACGGGGGCTCCTCCGCAGGGGATTCCAACGCAGCTGGCGAGAACGCCGGCTTTGTTGAAGATCCTGGATACGACACCGCTGAAGGCATCTCTTTAGAAGACGCTGACGTGGAGACCTCTCTGACAGATGCCGACCTTTCCTTCCTCGAAGAGGCAGAAAGTGATCTGGCAGCAGAGCGTCTGGCTGACTTGCAGCGCGTCACCGCTGAGTATGCGAACTACCGCAAGCGCACCGAGGCCAACCGTGAAATCGAACGCGAACGCATCATCAGTGACACTGTGAAGATTCTTCTTCCTGTGCTCGATGACATCGATCGTGCCGAGAAGCACGGCGATCTGGCTGAGGGCTCCGCCCTAGCAGCCATCGCCGGCAAGCTTCGCGGCGTGACCGAGCGCCTCGGCCTCGTAGCTTACGGAGCAGCCGGCGATGTATTCGACCCCAACCAGCACGAAGCAATCCTGCAGCAGCCCACCCCAGGTGCCACTGCAGAGACAGTGCTGGATGTTGTCGAGACCGGCTACATGCTTGGCCTCACACAGGTACGCGCGGCTAAGGTTGTCGTCGCTGTTCCTGCTGACTAAATTTTCCGAAACGACATAAAGAAAGGGGGCGCATATGGCCAGTCAAGATTGGTTCGATAAAGACTTTTATAAAGTCCTCGGCGTCTCCAAAGACGCTTCGGAAGCAGATCTGAAGAAGGTGTATCGCAAGCTCGCTCGCGAGTTCCACCCTGACTCCAACCAAGGCAACGCCAAGGCTGAAGCAAAGTTCAAAGAAATCTCTGAGGCCTACTCGGTGCTTTCCGATAAGGATCAGCGCGCAGAGTATGACCAGATTCGTGCCATGGGTTCCGGAGCACGCTTTAGTGCTGGCGGACCCCAGGGTGGTTTCGATGACGCCTTCAGTGGTTTTGGTCGCGGTGGACAGCAATACAACTTCCAGGGCGGCGGTTTCGAAGACATCCTCGGCGGCATGTTTGGTGGCGGTGGCCGTTTCGGTCAATCCTCTGGCGGCTTCCGTGGCTACGGTGGACCGCAGAAGGGGCAAGACATTGTCTCTTCGGTCACTATCGACTTCTTTGAAGCTTTCCATGGCGACACCATGAGCCTGACTACCAGCGAGGGTCGCACCGTCAAGGTGAAGATCCCTGCTGGTGTTGCCGACGCTCAGAAGATTCGTCTTCGTGGCAAGGGTTACCCCAGCCCCGACGGTGGCGAAGCAGGTGACATCGTTCTCACCGTGAAGGTGAAGAAGCACCCTGTCTTTGAACGCGATGGTTTGAACATCAAGGTCAACGTTCCTGTGACGTTCGTCGAGGCAACCCTCGGCGCGACGATCGAGGTTCCCACACCTGATGGAGAGAACGTGAAGCTCAAGGTTGCCCCTGGCACTCCGAGTGGACGTTCACTTCGTGTGAAGGGTCGCGGAATCAAGACAGCGAAGGACAGCGGTGACTTGCTCGCCGTTGTTCAGGTTGCCGTTCCTTCCCACCTCGATGACGCTGCTCGCGAAGCACTGGAGAAGTTCTCCGCTGTTGCGCCAACTGAGAACCCTCGCGCAGACTTGCTTTCAGAAGCTAAGCGCTAACAACTAACCAGAGAGAAAGGTTAAAGCATGGACGAGAATCAGCCCATCTTTACTATCTCGATGGCTGCAGAGCTTGCAGGTATGCACCCGCAGACTTTGCGACAGTATGACCGCATCGGCCTGGTTCAGCCAGGCCGAACAGCGGGTCAATCACGCCGCTATTCCATGCGCAATGTTGTCCAGCTCCAGGAAGTGGCCAGACTCAGTGCCGAAGGCCTTTCTCTTGAGGGCATCCGCCGCGTTCTGGAACTGGAAAACCAAAACGATGCACTGCGTGCCAGGGTTCGCGAACTTGAAGCCGCCCTGGCAGATGCTCTTCTGAACCAGCCAGGCCGTCGCGTCTTTGCTGCGGGTGCAGCGGGAGATGTGGAGAGCTTGCGTGCTGGAACACGTGCTCGCCGTCGCACTGATGTTGTGGTCTGGCGTCCCTTCGGGCGTGACTAGTCCTTCACAGTCCACAATTTCAAGAATTACTCACTGCCAGAGCGGTATCGCTTCTCGCTCAATTGCCAGATGCCATTTTTATCAATAACGGTAAGAATAGGGATGTGATCTATTTGGATAACCCACAGGTATGGACTCTCATCGGAGTTTTCAGTGCAGCGATTTTTGCCCTGATTGGTGTTGTTTTTGCAAGTTTCAGAATGATTGGAACAGGGCTTCGCGCAGAAATGGCAAGCATGCGAAATGAACTTGGTGCCCGCATGGATGCCCGGTTCGATCACTTAGACCGCGATGTTCAATTACTCATGACCAAAGAGTTTGGTGATCGTTAGAGTTATTCTGTTTTCATGACTGATTCCGGAATCCAGACTCTGCTCGATGACTACTTCGAGCTCATCCACACGCAAGACATGTCGCTCTTCGACAAGGTCTTCCACAAGGACAGCAACCTCTACTCCTCTGAGAACGATGAGATTGTGATTCGTCCAGCTGACTTCTATCGCGGACAAATGGAAGCTCGCACCTCTCCCCAAGATTCAGGGAATGCCCGACGTGACGAGGTTCTCTTGGTCGACCAGATTTCTCCAGAAGTTGCCCTGGCAAAGGTTCAGCTCGAGATGTTCGGTGGGGTTATGCAGGACTATTTGAACCTGCTCCGCGTAGACGGATCATGGTTCATTATTTCCAAGCTGTACAAGCAGGTTGGAAAGTCCGCATAGTCTCAAGGGGTGAGCACATTCCCTTTTGAGTCCCTCAGGCGTTTGCCTGATTTCGAGTCCCCAGAGCTTCTGGCCAGTGACGCCGCAGATCGCTTGCTGCTATCTGAGCTCAAACATGAGGTCGAAGCCGATCCCAGTCTGCTCGAGGCAGGGCTCGTCGTCATCGGTGACAGCTATGGTGCCATCACGTTGGCAGCGATTGCGGACTTAGGGTTTACCTCCGTTCGCGTGCATCAAGATGCACGCTCAGGTGAGCTCGCACTCGATAACAACGCCAAGGAACTTTCCATTACGGGTTTCACTCACCATGACTTGGATAAAGAGTTAGTCAGTGGTGCCCGCATCGTGGCGATGCGATTGCCCAGGTCTCTTGACCAACTCGATCAGTGGAGCTCACTCATTGCTGCTTATGCAGCCCCGAACGTGCAGGTGTTCGCCGGCGGACGCCTCAAGCACATGACTCTGGGCATGAATGATGTTCTCAAGCAGTACTTCGGCATGGTCGTGGCCAGCTTGGCTGTCCAGAAGAGCCGTGTATTGCGTGTGAAAGAACCCATGAGCGATGTCGCTCTTGAAGCTCTCTCCACATGGCCCAAGTCCAAGCGCTATGACGTCATTGATATGACCGTCTGTGCACACGGCGGCGTCTTTGCCGGAATCAATCTTGATATCGGAACGCGGGAGCTTCTCGCGGTCCTCGATCAGACTCCTACTGATGCCAAGCGCATCATCGACTTTGGCTGCGGTTCAGGTTTGCTTGCCGTGGCAATCTCCAGGCTTCGTCCTGGCGCCACGGTCATCGCAAGCGATCAGTCTTCAGCAGCTGTTGCGTCTGCCAAGGCAACTCTGGAGGCAAACGGTCTGGGTGGCGCTGTTGAGGTTGTGCGTGATGACGGGCTGTCCTCGCAAGCAGATGCTTCTGCCGATGTGATCTTGTTCAACCCCCCGTTCCACTCGGGTGCTGCCGTGCATTCTGACACCAGCGTGAGGCTGTTTGCTGAGGCTGGTCGTGTGCTCAAGCCAGGCGGAGAGCTGTGGGTCGTGGCAAACAGCCACCTTGGCTACAAGCCCATCCTGAACAATCTGGTGGGTGAAACGAAGGAGATCCGAAGGACTCCAAAGTTCACGGTTACCAGCTCTACTAAGGCCTAGTTCACAGCATTCTCACAGCCCTGGAGCCCTAGTTATTCCTAGTGTTTTCGGGTAAACTTGAGTCATCATCACTCAACTTTGTTGGGTGGTGAAATCCACACAAGGAGATAGAAAAACATGCAACAAGAGCCGCAAGAAGAAAAGAGCGCGCTCGAGCTATACGGTGTCAACCTCACCGAAATTGCAAAGAGCGGCAAGCTCGACCCCGTCATCGGTCGCGATGCGGAAATCCGTCGAGTCAGCCAAGTGCTTACTCGTCGAACCAAGAACAACCCCGTGCTGATCGGTGAACCAGGCGTGGGAAAAACTGCTGTCGTGGAAGGACTCGCCCAGCGCATCGTCGCCGGTGACGTCGCCGACAGTCTCAAAGGAAAACAGCTTGTCTCCCTCGATATCTCTGCCCTCATTGCAGGTGCAAAGTATCGAGGTGAATTCGAAGAACGCCTCAAGGCGGTCCTCAAAGAAATCAATGACTCAGACGGTCAGATCATTACCTTCATCGACGAACTCCACACCCTGATGGGTGCTGGCGGAGGCGAAGGCTCCGTGGCAGCAGCCAACATGCTCAAGCCCATGCTTGCTCGTGGTGAGCTGCGCCTGATTGGTGCAACCACCCTGGATGAGTATCGCGAGTTCATTGAGAAGGATGCTGCACTCGAGCGTCGCTTCCAACAAGTGTTCGTGGGAGAGCCCAGTGTTGAAGACACTGTGGCCATTCTGCGTGGACTGAAAGAACGCTACGAAGCCCACCACAAGGTGGCCATCGCAGACAACGCCCTCGTTGCTGCCGCTGCCCTGTCCAACCGTTACATCACCAGCCGCCAGCTTCCCGATAAGGCCATTGACCTCATCGATGAAGCAGCCAGCCGTCTGCGTATGGAGATTGACTCGGCCCCGGTCGAGATCGATGAACTGCGTCGCAGCGTTGACCGTCTCAAGTTGGAAGAGCTTGCTCTGAAGAAGGAGAAGGACGACGCCTCGAAGGAGCGCTTGGCCAAGCTGCGTGAAGACATGGCAGAACGTCAGGGTCGCCTCGATGAGCTCGAGAAGCGCTGGGAGTTGGAGCGTAATGCTCTGAACCGCGTGGGTGAACTCAAGACCAAGCTCGATGCCGCCCGTATTCAGGCAGAGCGTGCTCAGCGTGAAGGACAGCTCGAGCAGGCAAGCCGTTTGCTCTATGCGGAGATTCCTGAGCTTGAGCGTCAGTTGGCTGAGGCAGAGTCTGCTGAGCAGACCGACACCGAGCGCATGGTCAATGACCAGGTGACCAGTGACGACATTGCATCCGTCATTGCAGCCTGGACAGGTATTCCTGTTGACCGCCTGACCAAGGGTGAGACCGAGAAGCTCCTCACTCTTGAGGCAGAGATCGGCCGTCGCCTGATCGGCCAGAAGAAGGCTGTCCAAGCAGTTTCAGAATCTGTCCGCCGGTCACGTGCGGGCATTTCAGATCCTGATCGTCCCACGGGTTCCTTCCTCTTCCTCGGACCCACTGGTGTGGGAAAGACGGAGTTGGCTAAGGCGTTGGCGGAGTATCTCTTCGACGACGAGAAGGCCATGATTCGTATCGACATGAGCGAATACGGAGAGAAGTTCTCCGTCTCGCGTCTGGTGGGTGCTCCTCCCGGATATGTCGGATATGAAGCTGGCGGTCAGCTCACAGAAGCTGTTCGTCGTCGTCCCTACTCGGTAGTTCTGCTCGATGAAGTCGAGAAGGCCCACCCTGAGGTGTTCGATGTTCTGCTGCAGGTCCTTGACGATGGACGCCTGACCGATGGTCAGGGTCGCACCGTGGACTTCCGCAACGTCATCTTGATCCTCACCTCCAACCTAGGTTCACAGTTCTTAGTTGACCCTGACCTGAGTTGGGACGAGAAGGAACGCGCAGTCAACGAGACGGTACGCCAAGCTTTCAAGCCTGAGTTCGTCAACCGTCTCGATGACATCGTGGTGTTCTCGGCACTGAGCCAAGAAGACCTCGGCCAGATCGTGGAGCTCTACATCGACCGCTTGCAGAAGCGTCTGGGTGAACGCCGCCTTGAGCTGGCTGTCACACCTCAGGCTCGCACCTGGCTTGCCGAACGTGGTTATGACCCCATTTATGGAGCACGTCCACTTCGTCGCCTGATGCAGCACGAGATCGATGACCGTTTAGCAACCGCTCTCTTGGGTGGTGCTATCCGCGACGGCGACATCGTCCGAGTGGATCTAGATGGAGATCAGCTCAGTGTCGCTCCTGCATCGCCACAACCTGTCTACGACGCGGGAGATGAAGACCCCTTCATCGAAGCCGAGTTGATGGAAGACAAATAAATATTTCTCAACATTGGGAATAACAGCACGGGCATCCCGTTATCTCTCGTGGATGCCCGTGCTCTTGCATGGAAACCAACGTTCTCACACACAACACAAGGATGAACATGTCACGCAACGCACACACCAGCACTCCAATCAACCCTGTCTTGGCAGCTCGCTGGAGCCCTCGCTCTTTCGACACCACCGCAACCTTGACCCCAGCAGACCTCACTCCTGCATTTGAGGCAGCTCGCTGGTCGCCTTCGGCAAACAACAGCCAGCCTTGGCGTTTCATCGTGGGTTTCCGTGGAGATGACACCTTCAACGCCATCCTGCCCACCCTGGCCGGCTGGAACACTGCATGGATGCCCAACGCGTCAGCAATCGTCATTGCTGTTACTCAGACTGCTGGCCCCGATGGCACCCCAAACCAGTACGCCATCTATGACCTCGGACAGTCCGTTGCTCACTTCTCCATCCAGGCTCAGACCGACGGACTCTACGTTCACCAGGTTGCTGGAACCGACGTTGCTGCACTGAAGGAGATCTTCAACCTTCCTGCAGGCTACGAAGCATTCGTGGCAATCGCAGTGGGCAAGCTTGCTCCTGCTGATGAGCTTCCTGAGCCTCTTGCAGAGCGCGAGAAGGCACCTCGTGTTCGTCACGAGCTTGCTGAGATCGTTCGTTACGACGCATTCGAAGACTAAGTCTTTACCAATAAGGAAAGCCCCGAGATTATTTCTCGGGGCTTTCCTTATGTCTGTGTGAGTACTTAACTCAGAACCTTCTTCACTGCCTCAGCGAAGTAGTCAATGTCATCTTCGGTGGTGTCCCATGCGCACATCCAGCGCACTTCACCCGTGGCAGCGTTCCAGTCATAGAAACGGAACTCCTTGCGCAGTTCGTCAGCAACACCAGCAGGTAGGGTCACGAAGACACCGTT
>ERZ1034363.870-NODE-870-length-18788-cov-3.995404_pt1 | contig 18788 bp, 16 predicted proteins | sample MGYA00520616_ERZ1034363 | MGnify/ENA primary metagenome ERZ1034363 (study PRJEB33736, sample SAMEA104284506) | Azolla filiculoides | biome: Urban; feature: Water surface; material: Ditch water | place: Netherlands | collected 2015-10-28 | depth 0-0.1 m ...
AGCCGATACCCTGCTCGCCATGCGCTGGATCGCCATCCTGCGCGGCAGCACCAATCTGTCGCTGGCCGCCACCGGCGGCGTCCATACAGCGGACGACGCCCTCAAAATGCTCCTCGCCGGCGCCGACGTCGTGCACATGGCCAGCGCCCTGCTCAAACAAGGGCCGCAAGCCCTCAGCGACGTGCTGCAAGGCATGACCGACTGGCTACAAGAGCGCGAATACACCTCGGTCTCGCAGATGAAAGGCTCGATGAGCCAGCAGAATTCACCAAACCCCAGCACCTTCGCACGGGCCTCTTATCTGCACGTTCTCAATTCATTCACGCCACCGGCCGGGGTGCGTTACTGAAGATCGGGAGGCGCTTCGCCGCGCCTGCCAGAAAACAAAAAGCCGTTCAGGTTTGACTGAACGGCTTTTCTGTTTGGCGAACAAGCTTCGCTTGCTGATCCTGAATTCTGGTGCTCTGACGGGGTCGAAGTTGCCGCCTCCAAACACTTATTAACAGGGCTCCCTAAGGTCTTCACCTGGAGTCACATCGGGGCCAGATATCGGTAGATACAGGGTGAATGTGCTGCCAACTCCTGGTGTGCTATCCACTTCAATGCGACCACCATGGTCACACGCAATCCCCCAGGATATAGACAACCCAAGTCCAGTGCCCTTACCGACTGGCTTGGTTGTGAAAAACGGGTCAAAAATTCGTTTGATATTTTCGTCTGATATGCCGACTCCCGTGTCATTTACTGCGATCGTGACACTGTCGCTCTCATGTTTCGTCGTGATGGTTATTGTCCCGAACTGGACAATCGATTGAGCTGCATTTAATAGCAAGTGCATGAATATCTGATTTATTTTTCCAAGGTTGCAGCGTACCTGTGGAAGTTTGCCTAGTTTGCATACGACCTCAGCCTTTTGCTTGAGTTCGTTCGAGGCAATATTAAGAGTGGTTTCCAGGCCAACATTGATATCTGCCAGTTGCAGTTCAGTGCTATCGATACGCGCAAAACTTTTAAGGTCTGCAACAATTTTCCGCACACGTTCCAGCCCATCGCGGGATTCCTTGATCAAGGAATGGAAGTCATTACTGAGGTAATCAAGCTCGGCACCATCAAGTCGCTGTTTCAGCGCGAAAAGGGCTTCTCCCTGTGGTGCGCCGGCACCAATCCACGATTCGAGCTCAACAGCGATATCCAGGAGCAATCTGGTGTAAGCATTCAATGTTCCCAAATTGGAAGTTACATAGCCGATCGGGTTATTGATTTCGTGGGCCACGCCAGCAGCCAGGAGGCCAATCGAGGCAAGCTTCTCAGACTGAAGTAATTGTTCATGTGATTGAGCCAACTCGTCGATTGCTATTTTCAGTTCGTAGGTGCGCTCATCAATCAACGCTTCAAGTTCGCTATTCCGTTCATTCAAGCGCTGCATCGGATAGACCTCGCCTTGCTCAGCGAGACCGAAAGGGATCGAAATGCCACTATGCGTGATCATCCAATTGCCATTTTCACGCCTGAAAATAAGGACCAGGCGGGCGGTTTCTCGCGCCAAAAACGACTCGGGAACTGGCAAATGAATGTGAAAAAAGGCAGTTGCCGATACGACATCGTCGCTGAGATCCTGAAGCGAGAGGTCCAGCATTTCAATTTCTATACGCTGGGGTATTTGTTCAAAATCCAGCAGGGTCACCTTTATCCACTCATTCGTGTCGGTGATGAGTTGGTCGCTACTTCCTGCGTAGCCGCTAAAGTTTTGGCTAAAACGTGCCGCCAGCCTTTGATCGCGTGACGCGTACATCTCAATGTATTCGTCAAACAGCGACTGAATCAATTTTTTGCGTTCAGCTAACATCTTCAAAGGAAATTCGGCAAAGCCATAAGATGACGGGTGGAAAGATGGATTTTTACGAGATTAATGGTCCGTTTGGGCGTTTCGATCTAGCGAAATCGACCCATCGTATACTAGCTATTCAGGGTGGCCGTAAGCGATGCAAGCTCTTCGGCTGAATCTGCCAATATGCTTGTCAGTGTTTCTCCATCGACCAATAGTTCAATGTCAGCCAGCATTCCCTGCTTGCCCATTCCAGAGAGTTCGGCCAATGGCGACTCGACTGGTGAAAGCTGGTCCGCCAGAAGCAGGGTATCGCCGAGCGATGTGGCGGGCATGGCAAGATAGCCGCCCCAGAGCGATTCGATTGCGCCGAGGATGTTTTCAGGCACATCCAGTGCGCGCAATACGATATGACCCAGTTTTGCTTCGGTATCGTTATGCCAGGCCTCAAGGCCGTTCTCCAGCAGTCCGGGAAACTCCGCGGCTCTAGAGATCAGGTAGAAGCCACCGACCTCATGCACGATCCCGGCAAAAAAGGCCGCCTCAGGGTCTTGCTTGGTTACATGGCGTGCGATTACCCTGGCCAGTGCAGCAACATTAGCCGAGTGTTCCCAAAGTCGATGAGCCAGAGCAAGGTGCTCGGAAGAGTGCGCCATTCCCTCCATCTGGCGCACGATGACCGCCGTAGCCATCGAGCGCAAGGTCGTGAAGCCAAGCCGTGACACGGCACTGCGCACATCACTGACGGCACGCCCGGAGGGGTTGTAGGCCACCGAATTGGCGATACTGACCACCTTTGTGGAAAGTATCGGCTCTGCCGAAATAAGCTTGCTCAATTCGCTGATGGCGCAATCCGGATTGTCCAGTGCGCGCCGAACTCGCAATGCAATGTCGGCATGGGTGGGAAACACCATGTCGCCGAGAGCAGCTTTCGCTACCAGTGCATCTAACGCTACCTGATTGTCCATGTCTTTTCTCTCAGTGCCCCACGCCGTAGCTGATGATTGCAGCCGGGATGTTGTCGAGCGGAATGGTTTGATCCGTGGCCCCCAGTTTGATGGCCTCCTTGGGCATGCCGAAAACGACACAGCTGGCTTCGTCCTGGGCAATCGTCCGGGCACCCGCATCATGCATCTCCTTCATGCCGCGAGCGCCATCGTCGCCCATTCCGGTCATGATGATGCCAAGCGCATTGGCGCCGGCGAATTTGGCGACGGAACGAAAAAGCACATCGACTGAGGGCTTGTGGCGATTGACCAGCGGTCCGTCGGCGACATCGACGACGTATTGCGCGCCGTTGCGTTTGAGCATCATGTGCCGTCCGCCGGGTGCAATCAATGCCAGGCCGGGGATGACCCGATCGCCATTTTTTGCTTCGCGCACCTCGATCTGGCAGAGGCTGTTCAGACGCTCGGCGAACATCGCCGTGAATTTTTCCGGCATGTGCTGGACGATCACAATGCCCAGAGAAGTGGCTGGCAGTTTGGTCAGGACAGCTTCCAGGGCCTGCGTGCCACCCGTCGAGGTACCGATGGCAACCACCTGATCGGTCGTGCGTTCGAGTGTCCGGTGGCTAGCCGCGCTGAGCATGACGTCTGCCGTCAGCTTTGGACGATCGATGGCCGTGGCGCGAACGGCGCGCATGTTGGCCCGGGCAGCGCTGCGTACAGCCTGGACGATATCGTTGGAACTGTCTTCAAGGAAACTTTTCAGCCCGATCTTGGGCTTTGTGATGATCGACACAGCGCCCGCTGCAAGCGCCTCGAATGTGGCCAGAGCGCCATTTTCGGCCAGGGATGAGCAGACGACGACCGGCGTTGGGCGCTCGGCCATGATTTTTTTCAGGAAAGTAATGCCATCCATACGCGGCATCTCGATGTCGATGACCAGAACATCCGGCCAGGCGACTTTCATCTTTTGCATCGCAAAGAGCGGGTCGGCCGCCGTTGCAATGACCTCGATACCGGGGTCGCTGGTCAGAGCCTGGGCAACGACCTGACGGACCAGGGCCGAATCGTCGACGATCATGACTTTGATCTTGTCAGCCATAGGGGCTCCTGATCTCGGCATTCGACCCTTGCGGGAAGGCCAGCCAAACGTCGCCACTCCAGATGTCGAAATGCAATTTTCGGCGTCCGCTGCCCCCTACATGTTCGGCCATTAGCGCGATATGGTTCGCGGCCAGCAGTTGTCGCCCGTGGGCCACATTACGCGGGCCGATATCCATTTGCTTGCCGGATGGGTCAGCCAGCATATTGGCGCCGCCGAACAATTTGGCCTGATATTCACTGGGTCGCGTTCCTGCTGCCTCCACCTGCTGCAGGAAAAGTTCGAATGCCTCACTGGCGAAGCGGCCATCCAACTTGGCATTGGCCGGACGCTTGCGCTCCGTCAGCATGTAATGACACATACCGCCAATGTGCCGTCTTGGGTGCCACAGGGTGATCGATACACATGAACCGAGCAAGGTCGAGATGCGCGCGTCTTTCCCACCGAAGTAAAAGTCTCCAGGGTTGAGAAATACCGTTTTTATCCCGACAGCTTGCTGACTCATGGCTTTCGATAGATGGTTGGAAGAACCGCTTCGACGCGATCCGTGATGCCGTTCAGTGTTTCCGAATGTCCGATAATCAGGTAGCCACCGGATTTGAGGCGTGGCAGAAGATTGTGCACCACTCTGGTCTTGGTCTGTGGATCGAAGTAAATCATGACGTTGCGCAGGAAAATGACTTCGAATTCGCCAATTTCCGCATCAATCGGGTTCATCAGGTTGATTTGATAGAAGTGCGTCTTTTTTCGCAACTCGGGGGCAATCAGGAAAGTTCCGGCATGGGAGCGGACGCCCTTCAGACAGTATTTCGTCAGATACCCCGGCGGAATGCCTTCGGTGCGGGCCAGTGAGTAGTGACCGGTCGCCGCCTTGGCCAGCACCTGGGTGCTGATGTCGGAACCGACGATTTCCCACGGTGTGTTGGGCAGGTTGTCGGCAAGCACCATGGCTAGTGTGTAGACTTCCTCGCCACTCGAACTGGCCGCACTCCACACTCGGAAGGTAGTGGGGCTCTTGCGCTTGCGGATGATTTCATCGCGCAGAAAAGCGAAATGCTTGGGCTCACGGAAAAAATAGGTTTCGTTGGTGGTCAGCAGATCGACCATCGTCTGCAATTCTTCAGGGTGCTCGCCGGTAGCCAGCATCCGGTAATACTGCGTGAAACTGCCAAGCTCATAAACCTTCAGGCGTCGGGTCAGACGACCGACGAGCAGTATCTTTTTGGCATCGCTCAGGCTTATGCCGGCAATCTTGTAGATCAGCCGCTGAAAGAGGGCGAATTCCTGGTCGGTGATAGGGCTGGGCTCGGCCATCAGAACAACTCGATCTTCTTCTCGGTGGTTTTGGGTTTCTGTACCAGCGTGTCTGCGTAGCTTTTTTCTTCGCGGGCAATCACTTCGGCGGTCGCCATATTGGTCACCATCCGTCGGCAAAACGCATCACCCGTCGTGGGCAGGAAGAGCACCTTGCGCGACCACGGTCCGAGAAAGTCCGAGGCGAGCAGGGGAATGCCTTCGCGATTAAGCCATTCCTTGGTGAAGTCGGCATTGCGGGCGCCGATGGTCATAAGGTTTCCGGAAGTATTGATGATCGTGCCGCCGCCAAAAGCCTTGGCCTGGATTCGGACTTTCTTGGCACCGCGCTGAAGCAGGGCGTTGAGCAGCGCTTCCATGGCATAGGCACCAGAGAGCAGGGAATCGACATCATCATTGCTGCCACGCCGGATGCTGGGCAGCATGAAGTGATTCAGTCCGCCAACGCGCGCCTGAGGGTCGAACAGGCAGACGGCGATGCACGAGCCAAGGAGCGTAGACAGAGGACGATCAGGCTCTATGGCCCAGGCGCCCGGATGGATGGTCCGGGCGAGGCGCTCGATTTCCTGGGATGAAAGTTTGCTGTAGTCCATGGGTTCGGCGCATCCGTACATCAGGTGAAAGCCGGCAAGAGCAGCGTTGTTAGGTGATGAAGGTTTTGTCTCCGCTGCTCGCCTACCCTTATTCAATCGATGTATGTAACTTACGCTGCCTCACTTTCGCCACCGCTATCTTTCCCGGTCAGCTGGGCGATTTCCTCGACTGAAAGCACTTTGTTGATATCGAGGAGGATGACAAACTTCCCGGCGATCTTACCCATGCCAAAAATGAAATCGGCACGGATTTTTGCCCCGAAAGAAGGCGGGGGTTCAATTTCGCTGCCTGGAATTTCCAGCACTTCGGACACCGCATCGACGATGATGCCAATATCGTGACGGGTATCTTCATCCGGCACTTCGACAATGACGATGCAGGTCCGTCTGCCGACTTCGGTGGTTTTGCCGCCAAAGCGTGCGGAGAGATCAATGACCGGCACGACGGCGCCGCGCAGGTTGATCACGCCGCGAATGAAATTAGGCATCATCGGGATTTCGGTCAGATTCCCGTACTCGATGATTTCCTTGACGTTGAGAATGCCGACGCCAAACATCTCGCCGGAGAGGGAAAAAGTCAGATATTGGGAAGGCGCTTCGTCGACTTTGGCGACGACGGCACTTCCCTTGGCTTGCACGAGCTGTCCCATGATGAATCCTCAATAGCGCTCGAAGTCACCTTCGTTGACCTGAACCGCAGCAGCACGGGCAGCAACGCGCGGCTTGGAGCCTGTCGGTGCGCGCCCGGCCGGCGGTGCAAAGTTGCGGGTTGCGCCACGCTGGCTTTCGTCAAGCTGGAAGAAAGTCATCGTCTGCTGAAGCTGCTCGGCTTGTGAGCCCAGTTCTTCGGCCGTGGCGGCCAGTTCTTCGGAGGCGGAGGCATTCTGCTGGGTAGCCTGGTTGAGCTGGCCCATGGCGCCGTTGATCTGGGCGACACCGGACGATTGCTCGGAAGAAGCAGAGGCGATTTCCTGAACGAGGTCGGAAGTCTTGCGGATGGTCGGGACCATCTCGGTGAGTAGCGAGCCAGCACGCTCAGCCTGTTTTACGGAAGACGAAGCCAGATTGCCGATTTCCTGGGCGGCGACTTGCGAACGCTCCGCCAGTTTGCGGACTTCAGCCGCGACCACTGCGAACCCCTTGCCATGATCACCGGCGCGAGCAGCTTCGATGGCGGCATTCAAGGCCAGCAGATTGGTCTGGTAGGCAATGTCATCGATGATGCCGATCTTGCTGGCGATGCTCTTCATGTCGTCGACCGTCTTGCTGACCGCTTCGCCACCCTCGGCAGCTTCCTTGGCAGCCTTGGAGGCCATGCCGTCGGTGACCTTGGCGTTTTCGGTATTTTGCGAGATGGAAGCGGTCATCTGCTCCATCGACGACGTGGTTTCCTCGACCGAAGCGGCCTGCTCGCTGGACGACTGGGAGAGCGACTGGGCAGTGGCAGATACCTGGCCTGCTGCATTCGTCAGGTTGTCGGCTGCGGTGCGTACCTCGCCGATGATCTGGGTCAGCTTGCCAATCATGTTCTGCATGGCCGACATCAATTGGCCGACTTCGTCCTTGCTGTCGGATTCGAGCTTGACCGTCAGGTCGCCATCGGCAATGCGACTGGCCACATTGAGTGCTTCATTGATTGGTCGCGTAATGCTGAGAGTGATGAACCAGGCAAATGCGACGGTGAGCAAAATTGCAACGATACTGACAATCTCGATCAATCGGACCGCAGCGCTAGCGCTATCCTCTGCGCCCTTGCCTGTTTTCTCCATGGCCTTGATCTGAAATTCGATGAGGGAATTGACGCTGGCAATATATTCACTTTGTGTCTTGCGCAGTTCGCCCTGCATCAAAGTCACAATCTCGGCACGCTTGTCTGCCTTGAGCAACTCCAGAAACTTGTCTTGTGACGCAACATAGGCTGTGCGTGCTGCGAGGAGTTTTTTGAGAATCTCTTTGCCTTGTTCGCTCCGGATGGTCTTTTCGAGCTTCTCGAAATTCTCCGTGATTATTTTTCGTTGAGCCGGAATGGTTTCGAGTGCTTTTTGTTGCTCAGCGCCTGTAAAGATATAGGCATTGCGCAATTGTCGCGCGATAACGTTGATCGAATCGATAATGCTGTTGGCTTGGAGCACTTTCGGGAAGCGATCATTGGCCATCGAATCAATGTCCTCGCTAAGCGCGTTTAGCCGAAGGTAACTAATTGAAGAAATGACAATCAGCAAAGCTAGCGTGATCGCAAAGCCAATCCCTAGGCGGACGCCGACTTTCAGATTTTTGAACATGATCTACCCCTTCTTGAAGTGCAATACGTTAATTGTTTGGTAGTGCTGTGCTTGTCTGGTGGGTTTTTCCAGGTAGCAGTTTTCGTTCTTCGCTTTGGCTGACGGTGTGTACCAGTGCGGCTACATCGAGAATGAGCGCAACCTCACCGCTGCCCAAAATGGTTGAACCGCCGATGCCGCGCAGGTGACGGAACATGACACCGAGTGGCTTGATCACCGTCTGGAATTCACCCATCAACTGATCGACCACGATACCGGCGCGCTGGCCGGCAAACTGGACGACGACGATGCTTTCCCGCGGAGGGCATTCGCCCGGGACTTCGAATAGCTCGCGCAGGCGTATGAAAGGCAGTGCCTCGCCACGCAGGTTCATGAAATTGCGGTCGCTCGGCAGGTTCTTGAGTTCGATGCATTCGACGACTGTGTCCAGCGGGATGACGTAAGCTGCTTTGTCTACCCCGACCAGGAAACCGTCAATGATGGCCAGTGTGAGCGGCAGCCGAATCGTGAACGTGGCACCTTCGCCCTCGACCGATGCGACGTCGACCGCACCGCGCAGGCCCTGGATGTTGCGTCGTACGACATCCATGCCGACGCCACGCCCGGAGAGATTGGATACCTTTTCCACCGTCGAGAAGCCGGGTTCGAAAATGAGGTTGACGATTTCGCTGTCGGAGAGGGTTTCGCCGGGCTGGATGATGCCGCGCTCCAGCGCCTTGGCCGTGATCTTTTCCTTGTTCAGGCCGCCGCCGTCGTCGGAGATTTCGATGACGATGCTGCCGGAGTCGTGATACGCGTTGAGCGAGACGTGTCCACACGCCGGTTTGCCGCGTTCGAGCCGGACGGCAGTGGGTTCGATGCCGTGGTCCAGCGAGTTCCTGACCAGGTGCATCAACGGGTCGCCAATCTTTTCAACCACGGTCTTGTCGAGTTCGGTTTCCGCGCCGCTGATCACCAGCTCGATTTCCTTGCCCAGTTCTTTCGAGACATCGCGAACAACGCGGTTGAAGCGGGTAAAGGTCTCGCCGATCTGGACCATGCGCAGTTGCAGCGCCGAGTCGCGGATATTTTCAACGAGACGGGAGAGCACCGAAGTGGCTTCGACGAGATCCCCCTGCTTGCTCTTCTGGGCCAGCAGGTTGGCTGAGGCACCGGCAATGACCAGTTCGCCGACGAGGTCGATCAATTGGTCCAGCTTGTCAGCCTGGACGCGCACGAGGCGGGCTTCCTTGGCCTTCTTGTCGCTGACCTGGGCTTGCTTGCTGACGGCGGCATCGACGATTTCCTTGTGCACCACCTTGTTGTCGACCAGGATTTCGCCGAGTTGTGGCTGGGGCTTTTCCTCGTCTGCATCGACACTCTCGGTCGAGACTTTCTGGGCGCTCAGGCCTTGCTCCACTTCAGCCTGGGTCAGCGCGCCGCAGCGGACCAGTATTTCCCCGAGGCGCATGGTGTCTTCGGGCAGTTCCTGGATGTGCTTGATGTATTCCGACAACTTGCTGTTCGGCGCCAGGATACGCAGGTCGCAATCCTCGCGGACGAAGTCGAAGACGCGTTCGATATCGGCCTTGGAACTGCGGGTCTGGAGCTGAATCTCGAACCCGATGTAGCAGGATTCCGGGTCCATCTCGGCTGCCGCCGGCATGGCATCCGTCATCGTTTCGATGCCCAGTATTTCGCCGAGGGTGGACAGGTAGCGGATGAAGGAGAGCGGATCCATGCCGCCACGCAGGACGTTTTCACCAAATCGTACAGAAATGTGCCAGCTGTCGGTCAGAACGATGCCGCCGCCGGAGGTTTCGACTTCAACCGTGTTGTCCTGCAGGGTGAGATTGGCCGCTGCGATGTCGGGGGTGCGGATGCTGTCGAGGAATTGCTTGAGGCGCTCGGTCAGCGCGTCGCCGCTGGCCTGTAGCCCGGCATCGGGGTTTTCGCCTTCAGCGGCCAACACGTCGATCAGGCTGACCATGTGGTCGCAACATTCGAGCAAGAGCGTGGCGAGTGGGGGACTAACCGCCAATTCATTGTTGCGCAGTGCATCGAGCAGATTCTCCACGCGGTGCGTGAAGGTTTCGATGAAGTGGCATTCAATGACGCCGGAGCCGCCCTTGATGGTGTGAGCAGCGCGGAAGATGCTGTTGATGTTGTCGTGATCGTCCGGATTCTGTTCAAGTTGCAAGAGGCCGGATTCCATCTCGGCAAGCTGCTCGCGACTCTCCTGAATGAAGACGCTGGTGATCTCGTCCATGGTTTTTCTCCGCTCGCTCAGGAGGCTTCGTGGGCCGGGATGACCAGCGGGTCGCCAAATTCAGTCGCCATGTTGCAAAAATCGATGACCGAACTGACCGCCTGGCTATGCGCTACGATGCGCACACATTTTCCGGCGCGTTGGGCTTCCATTTTCAGAAGCACCAGTAACTGAAGGCCGGCGGTGTCCATTTCCGACACCTGAGCAAGATTCAGTTCAAGCTCGCTACTTGACGCGAGCGCATCGAGCAGCAGCTGTTTTTGCTCAAGTGCATTGTAGATGGTCAGATCTTCGGTGATGGCGAGTGGTTCGCTGGACGACATGATGCATGTCCTTAAAACAGTTCAATCCGTGATTGGGCTGGCGCCGCAGAAGTCGTTTCCCGTTTGAGCGACGTCTGGTGGGCCGTACGCTGACTTTCCATAACGTAATGGCTGTACAGCGTTTCCAGATGCTGGGCGATCGGTGTGAAAACAAAATTGGCGTCTTCGTAAGCGCGCAGGCGTTCGGAGAGCAGGCTGGCGTGTTCGTCGAGTTGCGACAGCGCCTTCATCACCTGTTCAATCTGCTGCCGGCTGACATCCTGAAACTGAACGCTGGCCTGCGCTTCCATGAACATCTGGGCAAGCTGGCTGCTGCTTTCAACGACTTGCGCGAGCACCCCGGCCTCATGGCGCATCAGCTCTTCATAACTCTCGCCCAGCTCGTTCAGTTGCCCGGAGAAGAACTCCAGCATTCCTCGCTCCTTGGCGAGGTTGACGTTTGACAGCTTGTCCTGGAACTGGGCTTCAATATGTTCCGCGACGGCGGCAATGCCCTGGCTGATCTTGACCACGGCCATTTCCGTTTCGCCGGAGAGCTTGCGCACCTCGTCGGCAACAACAGCGAAACCCCGCCCGGCTTCGCCGGCGCGCGCAGCTTCGATGGCGGCGTTGAGGGCAAGCAGATTGGTTTGACCGGCTACGTGCTTGATCAGCTGGACCAGAGACTCCAGGGAGCGGGCTTCCTGCACGACCTGTGTGACGCGCACCTGATCCTGGTCGGCTTCTTGCAATCGCTGCTGAACGTAGCCTTCCATCTTGATGACGACGGCCTGATTTTGGGCGATGCGTTTTTCCGAGTCACGGACCAGAATGGAGGTTTGATCCGATGTCGTATTGACGAAGCGATCCAGACGTGTGACGACGTCATCGATGGTTTGTAGCCGCTCGACGATGCTGAATGCGGCTTTTTCGGTATCGTCGATGACACGCTTCAACTGCCCGCGCACGACTTCGTTGAAATCGCGGACCTGGGTCAGCTCTCCGGATACTTCGTTGGCCACTGAATGGAAGACGCTCTGTTTATCTTCGCCCTTTTCGGCAATCCGGCTCAGACCCAGCATGTAGTCTTTGAAGAAGGCCTTTGAGACCAGACGCTGTGCGATGAAAGCAGCAAAGACGATGACGACCGTACCAATTGCATCGGCAAGCGGTGCTGGCGTGAAGGTGTCGTGGAACCAGTCGTGCAGGAAATAGACGGTACTTGCCGCACCCAACGCGACCAGCGTGGCTACGATCAACGCGCGCTGCAGAAGCTTTGAAAAATCCATGGCCTTAGCGAACGACTAGTTTGATCGTGTTAAGCAACTCATCCGCCGTAGCCGGCTTTACGATCCATCCCGATGCACCGGCCGCCTTGGCTTCGAGTTTCCTAGATTGTTGCGACTCGGTCGTCAGAAACAGAATCGGTACAAATTTGTAGGCGGGTAACTTGCGGACTTCCTTGATCAGCTCGATGCCATTCATGCCGGGCATGTTGAGGTCTGTAATCAGCAAATCGATCTTGATGCCGGATTGCAGCTTGCGCAAAGCTTCTTCAGCGTTTGATGCCTTTTCTGTCGCATAGCCCGCCTTGGACAGAATGTTCGAGATGCTGAGGAGGATGGTGGCCGAGTCATCGACCAGGAATATTGTTTTCATGGTACAGAAATGTCACTAATGATATTTAAAATCGAATATGTTGTTTATACAATTTCATGCCATGGATGAGTTGATATAGGTCAATGAACTGTCAGTCACTAGAAATTTAAGTTGGCCGAGGCATCGACAGGAGCGACAGTGGTGGCTATTGATTTTTCACGCTGCCACTCTTTCCTCTACTGATATCTCTATGATTCTTAGTGGGAGATCGGAAATTTGGTGTATTTTTGACATGGTCTGACAGAACCTTTGGCATCCTGCGCTGAGGATTTCTCCGAAGATGCGCTGAAAAAATCATTCGTTATAGTACGAGTGCGAGTGAACAACGGGCCCGAATAAGTGCAAAAAATATTGAAATATGAAAAATATAAACAATATATTTTCGGGTGAATTTTTCGATTTTCGGCTCATAATCTCCAGTTATTTCCTAACTGAAAGCTTAGGGAGCGTCTAAATGTTCCGGGGCGACTCAGGTTGATTGGCCCCTCGCTGGTTTGTTGTTTGGTGGTATTTGATAACTTTGTCACTTCTTTGTTGTTGTGGTGCTTGCAAGGTGCCTCATGCTAGCTCTCCGAACGTCCAATCATTTTCGTGGCAAGAGTGTCGCTCAGGACAATGGCTCAGTATTTTTGGTCCTTGGCGTCATTGTTTTCGCCTTGTCGGCCCTTTGGCATCTACAAAACTTGGCATTGGCTCAGGTTGAAGTAAGCACACAAAATCTTGCCAAATCGGTCGAGCAGACCATAGAGGGGGCAATCGACGCTGTTGATTACGCGCTGCAAAGCTCATCCGACGAAATCAATCACCAGCTGTCCAGCGGTGCCCCTGACGCAGCAAAGGTCAATCAGTTTCTTGCCCGCCATCAAGAACGGGTAGCCCATATGGACTTGCTCCGCGCCACCAATGCAGTGGGCGAAGCGATCTATGGCAAAGGCGTTGATCCGGCGCAAAAAGCCAGCCTGGCCGAACGTGATTATTACAAACAGCTGCGTGATGATCCCAATCTGGGATTGGTGATCTCAGAGCCAATTATTGGCAAAATTTCTCAGAAATGGATCTGGCTTATGGCCAGACGGCTGAAAAATCCTGATGGCAGCTTTGCCGGGGTCGTCTATGGCTCAATCTTTATTGACGATATCGTCAAGATGTTTGACGCATTGAATCTTCCTCCAGGGAGTGCAGTGTCATTACGTGATCAGAGCCTATCTGTCGTTGCGCGTACAACATTTGACGCAACCAAGCCTTTACCGATTGGCGACAAAAATGTATCTCCAGCGTTTCGTGCAGCCATCGAAAAAAATGCTGCCGAGGGCATATACGACAGTGGCAATGGTGCTGCGGATGGGGTGCGGCGCATCTATTCATATCATCGCAACCCGAAGTATGGTTTTACCGTTCTTGTCGGTATTCCCAAGGCTGTTGCAATGGAGGAATGGAACAGGCAGGCGGCAACAATCATTGTCCTGCTTTCATTATTTGTCGCGGGCTACTTTTGGTTAGCGCGCTCCAGCAGGGCGGCATGGGCGCTCCAGCGGCGGAATCTGAAAGATTTGTCCGAAACCCAGTTTGCTCTGGATCGAGCGGGTATTGCAATTCACTGGGTTAGTGCCGAGACAGGGCAGCTTCTCTACGTGAATCAAAGTGCAGCCGAGATGCTCGGATATACAGTTGAAGAGATGCTGCAGTTGAAAATACCGGATCTTGACCGAAACGTTCCTGCCGGGGACTTCAAGCAGATTACCGGAACCATGTTTGCCAATGGAACCGCGCACTTTGAGAGCACCTTGACGCACAAGGATGGTTCACTGGTACCTGTAGAACTGGTCGGTTATGTGTTTCCAGAGCAGGAAGGCCATCCACGCCGATTTATTACGTTTCTCACCGACATCACTGAGCGCATAGCCCAGGCGCAGGCGCTGATTTCCGCCAAGGAAGCCTCGGAAGCTGCGAGTCTGGCAAAGAGTCGGTTTCTGGCTAACATGAGTCACGAAATAAGAACCCCGATGAATGCCATCATCGGCATGACCCATATCCTGCGTCGGAGCATATCGACGCCAGACCAGTTGGACAAACTGGGAAAAATTGCCGCGGCTGCCGAGCACCTGCTTGGCATCATCAACGATATCCTCGACCTCTCAAAAATCGAGGCCGACAAGATTGTTCTAGAGAAGATGAACTTCGATCTTGAATCGGTGCTGACGCGCACCTGCAGGATCGTTATTGACCGCGCCCACGCAAAACAGCTAGAACTGATTGTTGATATTGAACCGGGTGTTCGGATTCTTAATGGCGACGCCAGTCGCCTCAGCCAGGCCTTGCTCAATTACCTGGTCAACGCCATAAAGTTCACCGAGTGTGGAACTATTACCCTACGGGTACGTGCCGTAGAAAAATCTGAAACCGACATATTGTTGTGCTTCGAGGTCCAGGATACTGGTATCGGAATAGCGCCAGAAGCTCTAGGCAGGCTGTTTCAATCGTTTGAGCAGGCTGACAGTTCGACGACGCGTAAGTATGGCGGCACCGGACTCGGCTTGGCTATTACCAGGCGTTTGGCCAATCTCATGGGCGGAGACGCTGGTGTTGAAAGCACAATCAACGTTGGCAGCACCTTCTGGATGACTGCTCGGTTTGGTCTCGTCAGTATCGATGCTGGAAGGCACCAGATTCCCGAATTGAAAGGGATGCGCGCACTGGTCGTTGATGACACGCCGATGACCTGTGTGGTTCATGCACAGTTATTACGTATGGTCGGCATCGATGCGGAAGTGGCTTCCTCCGGCGAAGAGGCGGTCAATATGGTCATCCGGGCCAATCAAGATGGCACACCGTTCGATCTATTGCTAGTCGACATGTTGATGCCCGGAGTCGATGGCTTTGAAATGCTGTCAATGCTGCAGCGCCAGCAAACTCAGATACCCATGGCTTGGCTGGTCACTGCTTCCGGGGACACTGCAATCCTCGACGATGCCCCACTTGCCGGTTTTTCGGAGACGCTCCTCAAACCACTTTCAATAAGCATCCTCCATCAGGCATTGATGAAGCATCTACATACCTTGCTTCATCAAGCTGAAAACGTGACTCCCCTGCTAACAGATCATGCCGAAATATCATTTGAATTCCTTAAACGAAACTATCCGGATATGCGCCTGTTGCTCGTTGAAGATGAGCCTATCAATCAGGAAGTCGCCCGAGAAATCCTCGCAGAACTGGGCTGGAAGATCGACGTTGCCAACAATGGTCGTGAAGCCGTAGAACTTGTCAGTCAGCATCGCTACGATGTCATCCTGATGGATATGCAAATGCCCATCATGAGTGGCTTGGATGCGACCCGCCTGATCCGTCAGTTGCCCGACTGCAAAGACATACCGATTCTGGCCATGACGGCAAATGCATTCGTTGAGGATAGAGAAGCATGTTTCGATGCTGGCATGAATGATTTCCTGATCAAGCCAGTCATGCCTGACATATTATTTGATACCTTGCGGGGGTGGGTAACAAGCTGTTAAGGCAGCGGTGCCAAGTAGTTTGATCGCCTATCTGGAGAAACTGAGCGGGTTGGCCCTACGTAACGTTCTCACAAATCGGAATCACTGTCGCTCCCGTCATCTGCCCCTTGAATCCCATGTGGGCAAGAGCGTAGGTGACGGTATTTTTGGATATGGGGCGATCCCGATTGGTCATCGAGGGGAAGAGCAGGCGGCTGCTGCCGGTTAAGACGTGCAGTTCCTTGAGATATTCGATGACCTGCTTGCTGAGCGGCACGATGTGGGCCTCACGCATCTTTATGACTTCTTTCGGAATGCGCCATAAGGCAGCATCGAAATCGAACTGCGCATCACGGCGCTCGGCCTTATCCTGTTTGCGTTGGGCTGAGGGGTCGATGTCCTGGGCCAGGAGCTTGCGCGCTTCATCACGCTTGTCGCAGGCTTGGGCGAGGCTGGTTTCGGGGTAGGTTCCCAGAGCGAGGGTCTTACGCTTGGCGTCGAAGCGGTAGTCCATCCGCCAGAGCTTCGCGCCGCTTGCCTGGACCAGGAGGTACATCCCTTTTTCGTCGGCCAGCTTGCGGGTTTTCTCGCTGGGTTTTGCCATTCTGACGGCTGCATCGGTAAGCGCCATGGTGTACCTCACATCGAGAAATTGGCGGTATTTCAGCGTTTATACCGTCAGCTTTCTCGGGTGCCGTCAAAATTGTCGGTATTTCATAAGACAACTTTAGGCCGTATTGGACAACATGGCAGTAAAAAACCCCGTACTGGCGGGGTTTTTTGGACTACCGTGGATTACGGTAGTTGATAATTTGGTGCGTCCTGACGGGCTCGAACCGCCGACATTCTGCGTGTAAGGCAGACGCTCTACCAACTGAGCTAAGAACGCACGTATCAAAAGTGGCTACACGGTCACTCTAAGTGAGAGCCATCAAATCAAGGTTCAGTTTGTTCAACTGATCCAGTAACTTGATTCTTGATAACTGGTGCCCCGGGCCAGACTCGAACTGGCACACCTTTCGGCGGCGGATTTTGAATCCGCTGCGTCTACCGATTCCGCCACCGGGGCAGCAGAGCGCGCATTATCCATGAATCACTTCTTTGATTCAAGCTGATCTGCACAGGGGAATGTTTTTGACAGCGCCGCCGCGACCTGCGTCGCGGTGCTGGCGGGGGAGTTTGGCGGCAGATGCTCAAGGTGCGCAAGGACGGATCGCACCAGGCGGTAAGACAAATCCTTTTCATCCGGCAGGCAGATGGCGTTCAGGGAAACGCCGATTTTTCCTGCCAGATAATCACTGACCGCATAGCCATCGGCGAAGCCGGAAACATAGGCCATGCAACGGGCGCCGCGTATCGATTGATGGGGGTCGGCGCTGGGCTTGCCAGTGTAGAACTCCTCGGCGGCCAAACAGTCACCACGCAATTCTTCGCTGCTGTAGCCGTAGGCGTTGAAACTCAGGCAGGCGGCAAGGATGGCGAACTGGCGCCTCATTGTTCGAACCAGCTGAGCTTTTTGTGCAGTTCGGTGACGCTGCCAACGATGATCAGGGCGGGCGGCTTGATGCCTTCTTCGACAATGCGTTGTGCCAGGGTGCCTAGTGTTGCGAGCAATGTTTTCTGTTCAGGCAATGTGCCGTTGCGCACAATGGCGACCGGGGTTTCTGGCGGCAGGCCATGGGTCATCATCTGTTGACAGATTTCCTCGGCGGCGCCGATCCCCATGTAAAAAACGATGGTTTGCCGGGGGCGGGAAAGTGCGGCCCAATCGAGGTTGACCGTACCATCTTTGAGGTGGCCGGTGACCAGCGTTACCGCTTGAGCATGATCGCGATGGGTGAGCGGAAAGCCGGAGTAGGCGGCACAGCCCGCAGCTGCGGTGATGCCGGGAATGACTTCAAACGCTACATTGCATTCAGCCAGGGTTTCGAGTTCTTCGCCACCGCGGCCAAAAATAAATGGGTCACCACCTTTGAGGCGAACCACGGACAATCCTTCATGCGCCAGATCGACCAGCAATTGATTGATCGATTCTTGCGGCATGGTGTGGTTGGAGGCTTCCTTGCCGGCGTAGATACAGCGAGCGTCGGGGCGCACCAGAGACATGATTCCATCGCTGACCAAATGGTCATAAACCAGCGCGTCTGCCTGCGAGATGACTTTGGCCGCCTTGACGGTGAGCAGTTCGGGATCTCCGGGGCCGGCGCCGACTAACCAGACTTTGCCTGGCGCTAAAGTGGTTGCTTTGTTCATGATTGTTTTGCGATTTGGGGAGGCCATCCTAATGCGGCTTGTTGCGCCTGCCAATAGGCGAGAGTTATTTTGGTGACAGACTACTCCGAAAGAACTATTAATATATTTCGTAATGACTATAAGTGTTTGAATATCAGTATTTTTTGATATTTAAAAAATTGATGATTATCAAGGATGCTCTGGGAGTACAGGTTCAACCTAGCGGGCAACGCGTATGGGGGTTTCAGCGCGCTTAACTTTGTCCAGGAGGAAGTATGAAAAAAACTGTTGTGGGGATGCTGGCTTTGAGTGCTATGGCGGTTGCCATGGGTTCTGCTTTTGCTCAGGATGCTGCCAAAAAGGCACCTGAGATGACGGCTGCTGAAAAAGAGCAAGCCAAGAAAATTTATTTCGAGCGCTGTGCCGGTTGTCACGGCGTACTGCGTAAAGGTGCTACCGGTAAAAACCTTGAGCCGCACTGGACGAAGAAAGACAAGGACGGCAACGTCACCGAAGGTGGCACGCTCAAGCTCGGCCAGCAGCGTCTGGAAAAGATCATCGGTTACGGTACCGATGGCGGTATGGTTAACTTTGACGACATCCTGACCAAGGAAGAGATTTCCCTGATGTCGAAGTACATCCAGAATGTACCGGATGTGCCGCCAGAGTACAGCTTCAAGGAAACCATGGATTCCTGGAAAGTCATCGTGCCGGTCAAGGATCGCCCGACCAAGCAGATGAACAAGTACAACCTGAAGAACATGTTCTCGGTCACCCTGCGTGATACCGGTGAAGT
>ERZ1034363.871-NODE-871-length-18775-cov-2.644507_pt1 | contig 18775 bp, 12 predicted proteins | sample MGYA00520616_ERZ1034363 | MGnify/ENA primary metagenome ERZ1034363 (study PRJEB33736, sample SAMEA104284506) | Azolla filiculoides | biome: Urban; feature: Water surface; material: Ditch water | place: Netherlands | collected 2015-10-28 | depth 0-0.1 m ...
GCCGATTTTCAAGGTTGAAACATCCAAACCCTCAAAATACGCATCCGCAAATGCCTGTGCCTGTGCTTCAGCAATAACAAAAAATCCACCCCAAGGTCGGTTGTGATCGTGTGCAACAATTTCAAAAGAATGCGCTGCTAATTGGTTTTGTATGGTTTCGAAAATCTAACTAAATTGTACCCTAAACGAAGTATTTTTTTTTCTAAAAAAGTCATAAGCAAATTTTATTTACTTACAAATATGATAAAAAATAAGACAATAACCATATTTACACCGTGTTATAATGAAGAAAAAAATAAGTTAGAAGCTACTAGGTATTATTTAAAGGCCTTAGAGTTTAATTCATTAAATTTTTATGCAAGATACAATCTTACTAATATTTATTTGGAAAAAAAGAATAAAAGCATTGCTTTAATGTGCGCTCATTATGCTAGTTATGAATGGGTAGTTTCTATGAACTATTATATCAACTGCAAAGGATTTGGAATTTATAAAAAATTAGCGAATCCACATTTTGACAAGTTAGTAAAAAGAATACGCTCAAAATTTAAATCAGAATTGATTACGACCAAAGAAACAATTCCTACAATTACAGAAAACTATAAAAACAATGTAATGAGTCTTTATGGATTTGCAAGCGACCAATCTCCTCGACCAAATTCAGCCCATCACTCGGCTTCGTTTATGGGTCATGTTGTTCCTGTTCATACGGGAGCAGAAATGCTTGCGAAACGTTTCGATATGAATGTGATTTTTTTAAGAGTAAAGAAAGTAAAAAGAGGGTATTATGAAGCTAGTTTTGAAGTGCTTTCAGATAATGTTCAATCTGTTCCAAACTATGAAATTACAGACAAATTCTTAAAACTAGTTGAAGATCAAATTCATGAAGCGCCAGAATATTACTTTTGGACGCATAAAAGATGGAAAAATATAGAAGGAAAGCTCAAGTAATTACTGAGCTTTCCTTTTTTTATACCTTAAACCAATTATGAACCATTTCTTGGATGTCATTTTTGGCATTTTTATGAACAAATTCATTGGTTTTTGGATTGTATTCGTAATCTACACTCCATTCTTTGTGATTGGCAGCTAGTGCCTTAATATTGTTACATACGAATTCAATCTCTTCAGAAGTAGTTGTTGGGTGAATTGACATGCGAATCCATCCAGGTTTTTGAATTAAATCTCCAGAGGAAATTTTACAAACCAAATCGTGCGAAGTTTCTTGATCTACGTGTAACAAATAATGTCCGTAAGTTCCTGCACAGCTACAACCACCACGGGTTTGAATTCCGAATTTATCATTTAATAATTTTACACCTAAATTAAAGTGTAAATCATCAATATAAAACGAAATAACCCCTAACCTATCTTGATGTTGATTGGCAAGAATATGTAAATTATCAATTGAATTTAATTCCGAAAAAATATAATCCACCAACTCGTGTTCGCGGTCTAAAATATTCTGAACGCCCATTTTTTCCTTCAACTGAATTGCTAAAGCGGTTTTCATTACTTGTAAAAAACCTGGAGTTCCACCATCTTCTCTATCTTCAATATTATCGATGTATTTGTGCTCACCCCAAGGGTTTGTCCAACTTACTGTTCCTCCACCAGGACAATCTGGAACGTTATTTTTATATAAATTTTTATTAAAAATTAAAACACCTGAAGTACCAGGTCCTCCTAAAAATTTATGCGGTGAAAAGAAGATGGCATCTAAATAACTTTCAGCATCTTCTGGATGCATGTTTATATGCACATACGGACCCGAACAAGCAAAATCTACAAAGCAAACTCCGCTATTTTGATGCATTAGTTTTGCCACTTCATGATATGGTGTTCTTATTCCGGTTACGTTAGAACAAGATGTAATTGATGCTATTTTAAAACTTCTGTCTTTGTATTTTTCTAATAAAATAGCGAGATTTTCTATACTAAAAAGTCCGTCTTCCGAAGAAGGAATTACCTCAACATCTGCAATAGTTTCTAACCAAGATGTTTGATTGGAATGGTGTTCCATGTGCGAAATAAAAACAATTGGCTTCTTTTCGTCCGGAATATTGATGAAATCTTTCAGGTTTTCAGGCACTTTTAATCCTAAAATACGTTGGAATTTATTCACCACGCCAGTCATTCCGGTTCCATCAGTAATTAAAATATCCGTCTGAGAAGCATTTACATGATGTTTGATGATGCTTCTGGCCTTATGATACGCTTTTGTCATGGCTGTTCCAGAAACGGTGGTTTCAGTATGTGTATTAGCGACAAAAGGACCAAATTCGTTCATCAATTTTTCCTCGATCGGGCGGTACAATCGGCCACTGGCAGTCCAATCTGTATAAATGATTTTTTGCTTTCCGTAAGGGGATTCAAAATCTTGATCAATTCCGATAATATTCTTTCGGAATTGTTGAAAATACTGCTCTAATTGGGTTGACGTTTCTTTGGTAATCATTGCATACTGAATTTGATTTCAAAGATATTGATTTTTGAATGGATATAATTGTTTAAAAATGTTAAAGAAAAGGAATGAATAAAAGGAATGAATAAAAGGATTATTTACTAAAAGAAAACCCTTTCAAAGTACTGCTGCTTTGAAAGGGTTTTTAATTTAATTGCATTATAGTTTTAGATTCCGGCTACCGCTTTTATCTCGTCTATAATTCGCAATGCTAAATCATCTGCGAGTTGTTGTGAGGCAGCTTCGGTATAAATACGAATAATTGGTTCTGTATTTGATTTTCTTAGATGAACCCAATTTTCAGCGAAGTCAATTTTCACGCCGTCAATAGTGGTAATATCTTCGTTTTTATATTTTTCGGTCATCGCAACAAGAATCGCATCAACATCTATTTGGGGTGTCAATTCAATTTTGTTTTTGCTCATGTAATATTCCGGATAGGAAGCACGCAAAGCCGAAACCGACATTTTTTTATTCGCCAAATGGGTTAAAAACAACGCCACTCCAACCAAACTGTCTCTACCATAATGGGACTCCGGATAAATAATTCCGCCATTTCCTTCGCCGCCAATGATAGCATTGTTCTTTTTCATTAATTCCACCACATTTACTTCACCAACTGCGCTTGCTTCGTAGTTTCCGTTGTGTTGGTTCGTTACATCACGCAATGCACGAGAAGAAGACATATTCGAAACCGTATTTCCTGGCGTTTTACTCAAAACATAATCCGCACAAGCGACTAAAGTATATTCTTCGCCAAACATTTCTCCGTCTTCACAAATGAAAGCCAAACGATCCACATCCGGATCAACTACAACTCCTAAATGGGCGCCTTCTTTCACAACCAATTCTGAAATATCAGTTAAATGCTCTTTTAAAGGTTCCGGATTATGAGGGAAATGTCCGTTAGGTTCGCAATATAATTTTACGACTTCAACACCCATTTGTTCAAGTAAATTTGGGATAATAATTCCGCCAGAAGAATTCACACCATCAACTACTACTTTGAATTTCTTTGTTTTTACCAAATCGGCATCTACTAAAGGTAATTCAAGTACTTCATCAATATGAATATCCATGTAGGCATCATTAATCATAATTGCGCCAATATTATCCACATCCGAAAAATCGAATGCTTCATCTTCGGCAATTTTAAGGATTTTTTCTCCTTCGATACCATTTAGAAATTCTCCTTTTTCGTTCAATAATTTCAAAGCATTCCACTGTTTTGGATTGTGAGAAGCGGTCAGAATGATTCCACCGTCTGCTTTTTCAAGAGGAACAGCAACTTCAACTGTCGGGGTTGTAGAAAGTCCCAAATCAATAACATCAATTCCCAAACCTATCAAGGTATTCACTACTAAATTATGAATCATAGGTCCCGAAATTCGGGCATCACGACCTACAACAACTGTAAGTTTTTCTTTTCCCACATAATTTTTTAGCCAAGTTCCATAAGCCGAAGCAAACTTCACGGCATCGAGTGGTGTTAGGTTGTCACCAACTTTCCCTCCAATTGTTCCTCGAATTCCTGATATAGATTTTATTAAAGTCATTTAGTTATTTGTTTAGGTATTAAAATACAAATATAAAAAAGTTACTGAGTTGTATTCAGACTTATGAAACATGTTTTAAAAAATTCTGTCTTAATCTTTAATTCAAATGGATATTGCTATACTAAAGTTTTACCTCATTCGACACAAGAAAAGGACTACTTAAAATTCATGAAGAACATATCAAGTCATTTAATGTAAAAATCATTACTTTTGTATTAAAATACATAATTTGTTTAGAAATTGTAAATAAAACAGGCGTCTTTGAAAGTACTTTGGGAAATTAATTATTTAGTTTACCCATATTTATTTTTTAGGCTGCAGCTACTAAATTACAATTCCTTTTTTTAACCAGTTGACTGCAAAACAGTTCAATTTTTTGAATTAATAAAAAACTAAACCATTGGTATTTGATAAAAAACAACATAATAAATTATAATATGAAATTTAGGCACCTCTTATTTTTGGTAGTATTACTAGCAAACACTTTTACATTTGCTCAAAAAAAAGTCAATACTGATAGTCTATTAGTTGTTACTAATAAATTGATTTCTGTAGAAAAAAATTATAGTAAAGCAATTGAACTTGGTCATTTAGGGATTAAGAATGCGCCCAATTATTTGGATTTTCATATTGCATTAGGAAGAGCTTATAAAATGACCCATGAAATAGACAGTGCGCGCTATTATTTTAATCATGTTATCATTAAAAATCCAAAATACAAAGAAGCATTTTCGTATTTGACCTTACTAGAAATTGAAAGCAATAATGCCAGTGCAGCAGTAAAAACAATTGACCAAGGATTAGCACTTTATCCGGAAGAAAAAGAATTTTATTTACTGAAACTTCGTGCTTTGAATTTAGAAAATGATGCCAAAACATCTGCTGATTATTTAGATTTTTTGATAACAAAATATCCGGATGACAGCAACCTGAAAGATCAATTATATGACATCAAGCTGGTTTCTTTTTCTGACCGAATCGGCTTAAGCAACACGACAACTTTTTTTAATCGACCAGGAGTTGGTCCATGGAATTATACGAGTTTACAACTCGTCAAACAACTTAAAAATTTAACCTTAATAGGCCGATACAATTACAACGACAGACAATCGAATAATCAAAGTATACTTTCGGGTTCGATGTACGAATTTGAAACTTATTATAAAACTTCTAAAAAGAATTATTCCTTTTTTAATATTGGTTTGAGCGACGATCGTATTTTTCCGAAAATAAGATTAAGCTATTCCTTTTTTCAAAATTTAGGGAAAGGTTGGGAAAGCGAATTGGGTATGCGATACAACAAAACCATAAATAATGAGAATTATTCTGCCGCAATAGGCATTGGAAAATACATAGGACCAGGTTGGTTAAATATTAAATCCTACATGCAACTGGGTCAAAAGAAACCTTATCCTTCTTTTTCTTCCACCTATAGATATTATTTTAATTCCCGATTTGATTATTTTTCTGTAAACGCAGGTTATGGAACATCTCCTGACGAAAGAGAAACCATATCGCAATTTGACGAAAGAATTTCGTTAAGTTCCTATAGAATGGGTGCTGGATACAACAAAGTACTTTATAAAAAAATAATTTTGGGAGTTCAAGCAGGTTTCAACAGACAAGAATATACTCCGAGTAAATACCAAACTGAAACAAACATTTCTGTAAATTTACAATATATGCTTTAACGGCATTTTTATAATTAATACAAGTGCCCTACCCTTTTTTGAACTGAAAAACAGATCCCAAAAACTATTAGTACAGTTACAATGAATTAGAATTTAACTGTTTTCTGAAAAAAATTAAGAATAGTAAACAATCAATTATGAGCAATAAAAATACCGGAAACAACAAACTTAAAAGCGTAATACTTTTTTCTTTCTTTGGTTTAAGTTTAGTATTCCCTTTAGGTTTATTAATGTTAACTGTAGGTCCAACACGAATGATAGCAGAGAAAGCAGCAGCCGAAAACTGGACTGAATCAAATGAAAGTACCGTTCAAAAAATAGTAGTTCTTCTTTTTTTAGTGGCAGTTCTATTCTTAACCATCTTTGTAAATCGTTTCTTTATTAAATCCAAAAATACTTCCAGTAAAAACTTAATGCTAGTATTTTCCGGAATCGCCTTGTTGGTTTCCTTATATATTTTTAGTTTTAAACCGGAACTCTTAATCAATTCAAGCGCAGACGATACCGATTTTAATAAAAGTGCTAACGCAGAATTCCATTTTGGACCTTATCCTGATGCCGATAAAATTGCAGAACTAAAAGATCAAAATTACACCGCAATTATTTCATTATTGAATAAAATGGTTATTCCGGCAGAACCCATTTTGATGGAAAAAGAAATCAAAAATACTACTGAAGTTGAAATGAAATTAATTTCGATTCCTATGCTTCCTTGGATTGATGACAATAATACTTCTATACTCAAAATTCAGGATATTGCCCGAACTTTTAAAGGAAAATATTATGTTCATTGCTATCTTGGTAAAGACAGAGCCAATGTTTTTAAAAATATAATAGAAAATGAAAATAGCACCATCAAAATTAAAAGTGAACTGGGTTCTAATAATATTGATACTTTAAAAAGTTTTGAACGCGGAAAAATCTTCAAACTTCAAAAACACATTTACTACACTCCGTACCCAACAGACGATGAATATTTTGGTTTTATATTAACCGGAAAAATAGAAAATGTAGTTTGTATAATGGATCAAAAAATAGATAAAGTTTTGGTTGAAAAAGAAACCAAAATCATGCGCCATTACAACCAAGATTTTCATTTTCTTCCTTTGGCAGATTCAGATTCAGATAAGAAAATTCAATCTGTAATAGACAGCATTTTAAAACTTAAACAACCTGTTTTAATCAATTCTTATTCTACAAAAACAAATCTTGCAGAGCGATTTGTCAAATTGTTTAATGCTACAAAAAAAGGAAAGAACTAATTATTTCTTAAAACCGTTTTTTATCCTTTAGATTTAACAGCTAAAGCGTTCTGTATTTTTTATATTTACAGAAACATATTTAGTACTGTACCTAATCCCAGCTTAAAAAATGAATTTTCTAGCCCACATCTATCTTTCGGGAGATAATGATTTGATTAAAATCGGCAATTTTATGGCTGATGGTATTCGCGGAAAACAGTTTGAAAATTATCATCCTGAGATTCAAAAAGGAATTATTTTGCATCGGTTCATTGATACTTTTACAGATGCACATCCTGTTTTTCGACAAAGCACTAAGAAGTTGCACGAAAATTATCACCATTATGCCGGAGTAATCGTAGATGTTTTTTACGATCATTTTTTAGCAAAAAACTGGAATCTTTATTCCGATGAAAAATTAGAAGACTACACGGAACGATTTTACAAATCCCTTCAGGAGAATCACACTATTTTGACGCTTAAAACCCAAAACTTATTGCCTTACATGACAAAATACAATTGGTTAGTAAGCTACCAAACTGTTGAAGGAATTAATCGCATTTTGACTCAAATGGATAGCCGTACTAATAATCAATCCAAAATGCGGTTTTCTACCCATGAACTTGAAAAATACTATCCGGAATTTGAAGCTGAATTTACCCTTTTCTTCGAAGAATTGAGAAATCATTCCCAACTAAAATTAAAGTCCCTATGAAAAAAACAATACTGATTCTTTGCTTTTTAGCTTTCCTAATTTCAAATAAAACCATTGCACAAACCGGGTTAATTTCCGATAAAGCAATGGTAGTTTCGGCACGAGAAGAAGCTTCAAAAATTGGTGTTGAAATCATGAAAAAAGGCGGAAATGCCTTTGATGCCATGGTTGCTACCGAATTAGCCTTGGCAGTAGCCTACCCCTATGCCGGAAATATTGGCGGAGGCGGTTTTATGGTGTACCGCAAAGCAAATGGCGAAATTGGTTCCTTAGATTATCGCGAAAAAGCACCTTTGGCAGCCACAAAAGATATGTTTCTGGATCAAAACGGAAAAGTCATAAAGGGCAAAAGCACTGAATCTCCTCTTGCTATAGGAGTTCCCGGAACCATTGCCGGAGTATTTGCCGTACATAAAAAATTAGGTTCCTTACCCATGTCCGAAATTATGAAACCCGTTATAGCATTAGCCGAAAAAGGAGTTATTGTTACCCGAAGACAAGAACGAAGACTAAATGATTACAGAGCCGAAATCATCAAAGTTAACGGAGATAAAACGCTGTTTGCTACTGTTTTTAAACAAAATGACACCATCAAATATCCTGCTTTGGCTGAAACTTTAAAACGAATTTCAAAAAAGGGGAAAAACGAATTTTATAAAGGAAAAACAGCCAAAATACTAGTAAAGTATTTGCAACAAAAAGGAGCTATAATCACACGAAAAGATTTAGCCAAATATGAAGCCAAATGGAGAACGCCTTTGACTTTTAATTATAAAGATTTAAAAATCATTTCGATGCCTCCTCCCAGCAGCGGTGGGATTTGTCTGGCCGAGATTATGAAGATGATTGCCCCATATGATTTAGCCAAAATGGGACATAATTCAGCAGAAGCCATTCAAATTATTGTAGAAGCCGAAAGGAGAGCCTATGCGGACAGAAGTTATTATTTAGGAGATCCTGATTTTGTAAAAATTCCGCTAAAAGCATTAATGGATGACGCGTATTTAAAACAACGCATGTCTAATTTTAGTTTTGAAAAAGCCACATTATCATCGGAAATTAAGGAAGGTAAAGTAAATTATAACGAAAGTACCGAAACTACACATTATTCAATCGTAGACCAATTTGGGAATTCAGTTGCAGCCACTACGACAATAAATGATGGTTATGGTTCTAAATATTATTGTGATGAATTGGGCTTTTTTCTAAATAATGAAATGGATGATTTTAGTGCGAAACCCGGAGAACCCAATATGTTTGGACTTGTAGGAAACGAAGCCAACAGCATTGCGCCACAAAAACGAATGTTAAGTTCGATGACTCCAACCATCGTTGAAAAAAACGGAAAATTATTTATGGTCGTTGGTTCGCCGGGAGGTTCAACCATTATTACTTCGGTGTTACAAACGATTTTAAATGTTTATGAATATCGTTTTAGTATGCAGGAAGCAGTAAACGCTCCTCGTTTTCATCATCAATGGCTACCGGATTTAATCACTTTTGAGCCTAATACTTTTGACAGCAGAACCTTTGATTCATTGAAATCAAAAGGATATATAATCAATGAAAAAACGACTCCGGTAATCGGGAAAGTCGATGCTATTTTAGTTTTACCCAATGGAAAAATTGAAGGTGGCGCAGATTTTAGAGGCGATGATACTGCTGTAGGATTTTAGAACGGTTTGAAATAGAAATTTATGAACTTTATAATTGCTTTAGAAAACGCTTTTGCGGCAAATAAAAATCCGGAAAATGCTTTTGCCATGTCAAAATACATGAAGAATAATTTTCCTTTTTTTGGAATAAAAACAGACGAACGGAGACGTATTTTCTCGGCAATTTGGAAAGAAAACAAAATAGAAGTTTCAGCAAACGCAAGAGCAATTGCTGAAACATTATATTCGAAACAAGAGCGGGAATTTCATTATTGCGCCATTGAAATTTTAATAAAAGAACTCCAAGGAAATTACACTAAAAAAGACATTGAATTTATTGAAAAACTTATAATAACCAACTCTTGGTGGGATAGTGTCGATACGATTGCAAAATACATTTTGGGCACATATTTGATGGAATTCCCGGCAGAAATTGATTCGGTAATTAATGGTTTTTCCGGTTCAGAAAATAAGTGGTTGAACCGAAGTGCGATTTTATTTCAATTGGGTTACAAAGGGAAAACCAATTTTGATTTATTAAAAGAAATCTGTAAAAAACACCAAGATTCGAAAGAATTTTTCATCCAAAAAGCAATTGGTTGGGCGTTACGCGAATATGCAAAAACAAATCCCGAAGCAATTCGGAATTTTGTTCTTAACAGCGATTTAAAACCTTTGAGTAAAAAAGAAGCTTTAAAAAATATCAGATAAATTAATATAATAGTAATTTAGCGCGTTCATTAAAGACAAATGTTCAAAAAGTTTATTTATAAGTTAGAAAGCATCATTGCTTGGTCTCAAACAAAAATAACACCAAAGCAGTTTATATTTTTATCAGCTGTTTTAGTTGGTATATCTGCTGCTTTTGCTGTAATTGTTTTAAAAACTTTTGCGCACTGGGTATTTTCTTTTGCGACTTATGTCAGCGGTATTTTGAAACTGGGTTTTCTGAATAGTATTTTACCAATAATCGGTATTCTGCTCACCGTTTTGGTCATCAAACGCGTTTTGGGAGGAACCATTCAAAAAGGAACTTCTCAGATTTTATATGCTGTTGCCAAAAAAGCAAGTATTATTCCAAAAAAGCAAATGTATGCTCAAATCGTTACCAGTTCCCTCACTGTAGGTTTAGGAGGTTCTGCCGGTTTAGAAAGTCCTATTGTAATTACGGGCGCCGCTTTTGGTTCTAATTATGCCCAAAAATATAAATTAAGCTATAAAGACCGAACGCTTCTCATTGGTTGTGGAGTTGCCGCCGGGATTGCCGCTGCTTTTAATGCTCCAATTGCCGGGGTGTTATTTGCAATTGAAGTGCTATTGGTTGATGTCAGTATTTCAGCATTTACTCCAATTATGATTTCAGCAGCGACAGGAGCTTTAGTCTCGGTAATTCTATTGGACGAGGAAATTTTATTGTCTTTCAAACAGCAACAAAACTTTGATTATCATAACATTCCCTTCTATATTTTATTGGGTTTATTCACAGGAATCATATCCATATATTACTCTAGAAATTTTCAAAGAGTTGAACATTTTTTTGGCCGTTTAAAACTCAGACCTTACAAAAAAGCATTATTTGGTTCTTCAATTCTGGCTATTCTTATTTTTATTTTTCCAACACTTTTTGGAGAAGGGTACGAAAGTATCAAAGTATTATCGCAAAATGATCCGGGACAATTATTGGAAAACACTTTATTCAGCGATTTCAGAAATAACAGCTGGGTACTTTTACTTTTTGTGGGTTGCACCATGATGGTAAAAGTGTTTGCCACAGGAATCACATTGAGTAGTGGAGGAAACGGAGGAAACTTTGCTCCTTCGCTGTTTTTAGGATCGTATGTTGGTTTTTTCTTTTCTAAATTTCTAAACTTAACTGGTTTGACAAAATTGCCAATCAGTAATTTTACTATGGTAGGAATGGCCGGAATCCTAAGCGGTTTGTTTCATGCGCCCTTAACAGCTATTTTCCTAATCGCAGAAATTACGGGTGGTTACAGCTTGATGATTCCGCTGATGATTGTTTCTTCTATCAGTTTTGCTATCTCTAAACGCTTTGAAAAACATTCAATGGATGTTAAAAACTTAGCCAAAAAAGGACATGCTTTTACCAGTAATAAAGACACAAATATCTTATCAACTCTGGACACCAATTCGATTATTCAAACGGATTATTTAACAGTCACTCCAAATGAAAACCTGACAAAATTAGTTGATTTGATTTCGCATTCCAACCAAGTTATATTTGCCGTTGTAGACGATGAAAACAGGTTATTGGGCATTGTTCATTTTAATGATATCAGAGAAATTATATTCAATACCTACAGAGTAAAATATACATTAGTCAAAGAAATAATGGTCCAACCAATTGAGATTATCTATCCGGATGACAGCATGGAATTAGTCATGAATAAATTCGAAAAATCAAGAAAAGCATTCTTACCCGTGCTCAAAAATGATAAATATTTTGGTTTCATATCAAAATCTATAGCTCTGGAAGCCTACAGAACCAAACTAAAATCTATGACTATAGAATAATTTTTAATACTTCTTTTAACATAAACTTCTAAACTGTTGTACTGAAAGAATCAATCAAAATGGTAACTTTGCTTTTTTGCAAAAATTATGTTAGACAAAGACAATACGATTGACGTTCAAGGTGCTCGAGTACACAATCTTAAAAATATAGACATTTCCATTCCTCGTGAAAAACTGGTTGTGATTACCGGACTTTCGGGTTCCGGAAAATCATCACTTGCTTTCGACACCATTTATGCCGAAGGACAACGCCGTTATGTAGAAACTTTCTCGGCTTATGCGAGACAATTTCTTGGTGGTTTAGAGCGCCCCGATGTGGATAAAATTGACGGACTTTCTCCCGTTATTGCCATTGAGCAAAAAACAACCAGCAAAAGTCCGCGCTCAACTGTTGGTACCATAACTGAAATTTATGATTTCCTTCGTTTGCTTTATGCCCGTGGTGCTGATGCTTATAGTTATAATACCGGCGAAAAAATGGTTTCCTATTCCGATGAGCAAATCAAGGATTTGATTATTCAGGATTTTATCGGAAAACGCATCAATATTTTAGCGCCTGTTATTCGCGCCAGAAAAGGACATTATGCTGAACTTTTTCAGCAAATTACCAAACAAGGCTTTTTGAAAGTTCGCGTGAATGGCGGCATTCAGGATTTGGTTTCAGGGATGAAATTAGACCGATACAAAACACACGACATCGAAATTGTGGTGGATCGAATGCTTATTGAAAACACGCCAGATAATGAAAAACGATTATCCGAAAGTATCAATACTGCCATGCATCACGGCGAAAATGTATTGATGGTTTTAGACCAAGATACTGACGAAGTGCGTTATTTCAGTAGGAATTTAATGTGTCCAACAACAGGAATTTCGTATCAGAATCCGGAACCCAATTTGTTTTCTTTTAATTCTCCAAAAGGTGCTTGTGATCATTGCAACGGTTTAGGAACGGTGAATGAAATCAATATCAAAAAGATTATTCCAAATCCAAAATTGTCTATAAAAAATGGCGGTTTTGCTCCTTTGGGCGAATATAAATCGTCTTGGATTTTTAAACAATTAGAAATTATTGGCGAAAAATATGGGTTCAAATTAACCGATGCTGTTGAAAGTATTTCGGAAGAAGCGATGGAAATGATTTTGAATGGCGGAAAAGAAAAGTTTGTTGTCAATTCAACTGCTTTGGGAGTCGCTCGAGAATATAAAATTGATTTTGAAGGGATTTCGCATTTTATCAAAAACCAACATGATGAAAGTGGTTCAACAACCATAAAACGTTGGGCGGCGGCATTTATGGACGAAATAAAATGTCCGGTTTGCGAAGGTTCCCGATTGAAGAAAGAAGCGATGTTCTTTAAAATCAACGAAAAAAGTATTACTGAATTATGTGATATGGACATTTCGGATTTGACGGCTTGGTTTCTGGATTTAGACCATCATTTATCCGATAAACAAAAACGTATTGCTACCGAAGTCATTAAAGAAATTAAAGACCGATTGGCTTTCTTGATGAATGTTGGTTTAGATTATTTGGCTTTAAGCCGAAGTTCAAAATCACTTTCGGGTGGTGAAGCACAACGCATCCGTCTGGCTACCCAAATTGGTTCACAGTTAGTTGGCGTTTTATATATTTTGGATGAACCGAGTATTGGTTTACACCAAAGGGACAATGATAAATTGATTCATTCTCTGGAACAATTGCGCGATATTGGTAATTCTGTCATTGTGGTAGAACATGATAAAGACATGATTGAACGCGCAGATTATGTGATTGATATTGGTCCAAAAGCGGGGAAATATGGCGGAGAAATCATCAGTAAAGGAACTCCGGCCGAAATCCTTGCAGCACATACCATCACAGCGATGTACATGAATGGTGAAATGAAAATTGAAGTGCCAAAAAAACGTCGGGAAGGCAATGGAAAATTCCTAAAACTTACCGGAGCAACGGGAAATAACCTGAAAAATGTTTCGATTGAATTGCCTTTGGGCAAAATGATTTGCGTGACCGGAGTTTCAGGAAGTGGAAAGTCTACTTTGATTAATGAAACGCTGTATCCGATTTTGAATGCGTATTATTTTAATGGTGTAAAAATTCCAAAACCGTACAAAAAAATTGAAGGTTTAGAACATATTGACAAAGTAATTGATATAGACCAAAGCCCGATTGGAAGGACACCACGCTCGAATCCGGCAACTTATACCGAAGTTTTTACCGAAATCAGAAATCTATTTACAATGACTTCCGAGAGTATGATTCGAGGTTACAAAGCAGGTCGTTTCAGTTTTAATGTCAAAGGCGGAAGATGCGAAACTTGTGAAGGTTCCGGAGTGCGAACAATAGAAATGAACTTTTTACCAGATGTTTATGTAGAATGTGAAACCTGTCAGGGTAAGCGTTTCAACAGAGAAACATTGGAAATTCGATACAAAGGAAAATCCATTTCGGATGTGTTGAATATGACGGTTGATGAAGCAGTTCCTTTCTTTGAAAATATTCCGAAAATTTATCGAAAAGTAAAAACGATTCAGGATGTTGGACTAGGCTATATTACACTTGGACAACAAAGTACCACACTTTCGGGTGGTGAAGCGCAGCGAATAAAACTGGCTGGTGAATTGTCTAAAAAAGATACCGGAAATACGTTTTATATTCTGGATGAACCTACAACCGGACTGCATTTTGAAGATATCAGAGTGTTGATGGAGGTGATTAATAAACTAGTAGACAAAGGCAATACAATTTTGATTATCGAACATAATATGGACGTCATTAAACTGGCGGATTACATTATAGACATTGGACCTGAGGGTGGAAAAGGCGGTGGACAACTTGTTGCCAAAGGAACACCTGAAGAAATTATAAAAAACAAGAAAAGCTATACAGCACAATTTTTGAAAAAAGAATTACTCTAGTTTCATTACTTTATGTAATTTTAATAAAAATGTGGAATTAAAACAGGATGCCCTAGCCCAGATAGTAGTGAAAATCCTTTTTAGTCCTGATTTTTTTCAGGACTAAAAGATTGTAACGGATAGCTGGAAATAGCTCCAAAAAAAGATAAAAATGAGATTAGAAGATTTTGATAATGACGAAGATAAAATCATTCAAGACCGATTGAAACAAAAAACTTGGAATGAGATTAAGACCAATGACAGCTGGGCAATTTTTAAAATTATGGCGGAGTTTGTCAACGGATACGAAGCGATGGGACGCATTGGACCCTGTGTGACTATTTTTGGATCAGCGCGAATAAAACCCGGAGATTTTTATTATTTATTGGCCGAAAAAATTGCTTTTAAAATCAGTAAAGCGGGTTATGGCGTGATTACCGGCGGTGGTCCGGGGATTATGGAAGCCGGAAATAAAGGAGCTCATTTGGGGGGCGGAACTTCGGTGGGATTGAATATTGAGTTGCCTTTTGAACAGCATTTTAACCCTTATATTGACCACGACAAAAATCTGAATTTTGATTACTTTTTTGTTCGAAAAGTCATGTTTGTTAAGTATTCACAAGGATTTGTTGTGATGCCTGGCGGTTTTGGAACTATGGATGAATTGTTTGAAGCCATCACTTTGATTCAGACGAAAAAAATTGGAAAATTCCCTATTATTTTAGTTGGAACTGATTTTTGGTCCGGATTAGTTTCTTGGATAAAAACGGTTTTGGTTGAAAAAGAACAAACAGTAAGCGCTACAGATTTAGATTTATTTAAGATTGTAGATACCGAAGATGAAGTGGTTGCTGTGTTGGATAAATTCTACAAAAAATATGATTTAAGTCCTAATTTCTAAACGATTGAGCTGTTTAAAATAAAACCTGTTTTAAGAGTAATTTTTATTCTTTTTGTAGGCAATAATACGTATATTGGTTTTCGTTTTTAAAATTCAACTTATTGAAATCAATTTATAAAATAGCATTCTATTTTCTTGTCTTTTTGGCTTCTGGAAAACAGTTTGCCCAGCACCATTCCCAACTTTCGGTTGAAGTGAATCTGGAGCATAAAACGCTAAATATTCAACAAGAAATCACGTTTTTTAATCAATCAAATGATTCTTTAACGGCTATTATTTTAAATAATTGGAACAATGCATATTCCGATAAAAACACGCCTTTGGGAAGACGTTTTTCTGATGAATTTTACAGAGGATTTCATTTAGCCAAAGAAGAAGAGCGCGGAAGCACAAAAAATCTGACCATTATTGCTCCAAACAAGTTATTTCTGAACTGGAAAAGAACTAAAAAGAATCCGGATTATATTGAAGTTGAATTGAGAGAAAAACTGGCTCCAAAACAAAAAATCACTTTATATCTAACCTACACGGTCAAAGTTCCGAGCGATAAATTTACTAAATACGGCTACACCGATGCAGGCGGAATGAATCTGAAAGACTGGTTCATCACTCCTGCCCGTTATGAAAATAATGCGTTCCTTACCTACAGCAACAATAATTTAGATGATGCTGCGAATGCGGTTTCAGATTTTGACATTGACATAAAAATCCCTAAAAATACTGCCCTAACAACTGATTTGAATCACGGACCACAATCCCAAAGCAAATCTTTTTCTACCTATCAATTAACGGGCAAAAACAGAACCGATTTCAGTCTTTTTATAGAGCCAAAATTGAGTTTTTACAGTTACAAAAACAGTTCGGCCGAAGTGCTGACGAACATGAAAAACAACAAATTAGATGATATTCAAAAGGCTATTGTTGTAGATCGAATCGTAAATTTCGCTACTGATTTAATTGGGAAATACCCGCATGAAAAAATTGTCGTTTCGCAAGCAGATTATGAACGAAATCCGTTTTATGGTTTGAATCAACTGCCTTCTTTTATTAGTCCGTTTTCAGATGAATTTATGTATGAAATTAAATTCCTGAAAACCTATTTGAACATATATTTGAAAAATAGTCTGCGTTTGGATCCTAGAAAAGACAATTGGATTTATGATGGAATTCAAGTCTATGCGATGATGAAATATATAGAAGAGCATCATCCGGAGAGCAAGATGCTTGGCAGTGCCTCAACTATAGGTTTATTAAAAAGCTATAATTTGACCAACTTAGATTTTAATGAGCAATACAGCTATTTTTACATGCTTATGGCCCGAAAAAATCTGGACCAACCATTGGGAAGTTCAAAAACGGCATTAATTAAATTTAACGAACAAATTGCCAGTAAATACAGAGCTGGTTTAAGCATTCGATTTTTAGACCAATACTTGAAAAACAATGCAGTTACAACGAGTATCCGCGAATTTTATGCGCTGAATACGGCACAACAAACGTCAAGAACTGATTTTGAAACTCTGCTAAAATCAAATACTACTAAGGATATCAATTGGTTTTTTACTACCATTATTGATTCTCGTGACATTATTGATTATAAATTTACCGATGTCACCAGAACAAAAGACAGCATTACTTTTTCTGTGAAAAATAAAACTGGCGCTCCGATTCCAATTCCGGTTTATGGTACCAAAAAAGGTGCAGTTGTTTTTAAACAATGGTTAGACATCGAAGAATGCGACAGCACATTTACATTGGCACGAAAAAATGCTGACAAAATTGTTTTGAATTATAAAAATGAAGTACCAGAATACAATTTGAGAAACAACTGGAAAAAATTAGATGGTTTTTTTCCCAACAACAGACCGGTGAAATTTGTCTTTATGAAAGACTTAGAAGATCCCTATTACAACCAAGTCCTTTATGTTCCTACACTCACTTATAATTTTTATGATGGACTTTCTCCTGGAATAAGACTCCACAATAAAACTATTTTAGACAAGCCTTTTATTTTTGATATTAATCCGGCCTATTCAACAAAATCAAGTAATTTATCGGGATCTGCGGTTTTTGTTGTCAACGAAAATTACAGAAACAGCAACCTTTTTAATGTAAGATATTCGGTTTCGGGCTCATATTTTCATTATGCGCCAGATGCTTCTTACATGAGAATCAATCCAATGGTGCAATTACGAATTCGTGAAAGCAATTTTAGAGACAATAGAAAACAATTGATTCTCATGCGTCAAGTAGTCGTGAATCGTGAAAAAAGCGAATTTATAATTGATAATTCAGCCGAAAATTATTCGGTTTTTAACCTTAAATATATAAACACCAGAACGGAAGTCATCAATCATTTCAATTTTAATTCAGAAGTCCAAATTTCGGGTAAATTTGGAAAAATAGCTACAGAAATGGAGTTTAGAAAACTCTTTGAAAATAACCGTCAGATTAATTTACGGTTCTATGCAGGGAGTTTTTTATACAATAAAACTGCTTCTGATTATTTTAGCTTTGCATTAGACCGACCAACAGATTACATGTTTGATTATAATTATTATGGAAGATCAGAAAGTACCGGTTTTTTTAGCCAACAATACATTCAGGCAGAAGGCGGTTTCAAATCTAAATTAAATACTCCCTTCGCCAATCAATGGATGACAACTTTGAATGCCAGTTTTAATATTTGGAATTGGCTCGAAGTCTACGGCGATATTGGTTTGTTGAAGAATAAACATCAAAATGAAAAATTTGTTTATGACAGCGGTGTGCGTTTAAATCTGGTAACAGACTATTTTGAATTGTACTTCCCAGTATACTCAAATAACGGATGGGAAGTAGCACAAAAGAATTATAATGAAAAAATACGCTTTGTTGTTACTTTTTCTCCTAAAACATTAATTAATCTTTTTACCAGAAAATGGCTTTAATACAATAGAAAGAATCATCTATTATTAAACTATTCTCCAAAAAAGACCTTTTTCATTAAATTTAATTTAAATAAGCTATTGTTTTATATAGGAAATTATGACCGTATCTACGTTGCAAATCCGTTTAGCCCAGTTCGACTCTGGGTCGCGCCTCCAAACAAAAAGCCGTTACTGTTCACAGTAACGGCT
>ERZ1034363.872-NODE-872-length-18772-cov-2.709067_pt1 | contig 18772 bp, 17 predicted proteins | sample MGYA00520616_ERZ1034363 | MGnify/ENA primary metagenome ERZ1034363 (study PRJEB33736, sample SAMEA104284506) | Azolla filiculoides | biome: Urban; feature: Water surface; material: Ditch water | place: Netherlands | collected 2015-10-28 | depth 0-0.1 m ...
TCATGGTCATCACCTTGATCTTGTTGCTGGTGGGGTCAAAGTCGCCAGAGCCCAACCGGTTCTCTACCGGCAGCTTGCGTTGCGCCAGGGTGCGGGCGCACAGGTCGCGCGTCTTGGTGTCTGCGCACAGCACGGCCATGTCGCCCCACGCAAAGCCTTCTTGGTGGGCCTGGGCCAGGTGGTCGGCAATGGCTTCTGCTTCTGCCTGCAGGGTGGGCAGTTTGATGATGAGGGGCTCTTGCCCTTCGCGCCCGCAGCTCACGGGTTTGAGCAATGGAATGCCGTCATCGTCTTTGTCGTCCGCAGTCAGCAGGTCCGCCGCGATGAGGTTGGCGGTCTGCAATATCTGCCGGGTGTTGCGGTAGTTGATTTTCAGGATGGTGGTGCGGCCTTGCGCGGCGATGCCCACGCTCTTGAAGCTGAACTGCTTGCTGCGCGCGCGTTCGTAAATGCTTTGCGCGTCATCAAAGAGCAGCAGCAGGCTGTTGGTGGTGGGGTCCACCATCTGCGTGACCAGTTTGAGCCACTCGGGCGCAAAGTCGTGGCCTTCGTCGATCAGCACGGCCTGGTACTGGCCGCTGGGGATCTGCTTGCGGCCCACGCCGGTGATGACGCGCTGCACCATGTCAGCCATCTTGGCGTCCACCGGCAGGTGGTTCAGGGGCAGCTCCTGCCCAAACGCCACCAGCTGGTCGCGGCACCATTTGTGGAAATGCCGCACGTGCACCCGGTGCGCCAGGCCCTTGGCCTGCATCACGCTGTGCAGCTTCACGCCCAGCGGCTCGTTGAAGCACAGGATGAGGATGGGTTTGCTGCTGGCGGTGCTGGCCTTGGCGAGGTATTCCGCGCGGTAGCCCAGGATCATGGTCTTGCCGGAGCCGGCCACGCCGTGGATGACGCGGTGGCCGTCGCCCAGGCTGCGCGCCAGTTGCTCCTGCTGCAGGTCCATCACGCGCATGAGGTCGGGCAGCTCGGCATCACCCTCGCGGCCGGCAAACAGCGCGCCCTGCACGGGTACGCGTACCTCGGGGAACATGATCCAGCGCACGCGGTCGAGCTGGGGCAGGCTCATCACCCCGCGCATCATGTACGGGAACATGTCCCACAGGCGGCTTTGCAGGTCTTCGGCGTCCACGGCCTCCAGCATTTCGTCCTGGCACAGCACGCGCTGGGGTTCGATGGCGTGCTGCAGTTCGGCGGCTTCAAACTGTTTGCGCGTGATGTTCACCAGCACCACGCCATAGCTCCAGGGGAAGGCGAGCTTGCCTTTGTGCGGGCCGTCCGCCTGCACCAGCTGGGGGTCGCGCTCCAGTGCGTCAACCACCTGGTGCGCGTACTGGCGGGCTTGCTCCAGCGGGTTGATGACGGCCTTGGGGATGCCGTCGGGCGCGATGGTCCAGGTCTGTTTGTCGGCCTGCTGGATGGTGCTCAGCCGCCAATCCTTGACTTCCAGAATCAGGATGCCGCGGCGCGGGTGCATCACGCAGAAGTCGGGGTGGGCATTCCTGGGGCCCATGGGGACGTCGTACCAGAGCAGGTAGTCGTCGTCGAGTTTGCTTTCAAGCCGCTCGGCCAGCCGCCGCTCGCCGCTGGTCATGCGCGATGCGCAGGCGCCCAGCGCGGGAATCAGTGTCGCCATCCTGGATCTCCTCCCTTGTAACCTTTTGTTGTATCCGCATCATGCCGGGAAAGGTGCGGGGCGGATAGGGGGCGAGTCGGTGACAAGGTGCCATCGACTGAAATGAACCGCTGCGGATGGAAAGAACCACCTGACGGAGGTCGCCACCGCCCCTCCCCTGCGGCGCCTCGGGCAGTCGATCCCAGCCCCAAGGCCAATCCCATCAAGCTCCGGCTGGCCAGGCATCGCAGCCCAAACCGGGTTCAAACCGGCTGAAACAGACGCCCTTCACACTGGATTCGAATGAAATATGGCCCAACCCAGCATGAAATGGTCATTTCACGCTATTGAAATTGACTATTCCACGCCCGACGCAAAGCTGGCGCACAGGGCGACGATGGCGGGGTCGTCATGGCCGGACGCGCGGTACGCCAGCACGATGTCGTCCGCCGGCTCGCCCCAGGGTGCCGCCACGCGCTGCAGGGGCTGGGCGCCGGCATAGCCGCGCAAGGCGGATTCGGGCACCAGGGCCAGCAGGCCGCAGTGGGCGACCAGCTGCAGGTTGGTATGGAACGAAATCGAGGTGACAGCGGCCCGGGGGGCCGGCAGGCCGTGGCGCAGGAACAGCTCTTCCAGGACCTGGCGGGTGAGGGCACCGGTGGGCGGCAGCACCCAGGCGTGTTCGAGCAGGGCCTGCAGCCGCGCACGCGCGGGCAGGTCCGCCGGCAGTTGCATGGCCGGGTGGGTGTGGGCGGCGGCCACCGCCATCCGCTCGTGGCCCACGGTCTGGTGCACCAGGCCGGCGGCACGATGCAGGACATCGAGGCGAGCATCCGCCAGGTCACCGAGATCATGGGGCGCATTGCCCTGGCCAGCGCGGAGCAGACCACCGGCATCGAGCGCGTCAATGGCGTGATGTCCGAGATCAACGATGTGACGCACCGGAATGCCGCGATGGTCGAACAAGCCTCGGCGGCAGCGAAGTCGCTGCAGGACCAGGCGGCGCACCTGGAGGAGTTGGTTGGCTTGTTCAAGCTCTCCGATTCGGGTCGCATGGCGCAACGTTCCTGAGCCGCAAGCCGGAGATCAAGACAGATGCGGCGGACCACAAGGACGCCCCCGCGTGCTCCGTGCGAGAGGCATTCCAACGATGAGGGCGGGGCGGTTCATGTCCGGCCAGGCTTCAGTCCGTCTTCAGGCCAGCCTTGGCCACCAGCTTGGCAACGCGGTCCTGCTCGCTCTTGAAGAATTGGGCAGCGACTTCCGGCGAGGTCGGATGAATGAAGTTCTCCTGCCTCGACATGGTGGCCTTCACGCCCTGGTCATTGAATGCCGTCACGATGGCGGCGTGGAGTCGCTTGACCTGTGCCGGCGCAAGCTTGGCCGGTCCGACCACGGCGAACCATCCCACCAGATCGACTTCCGGGAAGCCTTGTTCCGCGATCGTCGGCAGATCGGGCAGGGAAGCAATCCGGTCCTTGCCCATGACGCCGATGGCGCGCAGGGCGCCGGACTTCAGCAGGGCCTGGACCGAGGCGACAGCGACCACGCCCATTTCCACCTCGCCCGACATCAGGGCGGTGATCATGGGACCCATGCCCTTGTAGGGAATGTGCTTGACCTGTGCATCCACCGCATCGGCAAACATTTCAGCCCCCAGGTGAATGATGGTGCCGTTGCCGGAGGAGGCATAGTTGTAGTCGCCAGGCTTGGCTTTCAGGAAGGCTTGCAATTCCTTGGCATTCCTTGCCGGCACCTTGGCCGGGTTGACGACCAGCACGAAGGGCGAGCCTCCCACCACGCTGATCGGCGTGATGTCCGTCAGGCTGTCGTAGGGCAGTTTCTTGAATACGCTGGGGTTGACGGCATGGTTGTTCGAGACGAAGGCGATCGTGTTGCCATCCGGCGCCGACTTGACCAGGGCCGTGGTGCCGGTGATGCCGCCGGCGCCGGGCAGGTTCTCGATCACGACCGGCGTGTTGTTCAGCGCAGCGCTCAAGGCGCTCTGCACCGAGCGTGCGATCACGTCCACGGTCGAGCCCGGGCCGACTGGAAGGATGACCCGAAGGTTTTGCGCTTGGGCGTGGGCCGTCTCGCCCAGCAGCGCGCAGGCTGCGAGCATCAAGGCGGCGCGGCGATTGAAGGTGGGGTTCAAGCTTGTCTCCTGTCTGGTGGTGGGGTTCAGGTCTGGAGCCGGGACAGCACTTCTTCGGTGTGTTCTCCGACTTTTGGCAGAGGGCGGCGCACGCCGGGTCGGCGCCCGCCCATGAGCAGGGGCAGCAGCACGACCTGGGTGCTTTCCCCTTCCTCGGTTTCCATCGGCACCAGCCCGCCGCTTTCGATCAGGTGCTCATCCTGGACCAGCTGGTCTGGGCGCACGACCTTGGCGTAGGGCAGTCCTGCCGCCTCGAGCCGCTGACACAAGTCGTCGATCTCGAAGTTCACGATGGTTTGCGCCAGTCGTGCCAGCAGTTCCGGGCGCACTGCGACGCGCTGGGCATTGGTGGCCAGTTCGGGGTCGCTGACGAGGTCGGGGCGATCCAGCACCTCGCACAGGGACTGGAACTGCTTGTCGCTGACCGCGCCGATGAAGAGCTGCTCGCCATGGGCGACCTCGAAGGTGTCGTAGACGCTCCAGGCCGAGATCCGGGCCGGGAAGGGCGGTGGCACTTCGCCGGTCATCTGGAACTGCTGCATGTGCTGGGCTGCCAGCAGGCAGCAGTTCTCGAACAGCGCGCTCTGGATTTCCTGGCCCAGTCCGGTGTGGTCGCGTTCGCGCAGCGCCGCCAGCACGCCGATGGCGCCGAACATGCCGCCCATGATGTCGTTGACCGAGGTGCCCGCGCGCAGGGGCCGTCCTTTCGGTCCCGTCATATAGGTCAGGCCGGCCATGTTCTGGACCACCTCGTCCAGCGCCAGGCGGTTTTCATAGGGGCCGGGCAGGAAGCCCTTGTGCGACACGTAGATCAGACGGGGAAAGCGCTCCTTCAGCTTGTCGTGGCCCAGTCCCAGCTTGTTCATGAGGCCGGGCCGGAAGTTCTCGATCAGAACATCGCAGCTGCCGATCAGCTCCTGCGCCGCCGCCATGCCATCGGGCGTATGGATGTCGAGCACGACGCTTTTCTTGTTGCGGTTGAAACTGCGGAAGAAGCCGATGCCCAGTCCCGGCAACTGACGTGTCTTGTCGCCGCCTGGCGGCTCGACCTTGATGACCTCGGCACCGAGGTCGGCCAGGATCATGCCGCAGGTCGGCCCCATGACCATGTGCGTGAATTCGACGACGCGGATGCCGTCGAGCGGAAGGCGGGTGGATTGATCGGACATGGCTGTTCTCGCGGTTCGGGTGGGTTCAGATGTCGCGCGGCGCGCTCAGTGGCAAGCGGGGTCGAAGGTCTTGGGCAGCCCGGCGCGCCACAGCGCGCCATGGGTGGCTTCCCCGGCCAGCCAGCCGGCGACTTGGCCACGGAGTTCCAGCAGCGCGGCGATGTCGATCCCGCAGTCCACGCCCATCGCGGCCAGCATGAACGCCAGGTCTTCCGTGGCGGCGTTGCCGCTGGCACCCGGCGCGTGCGGGCAGCCGCCGATGCCTGCCAGCGACGCATCGAAGCGCGCCACGCCCAGTTGCAGTGCCGCATGGACATTGGCCAGCGCCAGGCCGCGGGTGTCATGGAAATGACCGCAGCAGAACCTGTCGCCCACCAGTCGCAAGGCCTGCTCGAACAGCTTGCTGACGGAGTAGGGATCGGCATAGCCCACCGTATCGGCGAGACTGACGCGGTCGGCGCCGGCGTCGAGCAGGGCCTGCATCAGGCGCAGCACTTCCGCCGGCCGGACTTCGCCCTGCAGGGTGCAGCCGAAGGCTGTGCCGACCCCGCCTTCGATCACGGTCTTGGCCCCGGACGCATCGCGGGCGGCACGGATGCGCGCCATCTCTTGCACGACTTCGTCTGGCGTCTTGCGCAGGTTGGCCAGGCTGTGGGCATGGCTGGCGGACAGGGGCAGGATCATCAGGTCGGCCTGGCCCTCGAGTGCACGCTCGGCGCCCTTGAGATTGGGCACTAGGACCGATGCGATGAGTCCCGACAGGGTCTTGGCGAATGCCAGCAGCTCGCCGGTATCGGCCAGCTGCGGCAACAGCCGGGGCGGCACGAACGATCCCACTTCGATCTCGCGCTGGCCACAGGCATACGCGCGCTCGATCCACTCGATCTTGCGTGCCGTGGGCAGGATCGTCTGGATGCTTTGCAGGCCGTCCCTCAAGCCGACCTCGCGGATCACGGCGGACAACGGAAAATGGGCCATCTCTCAAGGTCTCCTGATGTTTTGAACTGCTGGATTGGCAGTTTATTGTTTCCATTTCAAACATCAAGTGAAATATTGGAACCTATCAAGTTCCGGACTGGAACTCAAAAGAAGGACAGCATGCGTGACCTCGACATCAAAAGCCTGAGGCTGTTCGTGGCCGTCTGTGACAACGGCAGCATCAAGGACGCCGCGGCGCAGGAGCACATAGAGCCCTCTGCCATCAGCAAGCGCATTGCGCAGCTCGAAGCCGATATCGGGACGCAGGTCCTGGTCAGGGGGCGGCGTGGCGCCGAGCCCACGCCCGCCGGTCATGCCCTGCTGGAGCACGCGCGCAGCGTCTTGTTCACGCTGGAGCGCATCGAGGCCGACATGGCCGCCTTCAAGGGAGGCATCAAAGGGCTGGTCCGGCTTGCGGCAAGCGCCTCTGCCATTGCCGAGTCGCTACTGGATGACCTCGCCGAGTTCATGCGCGAACCGGGTCACCAGGAGATCAAGGTCGACATCGAGGAGCGTTTCTCCAAGGACATCGTCACCCTGGTGCGCGAGGGTTCGGTCTCCCTGGGCGTGTGCTGGGGCAATATCGACTTTGGCGGTCTGGAGCACAGCCCTTACCGCCGGGATGAACTCACGCTGGCCGTGCCGCTGGACCATCCGCTGGCTGGCCGCAACGCCGTTCATTTCGCCGAGACGCTGGAGTTCGACCATGTGGGGCTGCAGCCCTCGACGGCCGTCTACACCATGCTCCATCGCGCTGCCGCCAAGGCTGGCAAGACCATGAAGTACCGCGTGCTGGTCTCGAATTTCGACGCGGCCTTCCGGGTGGTGGGCGCGGGCCTGGGCATCAGCGTCGTGCCCCGGGAGGTGAGCCAGATGTATGTATCTTCCGGGCATGTGCGGGTGGTGTCACTGCTCGATGCCTGGGCCAGGCGCGAGTTCGCCATCTGCTACCGCCGTCAAAGCGACCTGACCCCGGCCGCCGAGCGCCTGCTGCATTTCCTGCGCCAGCAGGCACAGTCCGAATCATGCAGCGCCAGCCAGCCGGGCTGGCCTGATCCCGGTGCGCGGGCCGTGCCTCAGGCGTAGGCTTCGAGCGTCTTGCGCATCTTCTTCATGGCGGCGACCTCGATCTGGCGGATGCGCTCGGCGCTGACGCCGTATTCGGCCGCCAGTTCGTGCAGCGTCATGCCGCCCGAGCCGTCGTCGTTGACCTTGAGCCAGCGCTCGGCGACGATGCGGCGCGAGCGCGGGTCGAGCGCGTCGAGTGCCGCGCCGATGCCTTCGCTCGCCAGCAGGTCGCGCTGGGTCGCCTCGAGCACGGCGGTCGGCTCGTGGCGGGCGTCGGCCAGCCAGGCGATCGGGCCGAAGGCTTCCTCGCCATCATCGCCCGGACTCGGGTCGAGCAGCACGTCGCCGCCCGACATCCGGGTTTCCATCTCGATGACTTCCTCGCGCTTGACCTTGAGCTCCTGCGCGACGACGTCGATCTCGTGCTCGCTGAGGCGTTCGCGGTGGGTGTCGGCCTCGGCGGCGCCGGCCTTGAAGCCCTGCTTCATCGAGCGCAGGTTGAAGAACAGCTTGCGCTGGGCCTTGGTCGTGGCGACCTTGACCATGCGCCAGTTCTTCAGGATGTATTCGTGGATCTCGGCCTTGATCCAGTGCAACGCGTAGCTGACCAGGCGCACGCCCTGCTCGGGGTCGTAGCGCTTGACGGCCTTCATCAGGCCGACGTTGCCTTCCTGGATCAGGTCGCCATGCGGCAGGCCGTAGCCCAGGTACTGGCGCGAGACCGATACCACCAGGCGCAGGTGCGACATCACGAGCTTGCCGGCGGCCTCGAGGTCGCTGTCCTGTTGCAGGCGGCGCGCGTAGTCGCGTTCTTCCTCGGCCGAGAGCAGGGGGAGCCGGTTGACCGCGCTGATGTAGGCGTCGAGATTGCCGAGCGGCGGCAGCGTCAGCGAGCTGTTGCCCCAACCGCTTGCGGGTTGGGCCAGTGCTTGGGTGGTGGCGATGGCGGTCATGTCTTGGCTTCCTCCTTCCCTTGTGGGGATGCTCGAATGTTAGCACTCTGTTGGATCGAGTGCTAAGAGGAAAGTTCCAATCCCGCAAGGCAGGTTGGGGTTATAGCGCAGTTTTACAAGCGTCGGTTCTCGTTGAGTTCAGAACGATTTTCACTGAGTTTTGCACCAGGAGCTCCGTGAAAACGAATGTAGACCGTTGATTTCGAAAGGGTGTCATGGAGTTTTGACGATCGAGTGGGTGTCTGATCGTCCGGGTGCGCGGGCCGGTGCTGGTCATCGGGCAAAGTGGATCCAGGGTGAAGGCGCGTCTGATGTAGTCGTTTCTCGGTATTGTGTTGAGCTGATCCAAGCCGCTGACCATGTGTCGTCAACGCTGCAGGATGCTAGGGACGCACCGTCAAACGGCGTATCAAACCTGCGCACGATGGGGTGCGGGTTTTTCCCAGTCGGTCGGTTTCCTGCTACGCTGAACAGCATGAATGCCCCCGTTGCAAACGCCAACGAAGACCCAGAAACCCCAGCCTGGGCAATTTGTCGGTGCTGACCTTCGACATCGACGCGCATGCCGCTGCGCAAGGCAACTGGGCGTTGCGCTACGAGCAACTGTCCAGCGGCAGCTTTCGCGGCGAGCTGACCATGGTTCAACTCGATGGCCTGCGACTGTTCGGCGAAAAAACCAACCTGTCCTTGCGCCAGCGCGGGCGGCTCAACCCCCTGTGGGAGAGCATGTACCAGAAGCCGCTGGCAGCCTGGCTGGAACGCCAGGTCGATTTGCTGCCATCGGCCGAGAACGTGACAGCCTTGCGAACCCGGCATCTGCAGGCGTTGCAGGTAGCACTGGCGCTGGCCCAGGATTTTCCTGACGCCTCAAGCTTGGTCAAACTTGGCGTGCGTCGAAGCCTTCGTCAGGCGGGCCACCAAGAGTCGGTGCAGGATGTGACCACGCGCTGGGGCTTCTGGCATCAAAGCCAGTGCTCGCTGGACTACAAGAAGCATTCTTTTCGAACTGCCGTCAGAAACGGCTCGCGCGCTCACGCAGACCTCGTCCAAAGAACGTAAATCGACTCATGAAAATCGTCATTCTCGGCAGCGGCGTCATCGGCACGACGGCCGCCTATTACCTGGCCAAAGAGGGCCACGATGTCACGGTGCTCGAGCGCCAGCCCGGCCCCGCCCTGGAAACCAGCTTCGCCAATGCCGGCGAAGTGTCACCCGGCTACTCCGCCCCGTGGGCCGGGCCGGGCGTGCCCGTCAAAGCCATCAAGTGGCTGCTGATGCAGCACAGCCCGCTGGTCATCAAGCCGATGCTCGATCTGGCCATGTGGCGCTGGGGCCTGGCCATGCTGCGCAATTGCACCGAGACCCGTTACCGGATCAACAAAGGGCGCATGGTGCGACTGGCCGAGTACAGCCGCGATTGCATGGTGAAACTGCGCGCCGAGACCGGCATCCAGTACGACGAGCGCATGCAGGGCACGCTGCAACTGTTCCGCACGCAAAAGCAGCTCGACAGCACCGGCAAGGACATCGAGATCCTGCAGCAGTACGGCGTGCCGTACCAGTTGCTCGACCGCGAGGGTTATCTGGCGCACGAGCCGGCCCTGGCCGAGGTGAAGGAGAAGTTCGTCGGTGCGCTGCGCTTGCCCGGCGATGAGACCGGCGACTGTTTCAAGTTCAGCAACCAGATGGCCGACATGGCCAAGAAACTTGGCGCAAAGTTTCGCTTTGGGGTGCGCATCGAGCGATTGGCCACGCAGGGCGACGATGTCACAGGCGTCGTCACAGACCAAGGCCTGATCAGTGCAGACCGGTATCTGCTGGCCTTGGGCAGCTACTCCACGGCGATGCTGGCGCCACTGGGGCTGAACGCTCCGGTCTACCCGGTCAAGGGCTTCTCGATCACGGTGCCGATCACTGACGCATCCAAGTCACCCGAATCCACCATCATGGACGAGACGCACAAGGTCGCCGTGACGCGCCTGGGCGATCGCATCCGTGTCGGCGGCACGGCGCAGCTCTCCGGCTTTGACCTGGAACTCAACGAGAGCCGGCGCCGCACGCTGGAGTTTGTGGTCAACGACCTGTTTCCTCGCGGTGGCGATCTGTCGCGCGCCGAGTTCTGGACCGGCCTGCGGCCCATGACGCCCGACGGGACGCCCATCCTCGGGCCGACGCGGTTGCCCAAGCTCTGGCTGGCCACCGGCCACGGCACCCTGGGCTGGACCATGGCCGCAGGCACCGGCCAGCTGCTGGCCGACTGGATGGGCGGCCGCCCGCCCGAGATCGATACCGAGGGCCTGACCATCGCCCGCTATGCCCACGGGACAGACTCCGGCGGCTGAGGCCGTAGCGCCGACTGAACCGTTCCGGGCCTCCGCAAAACCCGGGGCGGTTCAGCTCAGGCCGCAGGTGGCGCGGGCTTGATGGCCTTGCCCTCGCCGGCGCGCTGGGCGCGATAGATGCCGAGTGGGCCCGAGCAGAGATAGCTGGCCGCGCAGCCCAGCGCCGCCGGCATGCCCAGCGCGGCGCCGAACAGCTCGACCGCCATCAGCGTGCAGGCCAGCGGCGTGTTGGCCGCGCCCGCGAACACCGCGACCAGGCCGACCGCGGCCAGCAGGTCCAGCGGCAGCGGCAGCAGCGGCGCCAGCGCGTTGCCGAGCGTGGCGCCGATGAAGAACAGCGGCGTGACCTCGCCGCCCTTGAAGCCCGAGCCGATCGAGGTAAGCGTGAACGCCAGCTTGCCGGCGAAGTCCCAGGCCGGCAGCGGCTGCTCGAAGGATTGCCCTATCACCGGCAGGCCGAGGCCCAGATAGCGCTCGGCGCCGAGGGTCCAGGCGACGGCGGCGATCACGCCGCCGCCCAGCAGCGGGCGCAGCGGCGCCCAGGCGATCCGGCGCTTGAACTGCGCGGCCAGCGCGTGGCTGGCACCCGCGAACAGCCGCGCCGTCAGGCCGAACAGCAGGCCGGCCAGCAGCAGTGCGCCGAGTTGCGCCAGCGACAGCGCACCGAAGGGCATGACCGCGTAGTGCGCATGCGTCACGCCCCAGAGCAGCGCGACGCGGTCGGCCAGCAGCGCCGCGACCAGGCAGGGCAGCAGCACGGCGTGATGCAGGCGACCGACCGCCAGCACCTCGAGCGCGAACACCGCGCCGGCCAGCGGGGTGCCGAACACCGAGCCGAAGCCGGCCGCGATGCCGCACATCAGCAGCACCGGACGTTCCTCGCGTGCCAGCTTGAAGGCGCGCGCGAGCTGGTCGGCCAGCGCGCCGCCCATCTGCACCGCCGTGCCTTCGCGCCCGACCGAGGCGCCGAACAGGTGCGAGATGACGGTCGCCAGCAGCACCAGCGGCGCCATGCGCAGCGGTAGCGCCTGGCGCGGCTGATGGATCTCGTCGATCAGCAGGTTGTTGCCGCCGTCCGAGCGGCCGCCGAGCTTGAGGTAGACCCAGCCGACCGCAAAGCCCGCCAATGGCAGGCCCGCCAGCAGCCAGGGCCTGGCCTCGCGGGTGGCGGTGGCCCAGTCGAGCGCGTGCAGGAACAGCGCCGAGGCGCTGCCCGCGAGCAGCGCGACAGCGGCGGCCAGCAGCAGCCTGCGTCCGAGCGCGGTCAGGCTGGCGATTGGCTGGGGGCGGGAACGGGTAGGGTCTGGCTTCATGGGCAGGCGCCATCTTATCGGCAGCGCCCGTCGATCGATCCCGTCGCCTCCTGGACAACTGTCCACTGCAATGCCGCCGACCGACCTAGAATGGACCGAGCTGCGTTCAGGGAGGACTTCATGCTGATTGCCGCCATCACCGCATTTGCCGCTGCCAAAGCGAGGGCGGACCGGTTCCGGTCGGCCTGGTCCTTCTGCTCCCTCTGGCCCGTGATGGCCTGGCTGGCGATTGCGTCGGTCGGCCTGGGTCCGGCTGCATCGGCTTGGGCGCAGGATGCCGCCGCCCTGCGCGCGCGCCAGGTCGAGCTCCGTGCTGCCCTGGCGGACAACAACTTCGGTCGCCCGCTGGTGCTCGAATCGGTGCAGCAGGGCGACCGACTGAGCGGCGAGATCCATGCCGTCATCGCGCAGCCGTTTGCGGTCGCGGCGGCGGCGCTGCAATCGCAGCAGGCCTGGTGCGACATCCTGATGCTGCACCTCAACGTCAAGCATTGCCTGGCGCAGGGCCAGGGCGCGGACCGCCGGCTGCAGATCGCGATCGGGCGCAAGCATGACCAACCGGTGGAAGACGCCTTTGCCTTGGGACTCGGCTATCGCATCCTGGCCAGCCAACCCGACTACCTGGCCTTGCGGCTCGAGGCGGCCGACGGGCCTTTGGGCACGCGCGACTTCCGGATCGCGCTCGAGCTGGCACCGCTGCCGCGGGCGGCAGCTTCCTCCATCTGATTTATTCCTATCGCTACGGGCTGGCGGCCAGGCTGGCGCTGCAGGGCTATCTGGCGACGCTGGGCCGCGACAAGGTGGGTTTCAGCATCGTCGGGCGGACCGCCGACGGCAGCCCGATCCATATCGAAGGCCTGCGTGGCGCGGTCGAGCGCAACACCCTGCGCTACTACCTGGCGGTCGAGGCCTATCTCGGCGCGCTGGCCCTGCCGCCGGCACAGCGGCCCGAGCGCCGCCTGCAGGCCTGGTTCGACGCGACCGAGCGCCATGCGCGCCAACTGCACGAGCTCGAGCGTGACGATTACCTGGCGATGAAGCGGCGCGAGCTCGCGCGCCTGGCCGCCGGCAGCGCGGCGGCCAACTGAAGCGGCTGGCTGATGCCGCCGCCGAACCAGCGCCTGTTCCTGGCCCTCTGGCCCGATGCTGCCGTGCGCGCTGCCTTGCACGAGCAGGTCCTGAGCTGGGGCTGGCCCGATGCGGCCCGCCGCTACGACGAGGCCGACTGGCACCTGACGCTGCATTTCCTCGGCAACTTGCCTCCCGAGCGGCTGTCCGGGCTGCGCGCCGGTCTGGCGGTCGATTTCGAGCCCTTCGAGCTCATGCTCGACCGGGCCGAGCTCTGGCACGGCATCGCGGTGCTGAGCTGCGAGCAGGTTGCGCCCGCGCTGCAGCGCCTGCATGCCGCGCTCGCACAGGCCTTGCGGCGCCTGGGCCTGGAGCCCGATGCCAGGCCCTATCGGCCGCATCTGACCCTGGCGCGTTCGGCCGTCGGTGCGCAGTTTCCGCTCGAAGCGCCACAGATTGCCTGGCCGGTACGGGGCTATGCCCTGGTCCGCTCCACGGGCGACGCACGCTGGCGTTACGATGCAGTGCAGCAATATCCTGACCCTCAATGCCAACCCGAATTCCCCTTCTTCCGATGACAGCGTCGATCCGCAAGATTCGTCCTGCTGGTCATGCCGGCCGGGCGCTGGCCGGATTCGTGCTGGCGCTGGCATGGGCGCCTGGAGGGGCCATGGCCGAACCGGCGCTGGCGGCGCGAGGCGAGGCCAATGCCGGCGCGCCGTCCTCGCTGTTGTTGCCGGCGCAGTGGTCGCTTGCGCCGGCTGAAATGCCGGCGGTCGATGCCGGCCGGATCAGCTCCGAGCCAGCGCCGACCGAACTCGCGCTCTGGTGGCGCGGTTTTGGCGACCGTGAACTGACGGCGCAGGTCGAGCAGGCGCTGCAGGCCAGTACCGGCGTGCGCAGCGCGCTGGCCGCGGTCGAGCAGGCGCGCGCGCTGCGCGATGTGGCGCAGGCCGGCCGCTGGCCCGAAGTCGGCGCCAGTGCCTCGGTCCAGCGCAGCCGCTCGGGCGATGCTGCGGTCGGCAACAGCTGGCGCGCCGGGCTCGATGCGGCCTGGGACCCCGACCTGGCCGGTCGCCAGCGCGCGGGTATCCATGCCGGCGAGGCTGAGTGGCAGGCGGCGCGCTACGGCCTGGAGCAGGCGCGGGTGGACCTCGCGTCCGAGGTCGCGCTGAGCTATATCGAACTGCGCGGCCTGCAGGCGCGGCTGGCGATCGCGCGCGCCAACCTGGCGGCTCAGCAAGACACCTTGCAGATCACCGACTGGCGGGTGCAGGCCGGACTGGCCTCGTCGCTCGATCTCGAGCAGGCGCGCGCCGCCACCGAGCAGACCCGGGCCCAGATCCCGGCGCTGCGCACCAGCCTCAGCAAGACCGCGCATGCGCTGGCGCTGCTCGGCGGCCAGGCGCCGGCGGATGCGCAAGCGCTGCTCGAGACGGTCCGGCCGGTGCCGCTGCCACCCGCGGGACTGGTCCTGTTGTTTCCGGCCGAGACGCTGCGCCAGCGCGCCGACCTGCGCGTGGCCGAGCAGCGCGTGCTGGCGGCGCTGGCGCGGGTCGAGCAGGCCGATGCGGCGCGCTGGCCCAGCTTCCAGCTCGCCGGCTCGCTCGGGCTGGCCGCGACCCGGCCGGCTGACCTGTTCGAGCTGAGCTCGCTGACGCGCACCCTGCTGGCGGGCCTCAGCGCCTCGCTGTTCGATGGCGGCGCGGCGCGCGCGCAGGTGCGGGCCCAGCAGGCCGCACTCGAGCAGTCGCGCCTCGGCTACGAGGCCGCCTTGCTTGGCGCGCTGCAGCAGGTCGAGGACGCGCTGGCCGCCCTGGCCGGTGACCGCGAGCGCCTGACCCGCCTGCAGGCAGCGGCCGGGGCGGCGGCCAATGCCGAACTGCTGGCGCGCCAGCGCTATGCCAGCGGCCTGATCGATTTCCGCACCGTGCTCGATACCCAGCGCACCCTGCTGTCGGCGCAGAGCGAGCTCGAGACCACCCGCGCCGCGTTCAGCGCCGACCATGTGCGCCTGTATCTGGCGCTCGGCGGCGGCTGGACGCCCGATGCCGCCCCCCAGCCCTGACCCCCATGACGACCACTGACGCCTCCGCCCCGCCCACCACCGATCCCGTCGCCCAGCTGCTCGGCGCTGACCGCCCGCCGCGCGGCTGGCGCCGCCCGTTCTGGTGGGCCCTGGCGCTGCTGCTGCTCTTGCTGGCAGCTGGCTTCTATTACTGGTCGGGTCGCCAGGCGCAACAGGCCCAGCCGCTTTACGTGACCGAGCCGGTCGGGCGCGGCGACATCACGCTGACGGTATCGGCCAACGGCACGGTGCAGCCGACGCGCTCGGTCAACATCGGCAGCGAACTGTCGGGCACGGTGCGGCGGGTCTCGGTCGATGTCAACGACAAGGTCAAGCAAGGCCAGTTGCTGCTCGAACTCGACACCGCCAAGCTGTCGGACCAGGTCAGCCGTTCGCGCGCTGCGCTCGCTTCGGCCCAGGCCCAGCTCGCGCTGGCCACGGCCACGCTGAAGGAATCGCAGGCCAGCCTGGCCCGGCTGGAGGAGGTCGCGCGCCTGTCGGGCGGCAAGGTGCCTTCGGCGGCCGAGCTCGACGCCGGTCGCGCCGCGCTCGAGCGCGCCCGCGCCAGCGAGGACAGCGCGCGCGCCGGCATCGTGCAGGCCCGCGCCACCCTGTCGACCGACGAGACCAACCTTTCCAAAGCCTCGATCCGCTCGCCGATCGACGGCATCGTGCTCGAGCGCAAGGTCGAGCCCGGCAACGCGGTGGCGGCCTCGCTGCAGGCGGTCACGCTGATGACGATCGCCGAGGACCTGCGCCGCATGCGGGTCGAGGTCAGCGTCGACGAGGCCGATGTCGGCGCGGTCCAGGTCGGCCAGAAGGCACGCTTCAGCGTCGGCGCCTACCCGGCGCGCCAGTATCCGGCCGAGGTCACGCGGGTCGCCTTCGGACCGACCAAGACCGACAACGTCGTGACCTACACCACCTACCTCGAGGTCGACAACCAGGACCTGAGCCTGCGCCCGGGCATGACCGCCAGCGCCAACATCGTCGCCACCGAGCGTCAGGGCGTGCTGCTGGTGCCCAATACCGCGCTGCGCTTCACGCCGGTCAACGGCCAGGCCCAGGGCGGCGGCGTGCTGTCGATGATGATGCCGCGTCCGCCCGCCAGCGCGCGCAAGACCGCGCGCGCCGACAGCAAGGCCGGCGCCAAGAAGGTCTGGGTGCTGCGCCAGGGCCAGCCGGTCGCGGTGGCCGTCAATGCCGGCATCAGCGACGGGCGCGTGACCGAGGTCGTCGGCGGCGAGCTCGCGGAGGGCGATCTGGTCATCACCGATCAGCGCGGCAGCGGAGGCAAGTCTTGAGCCCGAGCTTGATCCCGACCGCCGAGACCGCAGGCGCTGAACCGGGCGTGCCGCTGATCCGGCTGCGCGGCATCGGCAAGACCTACGGCCAGGGCGAGACCGCGTTCCCGGCCTTGAAGGGGGTCGACCTCGACATCCACGCCGGCGAGTTCGTCGCCATCATGGGCCCGAGCGGCTCCGGCAAGTCGACCACGATGAACATCCTGGGCGGGTTGGATCAGCCGAGCAGCGGCCGCTACTGGTTCCGTGGCGTCGAGGTCCAGTCGCTGGCGCGCGACGAGCGCGCGCGGCTGCGGCGGCGCTATTTCGGCTTCGTGTTCCAGGGCTTCAACTTGCTGGCGCGCACCTCGGCGCTGGAAAACGTCGAGCTGCCGCTGGTCTACCGCGGCGAGCCGGCCGTCGCCCGCCATGCGGCGGCACAGCGGGCGCTCGATCAGGTCGGCCTGCTGCCCTGGGCCGGCCACCTGCCTTCCGAGCTCTCGGGCGGCCAGCAGCAGCGGGTCGCGATCGCGCGCGCCATCGTGCCCCAGCCCCAGGTGCTGCTGGCCGCCGCGCCGCCCGGCCCCCTCGACCGCCAGCGCAGCCCCGAGATCATGGAGCTGATCCAGCGCCTGAACCTCGAGCAAGGCATCACGGTGCTGATGGTCACGCACGAGGCCGATATCGCGGCCTATGCCGGGCGCATCGTGCGCTTCGTCGACGGCCGCATCGCCAGCGACAGCCCGAACCCGGACCGGATCGGCCTGCAGCCGGCGCGGCTCGATGCGGTTGACGCGGCGGTCACGGAGGCGCACTGATGTTCTTCACCACGCTGGTGCTGGCCTGGCGCTCGATCCGGCGCAACCTGCTGCGCAGCTTCCTGACTGTGCTCGGCATCGTGATCGGGGTCGCGGCGGTGATTACCATGGTCACGCTGGGGCAGGGCGCGACGCTGTCGATCCAGAACCAGATCGCCGGCCTCGGCAGCAACCTGCTGCAGGTGCGCCCGGGCCAGCGCCTGATGGGCGGCCCCGGCAGCAGCGGCTTCTTCGGACCGTCCTTTCGCGAGTCCGATGCCGAGGCGATCGCGACCCAGATCGGCGGTGTGCGCACGGTCGCGCCCGAGGCGCGCACCAGCACCACCGTGGTCGCCAACGGCCGCAACTGGAGCAGCAGCGTGATCGGCAGCCACAACGGCTGGCTGGCCACCGGCAACTGGCAGCTGCGCGAAGGGCGCGAGTTCAGCGCCGACGAGCTGCGTGCGGGCGCTGCCGTCTGCCTGATCGGCGAGACCGTGCGGCGCGAGCTCTACGGCAGCCGCAGCGGCGTCGGCGAGTCGCTGCGCGTGCGCCAGATGTCGTGCGAGGTCGTCGGCCTGCTGGAATCCAAGGGGCAGGGCGCCTTCGGCAACGACCAGGACGACCTGGTGTTGCTGCCGATCAAGACCCTGCAGCGGCGCGTGACCGGCAACATCCGGGTCCAGACCCTGCTGGTCTCGATGCAGGACGGCAGCGATCCGGCGCGGGTCAGCGCCGGCATCACCGAACTGCTGCGCGAGCGGCGCAAGATCGCCGAGGGCGAGGACAACAACTTCAACGTGCTCGACACCAAGCAGCTGGCCGACACCCTGTCGGGCACGACCAAGGTGCTGACCATGCTGCTGGGCGCCGTGGCCGCCGTGAGCCTGCTGGTGGGCGGCATCGGCATCATGAACATCATGCTGGTCAGCGTGACCGAGCGCACCCGCGAGATCGGCCTGCGCCTGGCCATCGGTGCGCTGGAGCGCGAGGTGCTGCTGCAGTTCCTGATCGAGGCCGTGGTGCTGGCAGCCTTGGGCGGGCTGATCGGCATCGTGCTGGCAACCATCGCCTCCATCGTGCTGGCCGGCGTGATGGACGTGCCCTACCTGTTCAACCCCGGCGTGAACCTGCTGTCTTTCGTGTTCTCGGCCGGCATTGGCGTGCTGTTCGGCTACTTCCCGGCCCGCCGGGCCGCCCGCATGGACCCGATTGACGCGCTGCGGCACGAGTAAAGACCTGTCGGCACAGGCTCGAATAATCCTTTTTTATAGCAAACAAACACCAGCCCACGCCAGGATGGTGCTTTTTTGAATCAGATTTTCTGCATCAGGCGATGCGCGGCCGGACTTTGGAGGCCGCCAGCTTGGCGTTCGTCCTGGCCACTTCCACATCGGCATCGAAGGCCAGCGCCACGCCCATGCGGCGCTTGACGTAGCTCTCAGGCTTGCCGAACAGGCGCAGGTCGGTGTTGGGCACGCGCAAGGCCTCGTCGACGCCGTCGAACACCACGCCCTTGGCGTCGACACCGCCGTAGATCACCGCACTGGCACCTGGGCTGCGCAGGGTGGTGTCCACGGGCAGGCCCAGGATGGCGCGCGCGTGCAGTTCGAACTCGTTTTGCACCTGGGTGCAGAGTGTCACCAGCCCGGTGTCGTGCGGACGCGGGCTCACCTCGCTGAACCAGACCTGATCGCCTTTGACAAACAGCTCGACGCCAAAGATCCCGAGCCCGCTGGACTGGCCGTCGACGCCAATGCCCAGATCATCGGTGATGGTTTGGGCGATACGGCGCGCCTTGGCCAGCGCTGCCGGCCGCATCGGGTGCGGTTGCCAGCTTTCCACATAGTCGCCGTTGACCTGGTGGTGGCCGATCGGTTCGCAGAAATGTGTGGCGATCTGACCGTCGGCGCCCTTGGCGCGCACCGTCAGCAGGGTGATTTCGTAATCGAAGTCGATG
>ERZ1034363.873-NODE-873-length-18753-cov-4.610463_pt1 | contig 18753 bp, 19 predicted proteins | sample MGYA00520616_ERZ1034363 | MGnify/ENA primary metagenome ERZ1034363 (study PRJEB33736, sample SAMEA104284506) | Azolla filiculoides | biome: Urban; feature: Water surface; material: Ditch water | place: Netherlands | collected 2015-10-28 | depth 0-0.1 m ...
AATGGAAACTTAAATTGGATATCGCATCGGTATCTGATACTGGTCGCGGAATTGCAGTTGACGGTTCTGGTAACGTTTATGTTACTGGGCTAGCCAATAAAACAACTGCAGTTACGGGTTATATATTCATCGTGAAATATGATACTTCAGGTGTTATTCAGTGGCAACGTTCTTTGGATACTGTTTCTCAAGCTGATGCTGCTGGTGATATTGCGGTGGATGGTTCTGGTAATGTTTATATTACTGGTCAAGCTAATGGATCCTCAACTGAGGCTTATTTATTCATCGCGAAATATAATACGTCGGGTGTTATTCAATGGCAACGTAGATTGGTTACACCATCGGCACAGAATTATGGTTATGTTATTGCAGTTGATGGTTCTGGTAATGTTTATGTTACTGGTCAAGCCAACTCTGAAAGTGCGACCGCTTCTTCTGTATTAATTGTGAAATATAATACGTCGGGTGCTATTCAATGGCAACGTAAGTTGGATAGCACTGTAACGACAGCGGATTTCGGATATGGCATCGCGGTAGATGGTTCTGGTAATGTTTATGTTACTGGTATAGGTGCTGCTTCATCGGCAACTACTGTTTATGTATTCATTGCGAAATATAATACGTCAGGTGTAATTCAATGGCAACGTAAATTGGATACTGCATCGAAATCGGATGCTGGGTATGGCATCGCAGTTGATAATGCTGGTGGTGTTTATGTTACTGGCTTTGCCGATGAATCAAATGCTTCTTATACATTCATCGCGAAATATAATACTACTGGTGCTATTCAATGGCAACGTAAATTGGATACTGCATCGAAATCGGATACTGGGTATGGCATCGCAGTTGATAATGCTGGTGGTGTTTATGTTACCGGTCAGGTTGATAGTGGAACTGCTTCTTACGCATTCATCGCGAAATTGCCAGGAAGCGGATTAGTCGTTGCCGGTACTGCTACAATATCATATGGAATATCGACGATCCCTGAAGATGTAGCTACGTTGACAGCTTCTGCTGCTACTATGACAGATTCTGCCGCTACTATGACAGATTCTGCAGCTACGTTGACAGATTCTGAGGCTACTATGACTTCAACTACTACTAATATGGGTATGGTAGATTCTGCTGGTAGTATGAATAGTATCAACCTATCTAACTATTGGACTGTCACTGGTCTTGGTGCACTTTATGGTATAGCATCGGATACGTCTGGTAATGTTTATGTTACTGGTGGTAGTTCATCTGCATTCATTGCAAAATATAATTCATCTGGTTATGTTCAATGGCAACGTAAGTTGGATATTGGATCAGCAGGAGATATTGGTAATGGTATTGCAGTTGACGGTTCTGGTAATGTATACGTTGCTGGGATAAATGATAACGGTGTTAGCTCTGATTATGCATTCATCGCGAAATATGACACTAACGGTGTTATTCAATGGCAACGTATAGTGGAATCGGTTTCTCCCGTGTGCAATGGAATAGCGGTAGATAGCGCTGGTAATGTATATGTTACTGGGAGAACTGATGCTATAGACAGTAATAACAGCAATGCATTCGTTATTAAATATGATACCGATGGTGCTATTCAGTGGCAGCGTGTATTGGCTAGTGGGTCGCAACAATATGATGTTGGTAATGCGATCACTGTAGACGGGTCTGGTAATGTTTATGTTGCTTGCCAAGGTTATAAGGTGGCGTCTGGATCAACCCAAGGTCAAACTGGTTTAATTGTAAAATACGACACCTCTGGTACGTTAGTGTGGAAAAAGTACACAGTTGGCAATGTTGGTGCTTCAATATATCCCAATTATATCAATGCGATTGCAGTGGATAGCACTGGTAATGTTTATGTTACTGGAACCGATATTTTTGGTACTAGTAGTAAAATGACAGTACTCAAGTATTCGTCTGCTGGTGTGTTTTCTTCTATGTATACCTTTTCGGGTAATGGTGGTGCTGGATTCGGGATAACGTTGGATTCTTCTGGTAATGTATACGTTGTTGGAAACCGAACGTCAACGACTACGTTGATTGCTAAGTTAAACTCGGATATTACAACCGTTGCGTGGAAATATAAATTCGGCGCAGCACCAACCTATAGAGCGATTAACATAAATGCCAATGGTGATATTTTATTGGCTGGTAGTAATGGCATCGCAACACTATGCAAAACACCAGATACCTTACTTGGTATATCCTCTAGTAGTTACGCGGTGGCTACTGAGACATACACTAATATTGCGTTAACAGCCGACACGTCTAACGCTGGTGACACTGCTAGTGGAGTTGGTACCTTAATTGATTCTGCTGGTACTATGACTGATTCGGCTGGTTCCGTTTCAGCTACACTAGTAGTCAGTAAAATACCCGATGCCGCAGTAACGATGACATCAACGACTACGCGACAATCTACATTGTTAGATGCCGCAGTCTATATACAAGAATCGGCTGGTGCAATGTCTAATACAACATTAACAATTTAATTCTTAAGGAGAATAAAAATGCAAATTGCAATTGTAAACAACAATCAAGTAGTAAAAATCGGAGATAGCGCAGAGTTGTTTCCAAACGTATCTTTTCCAGTTTCTGGACCAGATGCAGGTTTCTTAGCTGCAAACTCAGCAATGGAAGTAGTAGTTTGGGCTCCATTCGATTCAGCTACACAAAAACAAGAAAGAGTTGAACCATACGTAAAAGACGGTAAAGTTTTTACATTCAACACTGTTCAAAAAACAGAAGCAGAATTAGCAGCAGAAGCGGCTAAAGCACAAGAAGCATTTGTTGCTTCTATCGTATCACAAGTTCAAGTTAAGTTAGATGACTTTGCTAAAACTCGTAACTATGATGGTATTTTGTCAGCTTGTACTTATGCAACTTCAACTATTCCTCAGTTTAAAGCTGAAGGTCAAAAAGCAGTTGAATTGCGTGATGCGACTTGGTCTGCTTTATATACCTTATTAGCAGAAGTAAATGCAGGTACTAAACCAGCACCGACTTCAATTGCTGATATTGAAGCTGTATTACCTGCTTTTGTTTGGTAAGATAGTTTAAAAACAAGGAGCCTCGGCTGGTATAAATACCACCGAGGCTTTTTCACATCAATCAAAAAGGACAAATATGCAATCATTAATCATCACTGAACTTCTTAAAATCAAAGAAGGTAAAGTTACCACCAATTACAGAATACTTAACTTAGACGGTCAAGAACCGGTTTTAAACAATAAACTTGGTTTTATCCCAGAGTTAAATCAATACGTCCCAGTCACAATTGACCAAACCGATAAATCAGGTAAAACCTTTATCTTAGAAACAACAGAAAATCTGGACGATAAAGACATTGTTATCCAATATACCAATGTGGTTGACCTAAAAGATTATAAAGTCTTACCGGTAATCAAAACAGAAAAGTCCACATTGACTTCAAAAGTCATAGAACTACAACACGAACCAAGAAACTTATTTGGGTTATGCCCAATGCTTAATTTTGGATATGTATTGGTAAGATCACCAGCGCATGGTACTTCAATAAAAGTTCCATCAGCACCATACAAAGAAGATGAAACTGGAAAATCTATCCAATTGCAAGTTTCGGATGAACAATTTGAACAACTAAAAGATAAGGAGGTCACGGTTCAGTACATTTACGAGCAAGAAGTGACAAAGGTAACTGAGGTTGCCATTCCATGTCAGGAATTGGTTACTTTTGAAAATGGGTTACTTACCTTATCGGGTGACATTAACAATCTAAACAACGAATCGCCATTTTTGAATTTTGAATTGGCGAACACGGTAGCAGAAAGACCATTGGAATTTGTTATCACTAAAATGGCGGATAACGCGTGTGGATCACCATTCTTTTCAGCAGCAGATTTGGAAATATTGGAAGGCCAGCCCGTTTCTGTTCAGTATATTAAAACCGTTAACCCAAAAAACGTTAAGATTGATGCTAAGTTGTTGGATACGAAAGCAATCAATGGATTCCCATTCAAGTATTCTGACTTAAAAATGGATGAGTCAACTAAGCAGGATGAAAAACTGCAGAAAATTGCAAAAGGATTCGCAGAAAATGCACCCAATACTATTACCAGAAATGGTGAAATTGTAGAAGGTGAGTTCACGGTTATCAAAGAATAATCTGCTTTAACATCCGTGCGAATTGGCTAAATACCTAACATATAGGAAAAACAAAATGGATATCATTCAATTAGACGTACCACTATTCATTCGATTACTTGAACTTGCACGCGAAGACGTTAAGCAAGATGCTGATTTGCACGATGTTGCTGAGATTGTGACTAAATTGTCACGCAAAAAACCAGTGACAATGGCTGATTATAACCAGATTGTCGCGTTCATGAAAGAGCAAGGTAAGGAAGATGAACTTGATACGGTTAAACGATTAGGTGGTATTTCAAAACCCAGTTACAAGGTTACTGGTGTACAATAGAGAATAATAGATGACGCCATTACTAATTAACACAGGTACAGTACCAAACGATAAAAGCGCGGATAGTTTATACTCTGCGTTTAACAAGATCAATGCTAATTTCGCTGAACTTTATCAATTTTTAGATACCGTTTCACTGCAAGAAACTGTGCAGGATTATACTGCTTTGTTGTTTACTACTGGTATACATAGCGGTATTACTATTTCATATGGGGACAGTCAAGATAGAATTGACTTAACTGTATTAGATCAAAGTTGGAATCAACTACTAGATAAACCTTTTATACCAACTGATGTTAATGAGTTAACTGATGCTGATGGATTGTTAGACAATCAGTATACATTACCAATTGCAACCGATTCCATACTAGGTGGTATTAAAGTTGGTGGTAACTTAACAATAGATCAATCTGGTATTCTTAGTGCAACTGCTTCTAACTCGGTAACATTAGGTGATAACGCGCCTGTAACACCAAAAGATGGTGATTTATGGTATGACACTACGGGTGGTAGGTTGTATGTGTATTTTAGTAATACTTGGGTTGATTCAAATCCAGAAACACAATACCCACCTCCGACTAGAGTAACACAAAGTGATACAGTACCGTCAAATCCGGTAGATGGTGAACTTTGGTATGATACGGTTAGTGGTAGAATATACGTTTACTATAGTAGTACTTGGGTTGATACTAATCCAGATTCTACCCCACAAACCTTGAGATTTTGTTTAGATTCAGTAAGAACACTAACAACCGATGAAACTAACCCACAGAGTTTGTTTGGGGTTGGTGTTAGGCTCAGTGAAAATACACGATACGAATATACAATAACCGGTGTAGTGAGCAAGTCAAGTTCGAATCAAATTGATATCCAGTATTCATTAACTGGTACTACGCTGAGTAAACATCAATATGAGGTTTTGTCAACTGAATCAAATAGCAGTTTACCGCAGTTTACATCCAATCAATTAACCAGTGGCTTTGATACTCCGGTATCAATCTCTACTGGTATGCTAGCACAACCAACAAATTATAATTTCACAATCACTGGTATAATCGATGTGGTTGATACTGGTAATGTAAATCCAATGATTTCATTCTCTGGGTTGCCAGGGGATTGTTCGGTATTAGCTGGTAGAATAGAATTAACTCCACTGGGTTCAACCGGTGCAAATACAGTAATTGGGCCTTGGTCCGTTTAACTTAAGGAATATTATTATGGCATTACAATTTCCATCAGACCCAGCCTTGGTCAACAATATATACGATGCTCCTAATGGAGTAACCTACTACTATGATGGTACTAAGTGGTCTGGTCATGGATTACCATCGAATCAAGATTTGCAAGAATCTACACAGGATGCGGTGGCAGAATTATTTTCTGCTGGTACACAAACTGGTATTATTGTCAATTATGATGATACTAACAACTCGTTGGATTTAACTGTTTTAGATCAAAGTTGGAATCAACTAACTGATCAACCTTTTATACCATCTGATTTATCTGATTTGACGGATAATACACCGCTTATCCCACAAGACATTACGGATTTAACAGATAATAGCGCAATTATCCCACATGATGTTTCTGATTTGACGGATAATACCGCAATTATTCCTCATGATGTTTCTGAGTTAACAGATAATAGTGCAATTATCCCACCATATTACACGTTGCCAGTTGCAACCAATAATGATTTAGGTGGCATCACTGTCGGTCATAATTTAATCATTACTAGTCAAGGTGATTTGAGTACAGAACCTTACTTGCTTGATATTGAATCGCCAACCTATTCTGGTACTACTACTGATTTGGATCTAACCAATCAGGTATTTGCATTAGGTACTGGTACTTGGAGATTACCGGATGGTATGGATGGACAAATCTGTTACTTCACCATGCAAACTACTGGTGATGCTACTACTGCATTGGTTATTATCGATAACGTGCGTGTGATTAGAAATAACATTGCGCAAATCCAATCTAGTGCTATCTGGGCACCATTTGATAATGTTGCTAACTCGGCAGTTGACGCCACCTCTACGGTTACCGCAGTATTCACTGATGGTGCGTGGAACGTTAGTCAAGGTATTATAAACTAAGGAATGCAGTGAAAAGACTTTTATTGTTATTATTACCAGTCATCGCATTAGCCAACCCAATCGATGATAAATGTCCAGCGTTTGTGTCGAATGGTGCTCCTGCTAGTAATAGAGCTAATACTCTATACTTATGTAAACAAAACTACGCGATTAACTATAGAACGGATACTAAAACTGCTGAATATGTAGTTGAACATCCTACTATTTCATCAATAAAAGGGTCATCTAAAAGACAAGATAATTTCCATCCTGATACTACTTTACCAAAACAATATCAAAGTACGATGGCTGATTATGATAAAAGTGGTTATGATAGAGGACATCTAGCACCGGCTGGGGATAATACTACCAACTATAGTATTATGAGCGAGAGTTTCGCTCTATCCAACATGGTTCCACAAAATCCAAGCAATAATCGTATTATATGGAATCATCTTGAAACTAAGATTCGTAACTTGGTATTACTAAATCATGATCTTTATGTTACCAGTGGCACTTACTACAAACCAACTTATAAAACAATTGGTGCTGGTAAAGTTGGTGTTCCTGATTTCTTGTGGAAAGTAGTATACGATAAAACTAGTAATAAAGTCATCGCGTTTTTAATACCCAATATCGCATTAAATGTAAGGGATTTGCCGAAATTCGTAATTTCTGTTGTTGAACTAGAGCAGTTAACAAAATTAAACTTCTTGCCTTCATTACCCAATTCTTCTAATATAGAATCTAGTACCAGTCAGTTAAAAGACTGGCCTGGATTTAACTAACACCACTACCTTAGGATTAGTATTTTGCTAATCGGTGTGGGTTCGCCGCTAACCCGAATATCAAACGAGTCGTGCCGGGAGAATTCGAATAGCGGCATTTTTTTAAACTAAATTAAGCTAAATACTATTATGAAACCGCAAACACGATCCATCTTACAAGAGTTGAACGATATTGCAGATGTTCGCAATACCGAATCATTAATCGAAAGCAGAGCAATGAATGTAATAACTTCAGCAATCAACTTGCTCGAAAGTATTCACAAACATTACGATGCTGAAACTGCTGGTGAGTTGGAACGTAGATTGGTTAATTCAATTAAGGGTTCAGACCCGTCCAAATTCACGCGAGGAATTCGTAAGATTTCCGAAGCGAGAAAAACCAAGCGAAAATTGGTCTAGTAAGCCAATTCCCTCGAAATCACGATAAATACTGATGCCGGTTCCTGAGCGGAACCTTATGATAAGGAGAAAATAATCATGGCTAGCCAAACAAGAGTAAACGGTCTTGCAGGAGACGTAGGTGTATTAAACGGTGCAACTGGTGCGATCATCGGTGCAAGTACAAAATTCTATGTTATCACAGTAAAAAACACTGGTGGTACTCCAATCAATCTTCAACCTTTGGACGATGCTCCAAACGAAGCATTTGAAAAAATTATGCGCGTTATGCCAAGTGGCATTTTAGCATTCTACGCACCTGCTGACACTTCTGGTGTTATCAGCGTTGTTGTTGATGGTCACGCTGCACCTGTAGCTTCTACTGGTGATGCAACTAAACCAGGCTTACAAGAAATCATTCGTGCATTAGGTGCAACTGTTGGCGCTGCTGATGGTTTACCAGGGGTTGACGTAACTGGTACTACTGTTACTTTAGGTACTGCATTTACTGTAGCTTAATCATTTTTTGGAATTCCTCACCTTTGGGGGCCAGGGATGGGTTAAAAAGGGCGGTTTTACCGCCCTTTTTTTCGACTTCTAAATACTAGAATGGAAACTTATCAAGTAATAACCACCGTCGATATTACAATGTACTCAACGGATGAGTATGAACAATCACAATTAACAAAAAATCAAAGAGCTAACTTCAACAGTTTAACACAAGCAATCGGATTGAGAAGTAACTTAGAATGGGATTCCTTACCAGTAAAACACACTGGAAGTCTACCTGACCCAATAGAAGGTAAAGCAAATCATTGGATTTGGGAGTTTACAACCGAACGAGATCAAGTTTTCTTGAAAGACGACAACCCAACTGGGCATCTACTAGATGACATCAATGGCGTGCCAATAATAGCAAATTTAACCAATTCGGTTGACATTCACCCTGCCGCGTTTTGCACCGTGGGTAGGTCATGTAACGTCTGGATAGCCAAAATCGGCTAAATACTTGTATGGGACTAAAAACATGGAAGATTCTCTTGAGTTTAACACTTGGAGCGATAACAGCTATTATCGGAGTCTCCGCTTGGGCACTAGAAACAAATAATTATGACTTAACCAGGCTAGGATTAATTATTCTATTTGCCATTTGCGTATTAGGATCTGGCTGGATAATAATGACACTCGCTGCAGTGTTCAAAACAATCGAACATACTCTTTTATCGGTTGATGAAATCAAATCAGGATTACTCGAGGCACAGCAACTTCTACGTGAATATGAAGAAGCTATTTGTAATTGCAACGAAGACTTAATCGAAGACACCGACCATATAGAAGAATTCTTGTCTAACGACAAACGCTGACATTATTTTTGGAGATAATAATATGGCATCTGCACCACGAACAACACAATTAGAAAGAGAGAGTTTAGAGGCACACGTTGATTTATGTGCGATCCGTTATGAGCAACTAGATTCTAGACTTACTAACTTAGAAAACAAAGTTGATGATGTTCACGAAGACATCCTTAATGGACAAAAGAGTTTAGTAAAAGTCATCGTAGGAACAGCAGGTACTGTTATTACTGGTATTATCTCTATTGTAATTGCACTATTAACTAAAACTAGCTAACGGTTGTTTACATGGCGTCACTTTCTAAAAGATTATCAAACGTCATTCAGGCAACCCATCAGAAATTAATAAAGAATAATCGCATATTACCGGTAGAAGTTCCAGAAGGTATCCTAGTAGGAAATGTGCTGATAGTATGCGAGAATTCAGCAAAACATCTTATCAAAGATGGTCAGGTAATCTACAAAGACATTCATCTAAACAAAGCAGCAATAGCCATTGCTAACTTATTAGCAACCAATACTAACAAATTCAAAGCAACTGAAATATACGAAGCAGACCGTGAGCATTCTCGGTGGTTTACGGATAGTCAATTTCTTAAAACTCGATATCATCAAGCTGAAGATGCGTTAGATTTCCAACTAGCAGAAATCTTTTGGGCTAGATATATAGAAAGCCGTGATAAGACTATAGCAGCCAAGAAAAAGGTAAACAACCTAATACAAAACACCTAAATACGTTATCTATCTTTAGGAATCCAAAAAATGAAAACAACTGATATCTTTAAAATCAATAGAGCATCACATCGTCTAAATGAATCGATGGAGAAAACCTTTGGTCGTAAGTTAAACTTAGAAAGTTTTGACTTACCAAAGTTAGAAGATGCTCGTAACAAATTACGTACACAGTTAAGCCAAGAACGTGGTAACTCTGGTTTCAACGAAAACTTAAACAACGATGCTTATATCCAAGCTCAATGGATGTTAGATTCAATCAATGCTGAAATCTTACAAAGAGAAGAAGCAGGATTTGATATTGTAGAAACTTCAACACAAGGTGGTCAAGTGAGAAAATTAAAAGAAGGTGAAATCCAACAAGCAAGTGCTATCGTAACTGCTAAAACAATGGTTGACCGTGTAGGTCGTTGGATTGAAGAATTGTCTGGTATGGAAAATGATACCTTATTGACTTTAGGTGACTCTATCCGAGACGAAATGAGTCAAGAGCAAGCTAAGCATTTTATCTCAACCGTCGCACCTGCAATTCAGGCTGCATTGACTTCACTAAAAGATACTAGAGAAGTATTAGCATCTGGTGTTCGTCAGTTAACTGGTGAAGAACAAAGTGCTGAAATGTTGGGTGGTCGTGTTCCAGGTGAACCTGAAATGGGTATGACTGGTGAAGAACCAATGGAACCAGTTGAACCAGATATGATGAATCCGGCTGATGAATTCTCAGTGGCTGAACCTGCTGTTGGTGGGTTTGAAGCGGCTGGTCGTGAAAAACGTGAAAGTATTAACTTCCACAACCGTGTAATGAAAGTATTGGCTGGCTAAGATGCGATTCTCTGATTTAGATGAGAATTTTGTGCTATCAGAACTTGGCACAGCACCTACTATGATTGGTCAGGCAGTGTCTGGCCAAACTACAACTCCACAAGGTGGTGTAACAACGGCTGCACCTGTTAATCGAGTTAGTCCGCAACAACAAGCGGCTCTAGTGGTTAAACAGAAGCAAGACCAAAGAACCCAGTTACAAAATCAATTAAAGCAAGCTCGCGATGCAGTAACTGCTGCACAAAAGCAAGTAACTGATATTCAAAACCAATTGAGTAAATTATGAGATTTTTCGAATTTAGTGGGGTTAATACTGGCATTGACCAATTCGCAGCATTGTTGCATAATTTAGCAGGTCGAGCAGCCAGTGCTAAAAAACCCTTGAAAATGAATTGGCAATCGGTAAGTCAATTGGCTAAAAGTATTGGATTTGAAATTGTAGATTATGCTACGTTTAAATCCATGTACGATAATGATGCTGCTATTCAAGCCATAACAAAAGACTTTGATCGTAATGGATTAGAGTTAAAAGTATCTGGCGTTTCTGACCAAGACGATGAAATGGATGCTAACACACCACCAAGTCAAAGCGTTGATGATATCGCTGCTGGTGCTGCTGAAAAGCAAATGGACCAATCAGAGAAAACTCCGCCTGCCCCAAAATTGTCTTGACAAAGATTAGTAGTCATGTGATAATCAAACCATGACTACTATTAATCCCCCTCGTTTTACTGAACGTTATCAGTACAAATCATGCGAACAAATTAACGATCTGGCTACAGGTAAAAGAAAATACCTAACCCCAGATGGTGAATATTTGCCTTCGGTTACTACCATTCTTTCTTCTACAAAAGATCAGACGCATCTTGACCAATGGCGAGAACGTGTTGGTCAAGAAAATGCCAAACAGATAACCAAAGATGCTGCTAATATCGGTACTAGCATGCATAATAACTTGGAGAACTTTGTACTAGGCAAACCAAGAATGCCTGGTGGTAATCTAATTCATAAACAAGCCAATAAGATGGCTGATGTTATTATTGAACATGGATTATCCAAGGTTTCTGAAATCTGGGCAATTGAACAAAGTCTTTATTACCCAGGGTTGTACTCTGGTACCACTGATGGTATTGGTGTATATGAAGGTAAACCAGTTATTTTCGATTACAAGCAAACTAATAAACCCAAGAAAGAGGATTGGGTTCAAGATTACTATTTGCAACTTGTTTCTTATGCAATGGCACATAACGAAGTCTATGGTTCTGATATTAAATCTGGTGTTATTTTCATGTGCTCGCGGGAATGCCAGTTTCAAAAGTTTGAGTTAACTGAGGATAAATTCCAGTATTATCAGAATATCTGGATGGATAGGATAGAACAATACTACTTAAATTTCTCCTAAAAATGCCCTAAAATCGGCTAAATACAGGATATACTACTAGGAGACTTAAAGTGGCAGTAATCCAAATTAGCCGAATACAACAACGTCGAGGACAAAAACTTGCAACTGGAATTCCTCAATTAAGTTCTGCGGAACTCGCATGGGCAGTAGATACCCAAGAATTGTTTATAGGTAATGGTTCTGTTGCTGAGGGTGCACCTTATGTTGGTAATACCAAAATCTTAACCGAACATTCCAATATATTTGAAGATGCAGTTTACCAATTCATGCCAGATTTCATGGTTAACAGCGTTCCGAGAAAAGCGCAAGACAAACTAGATGAGTACGTTTCTGTGCTTGACTTTATTGAAAAAGACGCCAACGATAATATACTATGGGCTGAAACGTTTGAAGCAGCAATCCATGATTTATTTACATCAACCAATCACAATTATAGAAAAGTACTTACAATTCCGAATGGAACTTACACATTCTTAAGACACTGGTTTTTGCAAAGTGGTGTTATCTTAAGAGGTGAATCCAAAGATAATGTTATCCTAAACACGGGTAACTTCGCAATCAATACTGGTACAATATCTGATATCAAATTACAAAACTTAACTATCACTGGTGCAGGCGTTGTTCTTAATTTATCCGGTGTAACAAATAGCTCAATCACTGATGTTGTGTTTAGCGGCACCTATTCAGTTAACACAGAAGCTAATTGGTACACCCCTGCGGTTACTTGGTCGAACTTAGCGAATAACAACAAAACTGATAATGTTGATTTTGTTAATTGTAAATTTGATACAGTTAATACTGGTGTATTAGTAACACAACTCGATGCATTTGAGACAAATATCAAATTTGATAATTGCGTGTTCACTAATAGCTATCGCGGTATTTCAATCGATGGTGTTATTAACCAAAGTAATAGATGGTTAATCAATGACTGTTCATTTACCGACTTGTATAACAGTGCAATCATTGTATCGCATGGTAAAAACACACAAATACGAAACTCAACATTTTACAGATGCGGTAATGGTACAGGTACCGCAGAATACCCATTGGCTATTATCATATTATTTGGTGATGTTGCCAATAACGTGGTAGTGGATTGCGCATGCGATAGACGCGCAGCAGTCGCTCGCAGTATATCGATTGCTGCCGAAGCAATCCCTGATGCTGAAAATACAAATAGTGCAACGTTTGTTGATTATAATAGTTTAGAATTGGTTGCTGGTAATAGCAATACTACCCCATTTACTGCGTTCAGTAGTACAACTGATATTATTACAATTGATTACGGTATTGTAATTGGTGCCTATACACGGGTCGGAACGTTGCAAATTACTATTGGCGATTTGACAGTGGATCCACAGACAATTGCAATTGTCGATAATTATGCTCATTCATCACCCTTATACAATTTATCTGGTAACGATTTAACTCAACAATTTGAGTTCGATGTAACGCCAACTGCTTCATTGAATTCAGTTGTTCTGACCTATAAAAACGTATCTGGTGCTAGGGGTGAGTTGGTGTATAAGGCATCTTTTGGTAGTGTTCAATCGGTTGTTGTTCCAACACAATTCCAACCAACCCCGGGAAATCGTACGATTTACGTTAACTGGGATCCAAATGCAATGCCAAACGGTTCACCTGTAGTTGGCTATTCGCTGATTATTACATAAGTGAGAAAACATGACAACTGAAATCAATGTAAACCCATTAAACAAATTACCAATTACCACTGGTAATTTACAACCACCAGTAATTATCACTGGTTTGGAAAATGATGTAGAATACACTGTTACATTAGTAACCCATTTAAGAAATGGTTTTACAATGACAGAAACTAGAAAACTACGACCATCGCAGTTTGCAATTGCTGGTATAACTCCAGACCAAATTGTAGCAATGAGTACGGCAGAAATTGTTGCACTTGGTACTGATATATCGGTACTAACCTCATCCTCTTTAGGTGCGTTGTCTAGTGCACAATTACATGCAATTACCACTGCACAAGCCGCATCGTTTAATAGCACTGCGATTTCTTCACTCAGTGGCTCTGGATTTGCTGGGTTGACAACAGACAACCTAGGTGCAATTTCGACCTCTGCATTACAAGGTATGACAGCTGAACAAGTAGATACGTTGGATGCAGACGATATTGTTGCACTTGGTTCTGGTATTGCTAATATACCATCTGGCGCTATGGCTAGTTTAGATAGTAGCCAAGTGAACGCCTTGACAACTTCTCAAATTGCCGCATTCGATAGATATGACATCGCAGCATTATCCAGTAGTGCAATAGTAGGACTAACCAGTGACCAAATTGCGGCACTGAACGGTTTAGCATTTGATGAATTTACATTAGCGGATTTGGATCAATTATCTTTTGGTGCAATCGCGGGTATAACCCCAGAACAAATAGATACCTTGAATACCGATGATATACAAGCATTAGGTACTGACATTGCAAATCTTTCAACTGCTGCGATGGCTAGTTTGGATAGTGCACAAGTTTATGCATTGACACCAGCACAGCTTGCCGCATTCGATGTAGCTGATATTTCTGCATTAACAAGTGACGCAGTATCTGGTTTGACAAGTGCGCAGGTTGCATCATTAACCACAGACGCATTCAATGCATTGACTACTGCTGGGTTGGCTGGATTAACTTTCGATGCAGTTGCAGGTATCACATCGGCACAAGTAGGTACCTTGGATGCTGCTGATATAGTAGCATTAGGTGCGGATATCGCTAACTTGAGTTCTGCTGCGATGGCTAGTTTGAGTAGTACACAAATTTCAGTATTACAGAACGCACAAATTGCTGCATTTGGCACCGAAGACTACGCGGCATTAAACATTACCGGTGTAACTACAACTGCAATGAATAATTTGATGAGTTCAGTGGTAACTGCGAAAGCACAGGATGATATTAATTCAAAAACAGAATTACAGGCATTGTCTGACGCTGCGGCGTATGTAATGACCATCGCAGCTTTAACTAATTCTACTACCCTTAGTTCACAATTAAGTACGATGTCTACCTTTAAATCACATCTTATTTTACTAGGTGTTACTGGGGTAACAGATCAAAACATGAAAGCTATATGGGTTGCTGTAAGGGATAGCGATAACTCTGGTTCAGCGGTTGATACGTTGGTTAAATTGCAAGCAATAACTGACGCAGCGAACGATTCATCAATAGTAACCCCATCAGCAACCACTAGAACTTACATTGAAAATGCAACACCATTGCTGATCAATGATGATTTGGTATTGACAGATGTGGATAGTTCATTACTAGTAGGCGCAACCGTTACTATTAGTAACGGCTATACGACAGGCGATCTTTTAGATTTCACTACTGCAAACGGTATCACTGGTAGTTTCGATACGAATACACATACATTAACCTTGACCGGAACGGCAACTGTCGCACACTACCAAACGGCATTGCGTAGTGTTACGTACTTTAGTTCCAGTGACCATCCAACCGTAACAAGTGCAACTAGAACAATTAGTTGGCAAGTTAACGATGGCACAACCGCTGGTGTAACGGATTTGTGTGATATTGCAACTAGTACAATCAGTATAACTGCTGTAAATGAGGCTCCAACCTTAGATAATCCATTAGTCGATCAGACTGGTGCTTATGGAACTGCATTTACCTATGTGGTCCCAGCCAACAGCTTCTCAGATATTGATAGTACCTTAACATACAGTGCAACATTGGAAAGTGGTGCAGCCCTACCAAGCTGGTTGACATTTACACCTAACACAAAAACATTTAGTGGAACGCCGGTGGATACTACTGACTTGAGTATTAAAGTAATTGCCAGTGATGGTACTTTAACAGCAGACGATACGTTTGGTATTGCTATACAACCTGGTATTATTAGTATTGCGGTTACCAGTGCAACCGGTGCACAGAATAACTTCTTAAACGTCGGAGATACTGTTACTTCTACCGTGACATTCAGTGAGGCAGTTACTGTAACTGGTTCTCCACTATTAGCACTTGACGTCGGTGGTACTACGGTACAAGCATCATTCAATAACGGTTCTGGTACTAGCGCGTTGACATTCAACTATACAATTCTAGCCGGTCAAACTGATACGGATGGAATTAGTTTTGGTGCTAACGCGCTGTCACTAAATGGCGCCACTATCGCAGATACCGATGGTAACACTGCAGTAGTTGCAAGTTCAATGGTTGTTGCGAATTCAAGCTATAAAGTTGATACTGTATCTCCAACAATTGCAACTGTAACACCGAGTTGGGGTTCTGAATTAAATTCAAGCGAAAGTGGTTCTAACGGAACAATTTCGGTTGTTACTACCGGTGTTGAAAACAACCAAACCGTTACCGCAACCATTAACTCAGTGCAATACACCGGAACAGTTTCGAGCAATGCCGCCACTATCACGGTACCAACTGCTGATTTGGTGGCATTAACCAGTGGAAATACTTACACCATATCAGTTTCAGTTTCTGATTTAGCCGGTAATAGCACAACCAACTCGAGTACAGCATTCACGGTTAACTTTGCACCTGTATACGGACAACCACTGGGTGGTGGTTATTATGCCGGTAATATTATCGATGGCGGTGTAACTTATAAACTAATCGTTGCTCCCAATGCGTCCGGTGCAAATGGCGGGATTGGTATGCAGTGGGGCCCATATGGTATTGATGCTCCCGTAGCTACGCAAACACTAACAAACGGTGTTGCCGCGTCTAACGCAATGAATTCCAGTGATTACCCAGCGGCTTTTTACTGTAGAGGGTTGAATATCGCCGGATTTACCGATTGGTACTTACCAGCCAGAGACGAACTAGAGGTTCTTTATAGAAACTTCAAACCTTGGCCATTTGCTAACTACGTGTCAGTTAGACCCGCTACTGGTTTTGGTGGTGATGGTCTAGGATATGGAACCAATACGAATTCTTATCCAGTGGGAGCGGCATACTCCATCGATTATCCAGCTCAAACAGGAATCGCAATATTTAAAGACTATACTGGAACAGAGGCTTTCGTTGAGAACCGCTACTGGTCTAGCACGGAGAACGATACCAACAAGGCGTGGTACCAAGATTTCCGAAGTCCGCAGTACACGGAATATAAGAATGTGAGCAGCGGCATGCATGTGAGCCTCGGCATGTATGTGCGTGCGGTAAGACGAGTTGTGTACCCAATAACAATTCCAGACCAACCAACCGCAATACTAGCAACCGCTGGTGGTGATTCGACGTCTATTATTATTACGTTTACAGCACCTTATAGTGGTAATTCTCCTATCACTGGGTACACCGTCACCGTGTATACTAATGGCACGCCTACTGGAATAACAGCAGCGGGTTCCGCTAGTCCAATAACAGTTTCTGGATTGGCGAAAGGGATCACTTATACATTTACAGTAAAAGCAACTAATTCAATTGGTACTAGTTTGGAATCAGTATCTAGTAATGCAATAACACCAGTTACGATACCAGCTACACTGGTATACGGGCAGCCATTTGGCGGTGGTTACTATGCTGGTAATATTATCGATGGCGGTGTAACTTATAAATTGATCGTTGCTCCTACGGCGTCTGGTACAACGGGCGGTCTATTTAAAACGAGTAATACTGCGGCTCCCGCAGCTACGCAAACCCTGACCAACGGTATTGCCGCGTCTAACGCAATGAATTCCAGTGAATATCCTGCGGCTTATTTCTGTAAAGGTTTGAACATCGCTGGTTTTACCGATTGGTATTTGCCAGCCAGAGACGAACTAGAGGTTCTTTATAGAAACTTGAGACCCACGGGAGACTCTAATTATGTTGATATTAGAGCCGCTACTGGTTTTGGTGGTGATGGTCTAGGATATGGAACCAACGCGAATTCTTATCCAGTGGGAGCGGCTTATACCAGTGGAAGCCCAGCTCAAACAGGAATAGCAATATTCAAAACAAATGGAACAGAGGCTTTCGTTGCGAACTCCTATATTTCTAGTACGGAGAACGATACCTTATACGTGTGGAACCAAAATTTCAGGTATGGAAATCAGACCAGAGGTTCTAAGGTCGGACTGGGTAATATTCGAGCGGTAAGACGAATGTTTGGATAATCTACCGAATTACAGACCCCCCCGCCACTGAGTATCTATCGTGGCGGGGGGTCGTATAAATATAACTTTTAATAAAACAGCAATCAAAATGGAGATACACCAATGTTAGTAAAAATCACACAAATCGACGCTGGATTCAAATTCCTTTGTACGGAAAAACCAATGGTTAATGGTCCGACATTCCCAGATTTACCTGAACTTCAAATTGAATTCTGGGATGAATCAAATTATCCCATTTTAACAGATGAAGAAGGAAAATACACATCTGCTCCTTTATTCTGGGGTTCTTGCTCGGATGATGCCGATACGTCTTTGACTGGTGTTATTGCTGTTCTTACCCGAGAAGAATACGATGCCGATAAACTCACAGAAGCAAAAGCAAGAAAACCATTCGATTCTTGGATTTTTGACGAAGCTACGTTAGCTTGGCATTCGCCTATCCCTAAACCAGAAGATGGTAAAGATTATCTATGGGACGAAGCAACCACCGCGTGGGTTGAGCTATAATAATACAAACCATTTAATTGACAACCAGCCTAAAACTTAGTAAACTCTACCTTTCACCGTACCAATCCAAGTACGGTGATTCTTTTTCTCAGACTAAATATTGTACAATCAATAGAGGCACACATGGCAA
>ERZ1034363.874-NODE-874-length-18750-cov-2.849087_pt1 | contig 18750 bp, 18 predicted proteins | sample MGYA00520616_ERZ1034363 | MGnify/ENA primary metagenome ERZ1034363 (study PRJEB33736, sample SAMEA104284506) | Azolla filiculoides | biome: Urban; feature: Water surface; material: Ditch water | place: Netherlands | collected 2015-10-28 | depth 0-0.1 m ...
TAGCCTTCTTCGCCGGGCTGGAAAATCAGGACGGCAGTGCCATCAAAGTTCCGGGTTTCGGCCAGGTACCGTGCCGCACCCGTCAGCATTGCAGTGTGACCGTCGTGGCCGCATCCGTGCATCAGTCCGGCTTTGGAAGACTTCCAGGCAAAGTCGTTGTGCTCGGTCATGGGCAACGCATCCATGTCGGCGCGCAAACCCGTCGCCTTGACTTGCCCAGCGGCGTCCTTCATCCACTGCCCGCCATTGTCCCGGCCGTGAATGACGGCAACGACGGTCTTGCCAAGGCCCGTATGGACCTCATCCACGCCACAGGCTTTCAGGGCTTCTGCCACACGCCTGGCCGTGTACACCTCTTCAAAGCCGAGTTCAGGATGCGCATGCAGGTCACGACGAAAAGCGGTGAGTTCAGGGTGTGCCTCGGCGATACGTGCAAAGGCACGGCCATTGACATGGTATTTCGGTGCACTCATCAGTGACCTCCCGCCGTACGCACACGCAAACGCGGGTCCACCACAAAGTACAGCAAATCCACCACGAGGTTGATCACCACGAAGATCAGCGCAATCAGGCACAGGTAGGCGGCCATGACCGGAATGTCGGCGAACGTCACCGCCTGGATGAACAGCAGCCCCATGCCGGGCCACTGGAACACAGTCTCGGTGATGATGGCAAAGGCAATCAGGCCCCCGAGTTGCAGCCCGGTGATGGTCATGACAGGCACGAGGGTGTTCTTCAAGGCATGCCCGAAGTGGATGGCCCGGTCAGACAGGCCGCGCGCCCGCGCAAACTTGATGTAATCGGTACGCAGCACCTCCAGCATCTCGGCACGCACCAGCCGCATGATCAGGGTGAGCTGAAAAATCGCCAGCGTCACGGCGGGCAGCACCACATGGTGCCAACCATCCGCTGTCAGCAGCCCACTGCTCCACCACCCCATCTGCACCGTACTGCCCCGGCCGAAACTCGGAAACCATCCCAGCCCGACGGAAAACAGCAGGATCAGCAGAATACCGATCAGGAAGGTGGGCAGAGAAACACCCAGCAGCGAAAGCGTCATGAACGTCTGGCTCAAAAAGGAGCCCCTGCGCAGCGCTGAATACACCCCCATGGGAATGCCCAGCGCCAGCGCAAGCAGCGCAGCAACGCCCGCCAACTCCAGTGTGGCCGGGAAACGCTCGGCAATCAGGCGTGAGACTTTGGCTCCCTGGCGCAGACTCAGGCCAAACTCACCCTGCGCAGCGTTCACAAGAAAGTGCCAGAACTGCACAAAAAAGGGTTGATTCAGACCCAAATCAGCGCGCAGCGCCTGAATTTGTTCCGTCGTTGCGTCCTGCCCCAGCAGGAAAACCACGGGATCCCCCACATACTGAAACAGCAAGAACGCAATGAAGGCCACCGAGATCATGACGATCACGGCCTGGATCAGGCGGCGCAGGACAAAAGCGAACATGTTTTCCAAGAAAGTGTGATTGCATCCTAGCAGAGCGAATAACGTGCCCGTCTCGGGGTTTTCTTGGGGCTGAAGGTCGTTTTGTCACCATGGCGTCAGATCAGGCAAAGAAGAGACCTTGAAGGATCTTGTCGCGGTCGGGATCAGGATCGGGGCGATCGACATGACCGCTTTGCAGCGTGAACAACGCCGCATGGCCTCAGCCATAAAAAAAGCCACCCGAAGGTGGCTTTTTTTATGAAGTCAAATGCAGCGTGCGCTGCATTCAAGATCAGAAGTTGTGGCGAACGCCAACACCGTACTGGTTCGTGGAGGTAAGGGTCTTGCCCTTGCCGTCACGCAGGTAGGCGCCGTACACGAAGGTGCGCTTGGACAGCGCGTACTTGGCTTCCACCAAGGTGTTGGTGTCCTTGAACTCGGTGTCACGTGCGATGTCGAGCGTCAGACCAACAGCGCCCAGAGTGGTGGAGCCACCCAGCGTGAAACCCTTGGAAACACCGGCGGGATCTTGGTAGGAAGCTGCCACCTTGAAGGCGCCGAAATTGTAGTTGGCGCCCAGGGCCCAGTTCTTCTCGGTGTTCTGCACCTTGTTGTAGGACAGAGCAACAGCCAGAGGGCCATTTGCGTAGATCAGGTTGGCATCGGTCTTGGAGTTGCCACCGTTGTCAGGCTTGGTGATGAAGCCCAGCGTGCCGCTGAAGCCACCCATGTTGGGGGAGGTGTAGCTGATCTGGCTGTTGTTACGCGAAGCGGAACCAGCGAAAGAGAACTGGCTGGCCACAACAGAGTAGTTGGCAGCGCCGGTCAATTCCCAAGCGGCCACGCCGTAGAACGACGGAGTCAGGGTGCGACCCAGCAACACAGTACCGAAACCACCGGACAGCGATGCGTTGGCAGCGCGCTGGAAGGTCACCGCGTCGGTTGCGCCGGACTCAGCATTCACGCCAGCTTCGAAGTTGAAGTTAGCCTTCAGACCGCCACCGAGGTCTTCCGTGCCGCGCAGGCCGAAACGGCTGGAGCCGTTGTTCAGCGTGCCGTTGCCGGACAGTTGGGTGGACACGTTGCTGGCCTTGGCCAGGGACAGGTCAGCCACGCCGTACAGGGTAACGGAGGACTGGGCGAAAGCGCCGGTGGCAGCCAGGGCGGCGATGGCAATCAGGGATTTTTTCATTGCGAGTTTCTCCAAGGTTAAACAGAGGGCTCCGGATCGGGGGTGTACTCTGATGCATGGCATCTGGTGCTCCCGCCGGTTCCCCGGGCCAACCTCCTTTTGGGAAGTTGTTGGTATTGCACCAGAGGACCGCCCGGTTCGCAAAGGAATTGCCCGGGATATTTGCAAATCGTTGCAGACCTGCAACAAATTGCGATGCTGAGATAAAAACTGGGTGGCGCAGCCCACTTATGCACAGAACATGCCAAGTGGCAAAATCCGGCCTGCGCCCCTGCCGGGCCATGGAGTCTGTTTTGGATCACCTGCTTTCTGCCGCTGACAGCGCCTTGCGCACCCTTTTCGCCACACCGCGCGCATCGCGCCGATGTCCCACGTGGCCCGGCGAAATCAGCCCTCTCAATCACGCGGAAAAACGCACTGCGGGGGCGCTCATGCGGGTCAACCATGTTGGAGAAATCTGCGCGCAGGCACTGTATGCCTCGCAGGCGCTCGTCACACGCGACCCCACGTTGCGCGCCCATTTTGACGCAGCAGCGCGCGAGGAAACCGACCACCTCGCCTGGACGCAGGCGCGTCTGCATGAGCTGGATGCCCGCCCCTCACTGCTGAACCCGCTGTGGTACGCCGGCGCCTTCGGCATCGGGCTGCTCGCCGGCAAACTGGGCGGGGATCGGGTCAGCCTGGGCTTTGTCGTGGAAACCGAGCGCCAGGTGGAGGCCCATCTTGCCAGCCACATGGAGCGACTGCCCCAGGACGACCATGCCTCGCGCGCCATCGTGGCACAGATGAAAGACGACGAGGCGCGCCACGCAGCCGAAGCCCAGGCGGCTGGTGGCGTGGCGCTGCCTGCACCACTCAAGCACCTGATGCGCGCAGCGGCAAAGTTGATGACAGTGACAGCGGAACGCATCTGATCCGGCTCCGGGCAGACTGCGCGGGCAGAATCCTCCCGCGTATTCAGATTAATATTAATAGCAAACAAAGGCCATTTCACGCTGGGATTGGCGTTTTTCAGACCTCGATCAACTCAAATCCTGTTGTGATGTCAGCCATCTTGCCCAGCATGATGCTTGCCGAACAGTATTTATCGTGGCTCATGGCAATCGCTCGCTCCACGGCCAGCGCGGGAATGCCTTTGCCGGTGACGGTAAATTGCATGTGGATTTTGGTGAACACCTTGGGATCGACTTCAGCGCGCTCGCTCGTCAGCTTGACGCTGCAGCCGCGCACATCATGGCGGCCTCGCTTCAAAATCAGCACCACGTCATAAGCCGTGCATCCCCCGGTGCCCGCCAGCACCGTCTCCATGGGACGTGGTGCAAGATTCTGCCCCCCGTTTTCAGGCTTGGCCGCGTCGGGCGCACCGTCCATCACCAGCGTGTGGCCACTTCCAGTTTCCGCGACAAAGCCCATGCCTGAGCGCGTTCCGCTCGCGCCGGTCCAGCTGACTGTGCATTCCATGGTGCTATTTCCTGTTGAGTGATCGTGTTGGGATTGAATGAATTTCGCCACCAGGCTCTGCCGTGTTGCATGTTGAGACAGATTTTCCTGTTGCGACGCAGCAAATTATCGCTACACTGGGAGCATGCGTGGTTTTCTGCGCACCTTTTGTCTCCTCCACCCCTCTGAAAAAGGTGGATTGGCCCCGAACCGCAAGGTTCGGGGCTTTTTTCTTGGGGCTTTCAGGATGGCCTCTATCATTGAGGCCGAGGGAAAACCATGAAGCCTGTACAGAAAAAAAGCCCGCAGCATCTCAAGCCCGCTGATTACCTGAAAAAAATCCTCAATGCCCGCGTTTACGACGTGGCCGTTGAGTCCGCGCTTGAGCCCGCGAAGAACCTGAGCCGCCGTCTGCACAACAAGGTACTTCTGAAACGTGAAGACCAGCAGGCGGTTTTCAGCTTCAAGCTCCGCGGCGCCTACAACAAAATGGCGCACCTGACGCCGGACCAGTTGAAGAAGGGCGTGATCTGCGCCTCGGCCGGCAACCACGCCCAGGGGGTGGCTCTGGGTGCCCACAAATTGGGCTGCCGGGCCGTGATCGTGATGCCGACCACCACGCCACAGGTCAAGATCGACGCAGTCAAGGCGCTCGGTGGCGAAGTGGTGCTGTCTGGCGACAGCTACTCCGATGCGTATACCCACTCGGTGGAACTTGAAAAACAGCAGGGTCTGACCTTCGTCCACCCATTCGACGACCCCGAGGTGATTGCCGGGCAGGGCACGATTGCCATGGAAATCCTGCGCCAACACCAGGGACCGCTGCATGCCGTGTTCGTGGCCATCGGTGGTGGCGGACTGATCGCGGGCGTTGCGAACTACATCAAGGCCGTTCGCCCGGAGGTCAAGGTCATCGGCGTTCAGATGAACGACTCGAACGCCATGATCCAGTCGGTTGCAGCAAAAAAACGCGTCACCCTGCCTGATGTAGGCCTCTTCTCCGACGGCACGGCAGTGAAACTGGTGGGAGAGGAAACCTTCCGCATCGCGCGTGGCCTGGTGGACGACTACATCATGGTGGACACCGACTCGGTCTGCGCCGCGATCAAGGACATCTTCGTGGACACCCGCAGCATTGTCGAGCCCTCTGGTGCGCTGGCGGTGGCGGCCATCAAGCAGTACGTTGCGACCCACAAGACCAAAGGCGAAACCTACGCCGCCATCCTGTGCGGCGCCAACATGAACTTTGACCGGCTTCGGTTTGTAGCCGAGCGCGCTGAGGTCGGCGAGGAGCGCGAGGCCTTGCTGGCGGTGACGATTCCTGAGGAACGCGGCAGTTTCCGTCGTTTTTGCGAACTCATCGGTTCCCTGCCAGGCGGCCCCCGCAACGTGACCGAATTCAATTACCGCATCAGTGATGCGGCAAAAGCCCATGTGTTTGTTGGTCTGACCACCCACGGCAAGGGGGAAAGCGCCAAGATTACCGCCAGTTTCAGCCGGCATGGCTTTGCGGCACTGGACCTCACCCATGACGACCTGGCCCAGGAGCACATTCGCCACATGGTGGGTGGGCATTCCACGCTGGCACAGGACGAGCGGCTCCTGCGCTTTGTCTTCCCGGAACGGCCCGGCGCCTTGCTGAAGTTCCTGAGCCTGATGCGTCCGGGCTGGAACATCAGCCTGTTTCATTACCGCAACCAGGGCGCCGACTACGGCCGCATTCTGGTCGGTCTGCAAGTGCCCAAAGCCGACAGCAAGGTTTTCGCCGGATTTCTCGACGCGCTGGGCTACCCCTATGTGGAAGAAACACACAATCCGGTCTACAAGATGTTTCTGCAAAGCTGAGTCATCCGCGCCTGGCAAACGCACCACCAACCAACAGAATCAAATCCATGTCCTTCTTCAGCTGGTTCAAGAGCAAATCGCCCTCGCACCGTGGTCACGAGGCGTCCACACGCACGGCCCCTCTTGCGGCAGTCCCAAGGAATGCGAAGGCCACGGGCGCCGATTCCAACGGAGCAGATTCGGAAACGGACACAGCAGCACGCCGGAAGAACGAGCGTGCCAGGCTCCGGGACATGCTCTACAACGTGGTGCGTGAATCCATGGTGCGCGTGGGCGTGCTTTCGAGCAGTTTCAAGTTCAAGGTGCTGGCCACCGATCCGCGTGGCCGCAAGTTCATCGTGATGATGGATCTCTCACGGGACTTTGGCAGTGAAATTTCGCAACTTGCCGAGATCGAGGCGCTGATCTGCCAGGCTGCGAAGGCGCGACACAACATCGTCGTTTCGTCAGTTTATTGGCGCGCCGAGGACCAGGTCGCACCTGAAAAAGCAGGCAACACGCCTTCAGAGGCCCAATACCGGGCCACCGTGCCGCATGCCACACCGGCGGCCGCCCAGGACCATGGCGTCCAAAGTGCGCCTTTGCAAAAGTCGGGGGGCTCCCCGGCCGAAGCACCGAAGCCGCATTTCGACCCGGTGCTGGCGGGCGAAGTGATGGCACTCAAGCAGGCGTTGTCCGCCGGCAGCGCCCGCCAACCCGCCCTGTCAGCCGCCACCCCGGAGCCATCAAAGGGCACGGGGCAATTGACGGGCTACGAAAAAACCGAATTCCTTGAGTCCGAAACGCCAGAAGAAGGTGCCGAAAACGAGGTGGCCGACACGGAAATACTCGACGACGAGGCACGGTATCCGGCGCTCAGCGCCACACAGTACGGCGATTTGCGCTGAAAAAGACGTCCCCGCCGCAGATGTACGCGACGGAAAACTACTTTGCTGGCCTCTGCGGCATTTCCAGGACCAGCGCTGCACCCGGGCCTGAAACGGGTGCCAGCCTGGCACGTCGCGGCTCCACCGCCTGAAGCACCAAGCCGTCTTCGACTTTGCTGCCCACACGGTAGGCACGTCCCGGCTTGCCGTCCACAGCAATCAGCGCTGCGCCCTGGCTGGACCGGCTGGCCACGACGCCCAGCAATGCAAAACGGCTGGCCGCCGCAGGTGGCGCTGGCGCATCAGCGGCAGCCACGGCGCCCAGTGCGCGGGCCACAGCCGGCGCATCCACCCCGATATCATTTGCGACGAACAGCGGGGCCGGCACCATCCGCAGGGGCTGTGACAGGCCCGTGATGCGCAGCCCCCACCAGGCGGCGCTCGCCGCTGCCAAAGCCCAGACCACCAGCGTGACGCCACGAGACCACCACATGTTTTGCGAGTTTGTCACCATTCAATGATTATGATTGAAGCGAACTTCAGGACCAGACTGCCACCATGACCCCTTGCCACCGACTTCTCTGGCGCACCGCGCCCCTGCGCCGTGCGGCGCGAGGCTTCACCCTGATCGAACTCATGGTGGTGCTGGTGATCATTGGTGTGCTCGCCGCGTTGATCGTGCCCAATGTGCTGGATCGCGCAGACGACGCACGCTCCACCGCAGCGCGCACCGACGTTGCCAACCTGACGCAGGCACTCAAACTGTACAAACTGGACAACCAGCGCTATCCAACGGCCGAACAGGGCCTGCAGGCGCTGGTTGCCAAGCCTGGCGCCAACCCGATTCCGCCCAACTGGAAGCCCTATCTCGAAAAATTGCCGAACGACCCCTGGGGTCGCCCGTACCAATACCTCAACCCCGGCGTCAAGGGAGAGATCGACGTGATGTCCTTCGGTGCTGACGGACAGGCCGGGGGCGAGGGCAAAGATGCGGATGTTGGCAGCTGGCAGTAACAGGACCCCCACGCTCCCTCACCGCGTGTGGTCGCTGCCCCCCGGGGGGGGTGGCCTTGCTTGGGACGGCCCGGCGCCACGCCCCACAACCCCCACGCTCCCTCACCGCGTGTGGTCGCTGCACGTGCCTTCGCCAGAGGCGTCGGCTCTTCGGCCCGCACTGGCCAGCGCAAGCGCCAGTGCACTGCGCCGCCCGTCGCGGCGCGGTGGCTTCACATTGCTTGAATTGCTGGTGGTGGTCGCCATCATCGCGCTGGGCACGGCGGGCGTGAGTCTCGCGCTGCGGGACGCCTCGGCCAGCACCCTGGAGCGGGAAGCGCAGCGGCTGGCCGCCCTGCTGGAGTCGGCCCGGGCGCAGTCGCGGGCCACGGGAATTCCCGTGCGCTGGCACACCACGCCCCAGGGCTTTGCATTTGAGGGGCTGCGGCCCGATGCCCTTCCCGGCCACTGGCTGGGCACGGATACCACCGTGAGTGGAACCGACACATTGCAGTTGGGGCCGGAACCCCTCCTCGACCCACAAAGTGTGGTGCTGCGCAGCGCCAGCCAGCCAGACCGCGCCCTGCGGGTGGCCACCGACGGATTACGCCCATTTGCAGTGCGCCCACAGGAGCTGCCGTGAGCCGCCGTGCAGCCCTTGCTGCGGGGTTCACGCTGATTGAAGTGCTGGTGGCACTGGGGATCGTGGCCATCGCACTCACGGCAGGACTGCAAGCCACCACGGCGCTGACCAACAACGCACTGCGCCAATCCGACATCCTGCTCGCCCACATCTGCGCCGAGAACGAAATGGTCAAGGCGCGCCTGTCGAGCCAGATGCCAGGCGTTGGCGACAGCAGCCAGGGCTGCGAGCAAGGTGGGCGGAGCTTCACCGTCAACGTATCGGTGCGCCCGACACCCAATCCATCTTTCCGCCGGGTGGATGCCCAGGTCCTGGACGGCAGCGTGCCCGTGCTGGGGCTGGCCACCATCATCGGCCGTTATTGACATCGCCTGCACGCCAAGACCTGCCGCCATGTCACGCCCCCACGCCGCGAGCCGCGGTTTCACCCTGATCGAACTGCTGGTGGCCATCGCCGTGATGGCGCTGATGGCCATCCTGAGCTGGCGCGGGCTCGACGGCATGCACCGCGCGCAGACCCAGACCCAGGCACGCGCCGATGAAGTGCTGGTGTGGCAAGCCGGCCTGGCCCAGTGGAAAGCCGACCTGGACGCCCTGATAGAAGTGCCCCAGATCAAAAGTCTCGAGTGGGATGGGCGCGTGCTGCGGCTCACGCGGCGTGGCATTGCAGCGGCGGGGGACGGACTGCGGGTGGTCGCCTGGACGCGACGCGCGGACGCCGGCGGTTCCTGGCTGCGCTGGCAGTCTCCTGCGTTGGCCACCCGGGACGACTGGAACAGGGCCTGGGTCCAGGCAGAGCGCTGGGGACAAAACCCGGGCGACGAGGAAAAAAAACGCGAGGTGGCCATCCTGCCGCTTGAAGACTGGCAATTGTTCTACTTCCGCAGCAACGCCTGGAGCAACCCGCTGTCGAGTGACGGCACCACGGCCACGCCAGGACAAACCACCCTTCCGGAAGGGATCCGCAGCGTGTTGACGCTGGCCCCCGGCCAGGCATTCAGCGGCCGTCTGACGCTGGACTGGGTGCGCCCCACCGTGGGAGGCGGCAAGTCGTGAAGCCCCAAAAAGGTGCCGCCCTGCTCGCAGCCATGCTGACAGTGACGCTGGTGGCCACGCTGGCGGCAGCGGCGTTATGGCAGCAATGGCGCAGCGTGGAAATCGAGGCGGCAGATCGTTCGCGCGTGCAGTCGGCCTGGATCCTGACGGGCGCGCTGGACTGGGCCCGCCTGATTCTGCGCGAGGATGCCAGGGCCGGCGGCGCCGACCACCTGGCGGAACCCTGGGCCCTGCCACTGCAGGAAGCCCGGCTGTCCACCTTCCTGGCGACGGATGCGAATACGGCAGACACGGACCGCGATGCCTTTCTGTCAGGCCAGATCTCCGATCTGCAGGCGCGGATGAATGCCATGAACCTGATCGACGACGACAGGATTTCCGAATCCGCGCTGATCGCCTTCACCAAGCTGTTCGAGCAACTGGGTCTCCCGCTTCAGCAGCTCGACACACTCGCCGGCGAACTGCTGGCGGCGAAGAAGAGCGCAGCGCCAGGCGCGGCATCCAGCGCGGCCATCGCCCTGCTGCCGCAACGGGTGGATCAACTGGTCTGGCTGGGTCTGCCGGCCCGTACGGTGACGGTATTGAGCCCCTATATCACCGTGCTGCCCTACCGCACCAAGGTCAACATCAATACGGCCAGTGCCGAAGTCATTCACGCCAGCGTGCCAGGACTGGACCTGGCCGATGCCCGGCGCATGTTGGCCGCGCGCGAAAGTGCGCATTTCGCGACCATTTCGGACGCCCGCCTGCCCGGCGCAGTCACAGCGCCATCGGGCAGTGCCATGCTCACGGTCACTTCTGACTTTTTTGAGGTACGCGGGCGGCTGCGGCTGGACCAGGCCGTGGTGGAGGAAATTTCCCTGGTACGACGCGAAGGCCTGAAGGTCACCACGCTGTGGCGCGAACGCGCCACAGCGCTGGCGCGGCCTCCCGGAAGCTGAGCCAGACCGGTGCCCGGGCGATGCCCGGGAACGTCACGGCACCTCTCTACAATGCGCCATCACACCCGCCCATGACCACGCTGATCATCCACCTCCCCCTGTCTGCAGGGAACGCCTCCGCCCGCTACGACTACGTGCTCACGCCCGAAGGGCAGACCGTCGCAGCGCATGCGGCAGCGCCGGCCACCGGACTGCCGGATGCCAGCCGGGGCATTGGTGAAACCGTGGCAGTCGTGCCGGTGGACGCCCTTTCCTGGCACGCAGTGGCCTTGCCAAAGGGTATTGGTGCCAATGCACCGCGGCTGCGCACGGTGCTGCAAAGCCTGCTCGAAGACCGCCTGCTGGACGAAACAGAAGAACTCCACCTCGCGATCGCGCCCCCACCCTGGACCGGTGGCGCCGTCTGGGTGGCCGTGTGCAACAAAGCCTGGTTGCGCCAGCACCTGCAGGCGCTGGAAGCCGCCGGAAGACCTGTCACGCGCATCGTCCCGGAATTTGCACCGCACAACGCCCCCCTGCGCCTGCAGGTCCTCGGCGAGCCGGGACAGGCGCAACTGGTCCTGACAGGGCAGGGAATCGATGGCGGTGTCGTTCGGGGGCCCATGACCGCGGGCATGCTGGCGCTTGGATGGGGCCGCAACGACCTCCCCGCCAGCACGGAAGTACTGGCGGAACCCGCCGTCGCGGCGCAGGCCGAACAACTGCTGCAGCACAAAGCCGTGCTGCAGCAACGTGCGCAGCGTCTCGTCCTGGCCCTGCAAACCCCGTGGGATCTGGCCCAGTTTGACCTGGCCAGCACAGGCCGCACGCGCCTGTTCAAACGCCTTGCGACGATCTTGCGGGATTTTCTTCAGGCCCCGCGATGGCGAGCAGCCCGCTGGGGCACCGGGTTGCTCCTCTTCGCCCATCTGGCAGGGCTCAACGCCTGGGCCTGGAAAGAAGAAGCCGCACTCAGGGCCCAGCGCAGCGCCATCCAGGGCACCCTGACGCAAACCTTTCCGGCCGTGCGGGTGGTGGTGGACGCCCCGGTGCAGATGGCCCGGGAAGTCGCAGCCTTGCGACAGGCGACCGGCGCGCCCTCCGGCAAGGACCTTGAAGCCATGCTCGCAGCCCTGGGAGCCGCCCTGCCGGCAGGCAAGGCCGCCTCCGGCCTGGAATTCAGTGCCGGAGAAACGCAGCTGAAAGACATCCAGCTGGACGCAGAGGCGTTGTCCAGCCTGAACGCCAGGCTGCGCCCGCTGGGTTACAGCGCCCGGCAGGATGGCAACAGCCTCGTGACCCGGCAGGAAACCACCCCATGACCACCTCGACTTTACGCATCCGCCTTCGTGCATGGTGGCAAACGCTGCATCCACGCGAGCAGGCGCTGGTGCTGGGCGCCGCAGTCCTGCTGGCAGCCGCCCTGCTGTGGTGGGTGGGCATCGGGCCCGCATTGAAAGTCCTGCGCCAGGGCGAAGCACAACACCGCATTTTGGACAACCAGTTGCAGCGGATGCAGGCCTTGGCGTCCGAGGCACAGGCCCTCAAGACCAAGCCGCCCATGCCCCGCAGCGAAGCCTTGCGGGCACTTGAATCCTCCGTCAAACAGGGCTTGGGGCCCGGCGCCCAACTGAATGTGGTGGGTGAGCGCGCGACCGTGACGCTCAGGAACGTACCTGCCGCCGCTCTGGCGCAGTGGCTGACACAGGCCAGGGTCAACGCCCGCGCCCTGCCCAGCGAGGCACGGTTGGTCCGCGCAGCGGCGCCCGCAGGTGGCGGCGCGACCTGGGACGGCACGCTGGTGCTGAACCTGCCTGCGCGCTGAAGTGCACTGTGCACACCCGACACTGACCTGCGCACCATGGCCCCCCGCACCGCCTCCCTTCTTCCCCGCCGCGCGGGGCGGTCGCCCTGGACCTGGGCCGTTGCCGGTGCCTTGCTGGGTCTGGCGGGCACGGTGATCTGGCAGGCGCCTGCCATCTGGCTGGCCTCCGCGCTGGACCGGGTCACCGCGGGCCGGGTCGTCCTGGCCGAGGCCCGGGGCACCGCATGGACGGGTTCGGCCCGTCTCATGTTCTCGGGGGGTGCGGGCAGCCGTGACGCATCCGCCCTGCCCGGCCGCGTGGCCTGGCGGATTCGCCCGGGCCGCCAGGGGCTGTCGCTCCAGCTGGAAGCTGATTGCTGCACCCGCCAGCCGATGGCGTTGACCCTCACCCCGCATTGGGGCGGCGCGCAACTCGTGGTCGAAGACAGCACGTCCACTCCGACGCAGCCCACCACCTGGCCCGCCGACTTGCTGACCGGCCTGGGCGCCCCCTGGAACACCTTGCAGGTCGAAGGTCAGCTGCACCTTAAAACGCAAGGCCTGTCCGTCGAATGGACCCAGGGCCGCATCGCCGTGGCAGGCAGCGCCGAATTGACGGCCATGGGCATGTCGTCCAGGCTTTCCACCTTGCGGCCCATGGGCAGCTACCGTCTCATCCTGCAGGGTGGCAACCCGACCACGCTGGAACTCGCCACGGTGGAAGGCAGCCTGCAACTGGCCGGCACCGGCCGCTGGGTCGGCGGGCGCCTGCGGTTTGAAGGCGTCGCCAGCGCAGCCCCTGAACGGGAAGCTGCGCTGTCAAACCTCCTGAACATCATCGGACGGCGCAACGGCGCCCGCTCCATCATTACCGTGGGCTGACGGGCATGATTGACCGCCCCGCTCCGTCCATCACACTTGCCGTTTCATGACGCACCCCACCAAACCCAAACCCTCCTTGACCCGAAGCGCTATCAGTACAATAGCTATCAGCGTCCTATTGACGCTGGGTACAGGCCAATTACAGGCTCAAAATGGCAGTGTAAAGGCGGGCGAGCCCGTCACCCTGAACTTTGCCGGTGCAGAGATTGAAGCCGTCGCCCGCACGCTGGCCACCCTCTCGGGTCGCAACGTGGTGGTGGACCCGCGCGTCAAGGGCACGATCACCCTGGTCACGGAGCGCCCGGTGACGCCGGCCGCGGCCTGGAACCAGTTCCTGGCCACCTTGCGCCTGCAGGGCTTCACGGTGGTGGAAGCGGCCGGCCTGTACAAGGTGGTGCCTGAAGCGGATGGCAAACTGCAGAGCGCCGGCGTGTCCGACCACACCCCGGCCGCGGCGGGCAACCAGATCGTCACCCAGATCTTCCGCCTGAATTACGAGAACGCCAACAACCTGGTGCCGGTGCTGCGCCCGCTGATCAGCCCCAACAACACCATCAACGTCAACCCCGGCAACAATTCCCTGGTCATCACGGACTACGCCGACAACCTGCAGCGCATTGCACGGATTGTTGCGGTCATGGATGTGGCCAACGCCACGGACGTGGAAATCATCCGGCTGCAACACGCCATCGCCACCGACCTCGCGCCGCTGGTGCTCCGGCTGATCGACTCGGGAGGCTCCGCGCCGGCAGCGGGCCAGGGGCAGGCCGACACCTCGTTCAAGACCACGCTGGTGGCCGAGCCGCGCAGCAACGCGCTGATCCTGCGCGCGGCCAACCCGGCGCGCGTGGCGCTGGTGCGGGCACTGGTCAGCAAGCTGGACCAGCCCAGCGCCACCACCGCCAACGGCAACGCCGGCAACATCTACGTGGTCTACCTGAAGAATGCCGACGCCACCAAACTGGCGGTCACCCTGCGCGCGGCGCTGTCGGGGGAGAGCCGGACCGGCGCCACCGGCACGACCACCACCGGCAGCACGCCTGCGGCGACCGGCACCTCCAGCGCCAACGCCAGCACCACAGCCTCGTCTACCGGCGGGCAGATCCAGGCCGATGCGGCCACCAACTCGCTCATCATCACCGCCCCCGAGCCGCAGTACCGGCAATTGCGCGCGGTCATTGACCGGCTCGACGGGCGCCGCGCCCAGGTGCTGGTCGAAAGCCTGATCGTGGAAGTGAACACGGACAAGGCGGCCGAGTTCGGCATCCAGTGGCAGGGCGCCGTGGGCAATTCGGGCAGCACCAACATCGGCTTGCTGGGCACCAACTTCGCCAACAACAACATCATCACCCTGGCCAGCCAGGCCGCCACCGGCGGCGCCGTACCGACGGGCGGCCTCAACTTGGGCGTGGCGCACAAGACCAATGGCATCTATGTGCTGGGATTCCTGGCGAACTTCCTGGAGTCCACCAACAGCGGCAACGTGCTCTCGACGCCCAACCTGCTGACGCTGGACAACGAGGAAGCCAAGATCGTGATCGGTGAAAACGTCCCGGTGCCGACCGGCTCCTACACCAGCAACAACACCAGCGGCAACTCGGTCAACCCCTTCACCACCGTGGACCGCAAGGACGTCGGCCTCACGCTCAAGGTCAAGCCGCAGATCAACGAGAACGGCACCGTCAAGCTGGTGATTTACCAGGAAACCTCGTCGGTCAAGGCAGGGACCGAAAACAATCCCAACGGCCCCACCATGTCCAAGCGCACCATCGAGTCCACCGTGCTGGTCGATGACAGCAGCATCGTGGTGCTCGGCGGCCTGCGGCAGGACAAATACCTGGGCAACCAGGAAAAAGTGCCAGGCCTGGGCGACGTGCCGCTGTTTGGCAATCTGTTCAAAAGCGAATCGCGCAGCCGCAACAAGACCAACCTGATGGTGTTCCTGCGCCCGGTGGTGGTGCGCGACGCGCAGGCCACCGACCGCCTGTCGATGGACCGTTACGAGCTGATGCGCGCCGGCATCAAGGAAACCCAGCCCGTGGCGAGCCAGCTCGTGCCCATCAACGCGACGCCGATGCTGCCGCCTCTGCCCGTCCCGGTCACGCCTGCCACACCGACGCGCTAGGCATATCCACCATGCGCTACCCCCTGCCCTACGCCTTTGCGCGGACCACGCAGTTGCTGCTGGAAGACGACGGCCACGCCCTCACGCTCTGGCACCACGCCCGGCCGGACTGGAGCGCCGTCGGTGAAGTCATGCGCAAGTTCGCCACCGACCCGGCCCCGCTGGCGCTGGCCGCCACCGACACCGCCGCCCTGGCCCAGCGCATCAGCGCCGCCTACGCCCAGGGCGAATCGAGTGCTGCGGCGGTGGTCAGCGAAGTCGAAAGCGATGCCGACCTCTCCCGCATGATGCAGGAGCTGCCCGCCGTGGAAGACCTGCTGGAAAACAACGACGACGCGCCGATCATCCGCATGCTCAACGCGCTGCTGACCCAGGCCGCGCGCGACGGCGCCAGCGACATCCACATCGAACCCTACGAGCGCACCTCCAGCGTGCGCTTCCGTGTGGACGGCACGCTGCGCGAGGTGGTGCAGCCCAACCGGGCGCTGCACGCCGCGCTGATCTCCCGTCTGAAGATCATGGCCGACCTCGACATTGCCGAGAAGCGCCTGCCGCAGGACGGCCGCATCTCGCTGCGCATCGGCACCCGCGCGGTGGACGTGCGCGTCTCCACCCTGCCCAGCGCCCATGGCGAGCGCGCCGTGCTGCGTCTGCTGGACAAATCCGAGAGCAAGCTCACCCTGGAATCGGTGGGCATGCAGGGCACCGTGCTGCAACGCTTCGAGCATCTGGTGACGCAGCCGCACGGCATCATCCTGGTGACCGGGCCCACCGGCTCGGGCAAGACCACCACGCTGTACGCGGCGCTGCAGCGGCTGGACGCCAGCAGCAGCAACATCATGACGGTGGAAGATCCGATCGAATACGAGCTGGCCGGCGTGGGCCAGACCCAGGTCAACGCCAAGATCGACCTGAGCTTCGCCAAGGCCCTGCGCGCCATCCTGCGCCAGGACCCGGACGTCATCATGATCGGTGAAATCCGCGACTTCGAGACCGCGCAGATCGCCATCCAGGCCTCGCTGACCGGCCACCTGGTGCTGGCCACCCTGCACACCAACGACGCGGCCAGCGCCGTGACCCGCCTGACCGACATGGGGGTGGAACCCTTCCTGCTGTCCAGCTCGCTGCTGGGCGTACTGGCCCAGCGGCTGGTGCGCAAGCTCTGCACCCACTGCCATGGTACTGGAGCCCCCACGGTCGGCGCTGCCGCGTCCTCCCTGCCCCCCGAGGGGGCCACACACGCCTTGGGGCGGCCCGGCGGCGTGTGGGGTTGCGCTGCCTGCGGCCAGACCGGCTACGCCGGGCGCACTGGCGTATTCGAGTTGCTGATCACCGACGACGCCATCCGTGCCCAGATCCACAACCGGGCCTCGGAGGCCGAGATTCGCACCGCCGCCCTGGCGGCCGGCATGACGCTGATGCGCGAGGATGGCGAACGCCTGGTGCAATCCGGCATCACCAGCCGCGAAGAACTGGTCCGCGTGACCCGCGACTAGCATGTTGCCCCCACGCTTTTCACTTCGTGTACTGCGCTGCCCCCCGAGGGGGCCCGCCTTGCTTGGGGCGGCCCGGCGCTGCGGCCCTGGCTTGAACTGAACCCCCATGCCCGCTTATTCCTACGAAGCCCTCGACGCCCAGGGCCAGACCCGCAAAGGCGTGATCGAAGCCGACACGGGCAAAGCGGCGCGCGGCCTGCTGCGTGCGCAGGCGCTGGTGCCACTGGTCGTGGAGCCCGTCTCCGCTGGCACGGCCGGCACCAGCGATGGCAGCCCGCGCGCCGGCCTGTTTGCCCCCCGGGTTTTCAACGCCACGCGGCTGGCGATCTGGACGCGGCAGCTGGCGGGTCTGGTGGCGTCCGGCCTGCCGCTGGAGCGGGCGCTGACCGCACTGACCGAGGAGGCCGAGGACGAAAAACAGCGCAATCTGGTGGCCGCGCTGCGCGCCGAGGTCAACGCCGGCGCCCCGTTTGCCCGGGCGCTGGCCCAGCATCCGCGTGAATTTGCCGACATCTACATCGCCGTCATCGGCGCGGGCGAGCAAAGCGGCCATCTGGGCGAGGTGCTGGAACGCCTGGCCGACGATCTGGAAGAGCGCCAGGCGCTCACGGCCAAACTGGTGGGCGCGGCCTTGTACCCGGCCATCGTGACGCTGGTGGCCACTGCCATCGTGATCTTCCTGGTCAGTTACGTGGTGCCCCAGGTCGCCAGTGTCTTTGCCGGGAGCAAGCGCGCCCTGCCCTTCCTGACGGTCGCCATGCTGGCGCTCAGCGCCGGGGTGCGCAGTTACGGCTGGGTGCTGTTGATTGCTACTCCATTGATAGCAATAGGTGGCCATTTCGCGCTGGGAAATGCCAAATTCAGGCAGAAATTTGACGCAGCCTGGCTGAACCTGCCGCTGGTGGGGCGGCTGGCACGCGGCTACAACGCGGCGCGCTTCGCCAGCACGCTGGCCATGCTGGCCGGCGCGGGGGTGCCCATCCTGAAGGCGCTGCAGGCGGCTGCCGAAACGCTGTCGAACCACGCGATGCGGGCCGATGCGCTGGACGCGCTGGTGCTGGTGCGCGAAGGCGCGCCGCTGGCGTCCGCCCTGGCACAGAAGAAGCGCTTTCCGGGCCTGCTGGGCATGTTTGCGCGCCTGGGCGAGCAGACCGGCCAGCTGCCGCTGATGCTGCAGCGCGCCGCTGTGCAACTCTCCACCGAAGTCCAGCGCCGCGCCATGGCCCTGGCCACCATCCTGGAGCCGCTGCTGATCGTGGCCATGGGCGGGGTCGTCATGCTGATCGTGCTGGCGGTGCTACTGCCGATCATCCAGCTCAACCAGTTCGTGAAATAAAAAATGGCTGCTACGCTGGAAGGTCAGTTGGTCGTCGCGATTTAATCGCGGGCGCTGTTTGATCTGGAAGAGGAGAACCGGGTCTTCGAGCAGGAGGGCGACGACCGCGCCTACATGCAGTTGCAGCTGGAGCGGCTGGAGCAGCCTGCCAAGCCGGGGGTGGCGTTCTCGCTGGTGAAGAAGCTGCTGGCCTTCAACGATGCGGACAACCAGCGCGTGGAGGTGGTCATGCTCTCGCGCAACGATCCCGTGTCGGGCCTGCGCGTGTTCCGCTCGGTGCAAAGCCACCAGCTGACGGTGACGCGCGGGGTGTTCACCCGGGGCCGTGAGCCTTACCGCTACCTCACGCCCCTGCGGGCCAATCTGTTTCTCTCGGCCAATCCGAGCGATGTGCGGGCAGCCCTGCACATGGGCTTTCCGGCGGCCACGGTCGCCACGCATTCGGCCCGCGCGCAGGACAACTACCCCAACGAAGTCCGCATCGCGTTCGACGGCGATGCCGTGCTGTTCAGCGACGAGGCCGAGCGGGTGTTCCACGGTGCGGACCTGCCCACGTTCCAGCAGCATGAACAGGAAAAAGCCTCGGTGCCGCTGCCCGAAGGCCCGTTCAAGCCGCTGCTGGCCGCCCTGCACCGGCTGCAGAAAGAAGGCACACCCGCCATGCGCATCCGCACCGCACTGGTCACGGCCCGCAGCGCGCCAGCGCACGAGCGCGCCATC
>ERZ1034363.875-NODE-875-length-18747-cov-2.580718_pt1 | contig 18747 bp, 16 predicted proteins | sample MGYA00520616_ERZ1034363 | MGnify/ENA primary metagenome ERZ1034363 (study PRJEB33736, sample SAMEA104284506) | Azolla filiculoides | biome: Urban; feature: Water surface; material: Ditch water | place: Netherlands | collected 2015-10-28 | depth 0-0.1 m ...
TTCCGCACATGGTTTAGGAAACCACTGCTCTATCCACTGAGCTACGAAGGCGTGCTCTGTAAATATACAGGTGGGTAGTTCTGCGGCTTAAGTTTGCCGTCAGCAGTGCTCGCTAGCGAGCCTTCCCTTTGATTCAGTGGCCAAAAGTTAGGCTACTTTCCATGGCGGCTCTCGAAAATTGGACTAAATGGCAAGAAGAAATCCTTGCCATTGGCGTCACCAACCCACTTACTAACTTTGAAATCAATTCCTTTGGTCAAATAGACCTTGAGCGCAGTCACCCGGGCGGATTCTCTCAATTCATTACCGGCAGGCAAACGCTTTTATCCAATCTTGTTCGTGACCCACTGGCTTTTTCTAGAGCGCTTTCATCGGCCCGCCGCATTAAAACCAAATCTGATCGCATAAGCAGCCAATTTGGCATTCCAACACTGCACCTTGTTGGTGGCCTTGCCAATTTTGAGGCCGATGGTTTTGATTTAAATATCCCGATATTGCTTTGGCCAATTTCTTTAGTAAAAAAGGCTGACGATTACGAAATTGCCTTGGATGGAGAACCTCAGGTTAACCCGGCCTTGGTTGCAGCGCTAGAGGCCTGCTATGGAATCAAACTTCAAGAATCTGAATTGCTGGCTAGGCAGAATGAAAGCTCTGACCTGGTTCCTGTAACCGTCTTGAACTACCTGGCTAACCTTTGCGGTGACACCGCAAACTTAGATATCAAGCGCATCCTGGTTATTTCAAACTTCACCACGGTGGTTTCAGAATTACTTGCCGACATTGATGGCCAAAGTAACCCACTCATCGAAGCTTTGCTTGGTGAACCTAGCCAAGGCTTAGCAGACCTGGATATTCCTGAGCTCAACCTTGTGGTTGATGCCGACGCAACCCAAATGCGAATTGTTAGTCGCGCACTTGCCTCTCAGAGCTTTGCAGTTGAAACCTTGCCTGGTTGTGGCTACATACAAACAGTTGTAAACGTCGTCTCTGGTTTGGTTCACAACGGCAAGCGTGTCTTAGTAGTTGCCCCAAGAGAGCAAACTTTGGCTGAGCTTGCCGACCGGTTTTCGGCTGTAGGTCTAAACGGCTTGGGTATCAGAGCTGAATCCACTTGGGTTGACGTAGTCTCTGCCATTTCTCGCAATGAGAAGGCATTGCCTGATTCAGTTGAATTGGTTAGAGCCGAGCGCATTTCTGCCGAGCAGGAATTAGATAAGTACTTTGATTCACTTAATGCAACTGACTCTATTTTGGGTGTATCGGTAGCCCGAGTTCTTCGCGAATTGTCAAACCTAAGTGCCATGGCTAAGCCAGCCTTAACGAACGCCAGAATTCCTGAGGATAAATTGCTGGCAACAGTAGAGAAATCAGCCGCTCTGCAGTTATTGCACGAGGCCTACGAGCTTGGGGAATTTAAGTTTGGCCCTCAAGACAGTGCCTGGTATCAAGCCAAGTTTGAGTCACCGGCCCAAGTTGAATTAGCACTTGGAACCGCAAAAAAATTGCACTCTGAGACCTATCCAAAACTTGCTGAGCAGCTAAACGAATTTACTACCAAGGTAAATTTCAAGGCCGCCGAAACAGTAGAAGACTGGGGAACCTATCTTCGACTTTTCGTGGGCATCCGAGAGACACTAGATAAATTTGTTGCCGATGTTTTTGATCGCCCGCTAACCGAGTTGATTGCTGCTACCGCTCCTCGCAAGGGTGGCGAACGCAATCAAATGTCAGGTGGTAACCGTCGCAGGCTTAAGAAACTTGCCAAAGAATATCTTCGTGCTGGCATGCACGTAAGCGACATGCACGCTTCGCTAAGCGCAATTGCTGAGCAACGTGAACTTTGGCAAAAATACTGCTCAATTCCTACCTCACCTCAGGTACCGCTTGGAATAAATGACGCCTTAGTTGCCTATCAAGGCTTTGTTGCAGACTTAGAAAAATTGCAAAGTCACCTTGATGAGGAATCTAACCCAACTCCACTTTTGGGCCTTTCGCTTCTTGAACTGAAACTAAAACTTCAATCTTTAGCCGAAGATACTGATGCGCTTGCCAACCTGGGAGATAGGTCATTGGTGATGACCAAACTTCGTGCTGCTGGATTAGCCCCTCTTGCAAGAGACCTTGGTAAATTGCACACCACCAAAGAACACATTGCATTGGAACTTGAACAGGCTTGGTGGCAATCGGCACTAGAGAGCTTGGTTTCTCGTGATTCGTCTGTTTTGAACTACATGCCAAAACAAATTGAATCCAACGAACTTAGATTCAGGGCGGCATACGAGGCGCAAATTGCTATGGGTGCAAAAACCGTTGCCCACGAAGCGGCTCAACGTTGGAAGATTGCTCTAACTGAAAACCCGGCACAGGCTTCAGCTCTAAAAGAGCTGCTAAGAACAAGAACTGCTAGCCTGCATTCGCTTGCCCAGGTGGCTCCTAGTATTTGGCCAGTGATTGCCCCTGTAGTTTTGGTTTCGCCATTCCAAGTTGCCGCGCAACTTTCCCCAAAGGCAGAATACGACTGCCTCTTGGTGCTAGATGCGGCCGGCACCAGCGTGGCAGAGAACCTTTCGGCCTTGAAGCGCTCAGCTCAGGTTATTGCCTTCGGTGACGATGCTGTTGCCGCACCCGTTGGCTTCGAAATTGAATCGCGGCCAACCCCTTTGGGGCGTGAATTTGAAGCGCCATCAATTTTTGACGAAGTTCGCCGTGCGTTTGGAGTGGAAACACTGCGTCGAAGCTATCGCGCCACCAGCCCCGCCCTGGGTGAGTTGATTAATCGTGAGTTCTACCAAAACAGAATTCAATTTGTGCCAACTGCCGCAGAGTACCAAGGCGAAAAGTCATTCAATCTTGAACTTGTACTTGAAGATAATCGTGCAAAAACCACCATTGAAGGCGCTACCGAGAGCCTTGATGCAGAACTAAATCACGTTGGTGAATTGATCTTCAATCACGCTCTGTGGCACCCGCAGCAGTCTCTCTTGGTTGCCAGCGCATCGGTCGTGCACGCTGAGCGAATTCGTTCGGCAGTAAAAGCTGGAATTCAACTAAGGCCAAATCTTGCAGAGTTTTTTGAAACTCATGGTCGTGAAAAGTTTGAGGTCACTCCGCTTGCTGACCTTACGCATCGAATCGCTGATCGGGTTATTTTTTCACTTGGTTTTGGGCGTACCTCGCACGGGGCTGTGCTTTCAAACTTTGGCCAGTTGAGCCAGGAGCATGGTCGCAGATACCTAGCCAATTTACTGGTGAGTGCTCGGCACCAGATAACGGTAGTCAGTTGTTTTGGCAGCGAGGACGTGCCAACTGACAGGCTCACCAATGGCGCAACTTTACTTAAAGACTTACTTGCTGCAACCGCTACAAACTCTCAGCCAGCAACCAAGCCAAGTGATCCAATGCTCGCCGATCTCAGCCTCAGGCTAAAAAAGCTGGGTGCAAGAGTTGATGAGACCTATTCAAACGAGCTGCCACTTGTTGTGTCATTCGCCAAGAATTCTGCAGTAATCGAACCTGACTGGTCTATTCCGGGGCAGAACCGTACTGAGAAATTCCGAATTCGACCAGGCCTATTGACCGCCATGGGCTGGAAATACATCAGGGTTTACAGTTTCGAACTGTTTTCCGATCCTCAGGCTGTGGCAATTCGAATTGCTGAACAGCTTGGTATGCAGGTAACAAAGCGCCCGCTGCCGCTATTTGACGAGAACGACAAAGCTTTTGAAGATTCAGATCAAGCCTGGGGTGACCGAGGCGATTCAAACGACATGAGACTTCGCCAAGACAAGCCGCCTCACTGGGGATAAACCTCAGAGCTAATCGCTTTTTTTGGAACCAGCACCAGAATCGTTGCGGTAAAAACCACTGCCCTTGAAAGTTACGCCCACTTGGCCGAATACTTTACGAAGTTCGCCGCCACACTCTGGACACACTGTTAGTGAGGCTTCACTTAGCGCTTGCTGAATATCGAAGCTGTGCTCGCACTGTTTGCAAGCGTATGAGTAGGTAGGCACGTTTCTATTTTAACCAGTTTGAGAACTTAGTAATGCCCACGGGGGTTACCACAGCATCCACAGGATAATCGTGAAGTTCGTGAGGAATCAGATCAAGCAACTCTTCTTCAAAAATAACCGCAACTACATAAGGAGCTGGTGCAAACTTTGGCAAGGCCCTGTCGTAGAAACCTTTACCTTTGCCTAGACGAATTCCAGCTTTACTAATTGCCAGTGCGGGAATGATTGCTATGTCTACGTTGGCAGTGGTTCCAGTTGGTCCAGCTGCCTCTAAGAAACCAAGCTCACCTTCTTTAGTAGACCCGTCAAAGACAACCCAATCAAGATCGCCATCGCTTCGCACCACCGGCATCAAGACTTCGATGTCATTTTCCAGAGCCCAGTCCACAAACAGTTCAACATCAGGCTCGTTGCCAAATGGCAGATAACAGGCAACTCTGGTGACGCCGTTGACCAAACACAGCTCAGCTAAGTGAACGTTAAATGCAGTAGCAAATTCAGGATTATATGAACGCGCGTTTCTGGCTGCAGCAAGTGCTGACCTCAGGGCCTTCTTCTCGCCTGCGACATCTTTGTTGTTCATGGCACTAATCTTGCCATCGTGGCTACTACTTTTGCTCTCACTCACGAAGAACTTGTTGTTCGCGTTGTTAAATTACGCGATGCTAAAAAAATAGAGCAGTTAGTTCTTGGAAACAGACCATGGCTAAAACCATGGGAAGCAACAAATCCTGAAGGCCCAAATTCTTTCGATTTCAAAGCCCAGATTCGCGGTCTGTTAAAGCAAATGAAACTTCAACAGGGTTTGCCTTTGATTATTGAATATCGTGGTCAAGTAGTTGGCCAACTAAATGTTTCCAATATTATTTATGGATCCGTAGGTAGCTGCATTCTTGGCTATTGGATTTCCCCCGAAGTAGCTGGCAAATCAATCATGCCTAAAGCTGTGGCATTAGTTTCTGATTACCTATTTAACGTTGCTGGACTGCATCGAATAGAGATTGCAATTCGCCCTGAAAACAGCGCTTCGCTTCGAGTTGTAGAAAAGCTGGGCTTCAGGTACGAGGGCCTAAAAGAGCGTTTTATTCACATCAACGGTGATTGGCGAGATCACTTCATATTTGCCTTAACTTTTGAAGAGGTGCCAAAGGGAATTCTCGAAAGATTCATCAGCGGCAGGGTGCCTCGCATTAGTTATCCATTTAAAAAATGAAATGGGTGCCTCAAAACACACCTGCTTAAATGGCCGAACTCTAGCAATTCAACTCATAGCGTTTAACTTATGAATTTCAATGGCTCTGGCGGACTGATGCTTCTCATCATTGCCGGGTTATGGGTGGGCGTATTTGTGCCGTCATGGTTCAAGCGCAGCGAAGACCGCCAAGTTCAACGCAGCACCACTCAAGTTGTTCGTGGTGAGATTCGAGACATCAAAAAAACATCCCCGGTCAACAAGATTTCATCGATTGCAGAGCAAAATTATCGACTCACACTAACCCGAAGAATTTTCGCAAGTGTCGCGTTTTTTGCATTTGCGGCAATAATTGCATCAATTTATGGGGCTGTGTCGCAAATTTTTTATTGGATTGTTACGTTTATTTTTTCAACGATTTTTGTGGTTTCAATCATCATTTCGCGGGCGGCAAAGCTAAAGAGTAAACAGCTTCTTTCAAGTGCAGTGAAAACGCGTTCTTCGAACTTTGCAACCAACTACATGAATGGTCTTAGGCCAGAGGTTGGTGCGGTAAATGCCGGAAGCCCAGTAGATACAAGGGCTTGGCAGCCTAATCCGTTGCCGGCACCTAAACAAAGAATTGGCGAACTAGAGTCGCCGACTCTCGCCGAGGTAGTTGAAATAGATCTGCAGGTTAATAAAAACGCTCCTGCAACTCTTGATTCAAGTGCTCTAGACGAGATTCTGCGTCGACGACGCGCCAATGGATAGTGCTTGCAAAAAAGAACTATCATCCCCAAATTCAATACCGATAGCACTAAAGTTTTAAACGATTCCGCATCATGAATTTCAGGAGAAAAAAGTATGGGGATTTTCAATAACGCAAAGAAGCTCTTTGAGAAAAACGCAGAGAGCATCGCCAAGGATGCAGGCAAGCTTGCCGCCGAAGTCGTAGACGAGGTAGCAAATGTCGCAGCCGACCTAGAAAAGAAAGTGGATCAAACCGTGAAGAAAGTTGAAAAGAAGGCTACTAAGGCAGTTAAGACTGCAAGCAAGTCAGCTTCAAAGGCAACCAAGACTGCAGGTACTGCAGTAAAGAAGGCTGCTTCAACCGCAAAGAAGGCAACTGCTGCTAAGAAGCCAGTTGCAAAGAAGGCTGTTGCGAAGAAGACTGTTGCAAAGAAGGCAGCTCCTAAGAAGGCAGTAGCGAAGAAGGCTCCTGCTAAGAAGGTTGTTGCTAAGAAGACTGTTGCAAAGAAGGCAGCTCCTAAGAAGACTGCTGCGCGCAAGCCAGCAGCTCGCAAGGTAGCAAAGAAGAAGTAATTTTTCTTTCCTTTTATAAAAAAGAACCCTGCCGTTTGGCAGGGTTCTTTTTTGTTTGGGTGCTTACTTTCTTAAGACCCAGGAAGAAGCTTTGGTTAGAGTTTCGTGTTGAAATTTGAAACCGGTGCTCAAGAGTTTTTGAGCGGACATGTTCTGGCTGCAGAGTAACAGTTCTGTCGCGGCTTCACCGAAGGCAAGTTTCAAAGCAAATGCAGGTACCGGAATTATCGAGGGGCGCTTTAGTTGTCTGGCCAGCTCTTGAACTATGTCGGAACATGTTGCCGGTTGTGGGGCAGTTAGGTTAAATGCTCCTGCTGCCTTTGGGTCTTTTATCAAATGGATAATTGCTGCAGCTTCATCAACCTGACTAATCCAAGCCCACCACTGCTTGCCACTTCCGAGTGGCCCACCCACACCAAGCTTTATCAATGGCAAAAGTCGGCCAAGAGCTCCTAGTTCTCTAGACATGACCATGGTGGTCCTGGCAAGAATTACGCGAACCCCTTTGGGTGCCTTGAGTGCTTCTTGTTCCCACGCAAAAGCTAGATCACTTAAGAAACCAGAACCTTTAGGTGAATCTTCGGTTAGCACCGCAGAACCGGTGTCTCCGTAATAACCGGATGCTGAGCCGCTAACAAATACTTTTGGCGGATTCTTGGCCGCTGCCATTGCCTCAACCAGCGTGCGGGTTGAATTAATTCGAGAGCTAACGATCTCTTGTTTATAAGATTTGGTCCACGGAATTTTGCCGGTTGTTGCCCCTGCCATATTCACTACGGCATCAATGTTTTCCATGGTGCCAGGGGTCAGATAACCCTTTGCAGGGTTCCACTCCACTTCGTCTGAACTTGTTGCCTTGCGTCTAACAAGTTTGATTGCCTCGTGACCTGCTGCATTCAGTTGTCTAGCTACCTCAGAACCTACTAGGCCGGTAGCGCCAGAGATTAAAACTCTCATCAGAACTCATCCGGGTTTGGGCCGGTGCGAAGGCCTTCATCCAGGCTGGCCATTACCGCCATGTCATCGGCGTCTAGGTTGAAATCAAACACCGATATGTTCTCTTGAAGCCTAGAAACGGTAGCTGTTTTAGGAATAACTAAATTACCTAGATCAACGTGCCAGCGCACGATTATTTGGGTGGGGGTCTTCGAGTGCTTTTCTGCAATTGCTAGTACTCGAGCGTCATCGTTGTATCGGCCTCTTGCAAGCGGTGACCAAGCTTCTGTGGCAATGCCGTGAGTTTTGTTGAACTCACGAACGGTTGCCTGCTGGAAACCGGGATGTAGTTCAATTTGATTAAGAGCCGGAACGGTTCCGCCGGCCGCCAGCAGTGCTTCAAGGTGTGCGGGTTGAAAGTTTGATACGCCAATACCGTGAATTTTTCCTGACTGCATGGCTTTTTCAAAGGCTGCCCAAGTTTCAACGTACAAGTTTTGCTGCGGCTTTGGCCAATGCACCAAAAGCATGTCGATGTAATCAATGTCAAGGCGAGCGAGGCTTTCATCGATAGCTTCTAGGGCACGATCAAAGCCTTGGTCATCGTTCCAGATCTTTGTGGTCACAAAAATGTCTTCACGTGGTATTCCGGCCGACCGCACACCGGCACCAATTTCCGCTTCATTGCCGTAGAAGGCAGCGGTATCGATTCTGCGGTATCCGGTTTCGATTGCCTTTGCAATCAGGCCTTCAGCAATATCGGTGCCGAGTTTATAAACGCCAAGACCAAGCTGGGGTATCAGTTGGCCGTTATTGAGTTTTAGCACTGGGCTTAAATTTGCATTCATGTTAACTCCAAGGGCCAAAGAGAGGATTCCATTCCTCAATCACACGTTCTCCAATGCAACCGGCGATATCGATTGGATCTTGGTCTAATAATTCGGCCAAACCTTTGAGGGACTCAAATCTCCAAATTAGAAGCGCCGAGGCCGAATCAACCATTGGCCCACTGGCAAGCAGGGTTCCATCGGAAAGTCGCTCAGCGAGCCACTCACGGTGCATTGGGCGCACTTCGGCAAGAAGCTCCGCAGGAGCGCTGTAACTGTATCTAACGGCGTATGTAGGCATGTGACCAGCCTAAAGCCCGGAAAAGGGCACAGGTATCGGTGTTTAGGTTTAGATCCAGCTTGGAATCCACATGTGCAAATGCCAGTACCAATAAGGCGTCCAGGTGCCAATCCAGATAGGTAAAAAGAAGAGCGTGCCAGCAAGCGCCAAGCCTAGGTAGGCATAGAAGAGTCCCTGCGCTCTAACCGGCCGCGCAGCGGTATTCACATAATGTCTGGCCACAAAAATTAGAGCCAGAATCATCCAAGGTAAGAATGCAATCGAGTAAAACTGGAATGTGGTTCGCTGCAGGTAAAAAATCCATGGCACGTAGCCACCCGCAATGCCAAGCAGTATTAGTCCGGCTAATCTCTCGCGAGTTTTCAGATACCAAATAGCCACAAAAAACAACGATGCCGCAGCTGGCCACCAAATAAAAGGGTTTCCGAGTGCGGTAATTGCGCTTGAGCAACCATCGGCGGATAAGCAGCCGTTCTCGCCGTATTTAATTCCCTCGTAGAAAAAACTCGTGGGCCTGATTGCGAAAAGCCAGCTAAGCGGATTTGATGCATACGAGTGCGGAGTTGATAGGCCAACGTGAAAACCATAGGCGGCTTTGTGATATTCGATAAGTGAGCTGAACCAGTTATCGGTTGAATTGCGATCGTAGCCACCTGCACTGAGAATCCAGCCAGTCCAGCTCAGTAGATAAATTACAAAAGCGGTTGGCACCAGCATTAGAAACTTGGCCAGGCCCTGCTTTATCAACCCGGCGAAAATCCAATCGCTTTGGCCAGCAGCCTTTCTAGCAATTGCTTCACTAATAACCACGTATAGCCCAAACGCTGCCAAAAAGTACAAACCAGACCACTTGACTGCCGTTGCTGCACCTAGTGAAAGACCAGCGGCCAATAGCCAAGGCCGAAACCAAACCAACTTATCTATGTTGCGAAGATTTTGATCTTTGAGTAAAAAATAAAAGGCCAGCAATACGAAAAACATGAGTGTGCTATCTAAGAGCGCTGTTCTGGCAAGCACGATTGCGTGGCCGTCTATTGCAAATAGGAATCCGGCAGCGATTGCCCAGCCCTGAGATTTGAAGAGTAACTTTGCCACAGCCATTAAGACTGCAACGGCAGCAATGCCAAGCAGCGCGGTGCTGATTCGCCAAGCAAAAGAACTGTCGGCTCCGAAAAGCCACATGCCCAAACCAATTAGCCATTTACCTAACGGCGGGTGCACTACAAAGCTTGGATCGGAAAGAAAGTTGTTTACCTGTCCGGCCTCAAAGGCAGCGTTTGGGTCTGTTGGCCAAGCCTTTTCAGATCCGGTGTTCCATAGTGTCCAGGCGTCTTTTACGTAATAGGTTTCGTCAAAGACCAACTTGCTTGGGTAGCCCAGCTGCCAAAGCCGCAGAAAGGCCGCAAGGGCTATAACCGCCCAGGGTCCAAAGCGGTTGACTAAGGCTCGTACGGCTCTGCCGTTCAAGTAGTTGGCAAGCGAAGCAATCACAGCCCTAATGCTAGACAATAGAACGTGCTCATTCTTGCGGCTACACCCATTGGCAATCTTGCCGACGCCTCGCCGCGTCTAGTTGAAGCCCTAACCGCCGCTAAATTTATTGCCGCCGAAGACACCCGCAGTTTGCTCAAGCTGGCCAACTCGCTGGGTATCAAGTTGAATGCCCGCTTGTTTAGCCTGCACGAACACAACGAAGGTGATCGCATCACCCAAATTCTTGAAATTGCCACCGATGAGACGGTCTTGGTGGTCAGCGATGCTGGAATGCCAACGGTCAGCGACCCAGGGTTCATTCTGGTTCGAGCCGCGGTAGCCGCCGGGGTAGAGGTAAGTGTTATTCCCGGTCCATCGGCCGTGCTCAGTGCGCTCGCCGTATCGGGTTTGCCAACCGACAGATTTACCTTTGAAGGATTCTTACCTCGCAAGCAGGGCGATCGCCGCAAAATGTTCGCGCAGTTAGCCCGTGAACCTCGAACGATGGTCTTTTTTGAGTCACCGCACCGAATATTGGAATCGCTGCAGGATGCGGCAGCGGTTTTAGGCGCAGAACGTCAGGCCAGCGTTTCTCGAGAACTCACCAAGAAGTTTGAGCACACCGAGCGCGGCAGCCTGGCACAACTGGTTGAGTGGGCAAAGGGTGAGCCAAAAGGTGAAATGGTCTTGGTTGTTGCCGGGGCTGTTGCCGAGGTCGTGAAAATTGAAGATCTGGTTGAGCAAGTTTTGGCACTTACCGCCGAAGGCGCTGGGCTCAAAGATGCAGTGGCCGAGATTGCTTCGGCTGCCGGTGCCAGCAAGGGCGATCTCTACCAGTTGGTCTTAGAGCGCCGAAAGGCAGATAAGTCCTAACCTGGCTGGGTTAAGATTGAACCCATGTCAGCAACCAAGGGTAAGTCGTTCTATGTCACGACCCCAATCTTCTATGTCAACGACGCTCCGCACATCGGTCACGCATATACCGAGGTAGCCGCAGACGTTTTGGCTCGCTGGCACCGCCAGCGCGGAGAGCAATCTTTCTTGCTTACCGGCACCGATGAGCACGGTGAAAAAATTCTTCGCACAGCAGCTGCCAACAAGACCTCGCCTCAGGAGTGGGCTGACAAATTAGTTTCAGAAGCCTGGCTACCTCTGCTTGAAACCATTGACATCAAGAACCAAGATTTTATTCGCACCACTGAACCGCGCCACGAGAAAAATGTTCAAGTTTTTCTGCAGCACCTGTATGACACCGGTTTTATCTATCGTGGCTCCTACGAGGGAAATTACTGTGTTGGTTGCGAAGAGTACAAAACTGAGGGTGACCTAATTGATGGTCAGGCAGATTTTGCCGGCCAGCAGGTTTGTGCGATTCACTCGAAGCCGGTTGAGAAACTTCAAGAGACCAACTACTTCTTTAAGTTGAGCGAGTTCTCTCAGACCCTTTTGGATTTCTACGAGGCCAACCCAACTTTCATTCAGCCAGACTCCGCACGCAATGAAGTTATGGCATTCGTGCGTCGGGGTCTAGACGATCTTTCAATCTCACGCTCGAAAGAAAAGTTTGACTGGGGTATTGATATTCCTTGGGACGACAGCCACATCACCTACGTTTGGTTTGACGCGCTGCTGAACTACATCACCGCAATTGGTTATGGCGAGGACGACGCAGCTTCAAAAGCTAAGTTTGAACAGCTCTGGCCGGCAAGCGTGCAGGTTGTTGGAAAAGACATTTTGCGATTCCACGCGGTCATTTGGCCGGCTATGTTGATGGCTGCCGGGCTTGCGCCTGCGAAGCAAGTGTTTGGGCACGGTTGGCTTTTGGTCGGCGGCGAAAAAATGTCAAAGTCAAAGCTCACTGGTATTGCGCCATCGCAAATCACTGAAACTTTTGGTTCTGATGCCTTCCGCTACTACTTCATGAAGGCAATTGCATTTGGCAGTGATGGTTCTTTCTCTTGGGAAGACCTTTCGGCCAGATACCAGTCTGAGTTGGCAAATGGTTTCGGAAACCTTGCATCAAGAGTCATCGCCATGGTGCACCGCTACTTTGAGGGAGTGCTTCCTGCAGCAGGCGAATACACCGATGCCGATAAGCAAGTTCAGGCAATCGCGGCTGCAGCTGTGGCAGATGCCGACTCGGCCATTGAAAAGGTGGCCATCCATGATGCCATCGGTGCCATTTGGACCCTGGTTGACGAGTTGAATAACTACATCACTGTTCAAGAGCCATGGGTTCTAGCTAAAGAAGAAGCTACGCGTGAGCGTTTGGCAACAGTTTTGAACACCACCGTAGAGGGACTTCGCGTACTGGCTGTGCTTTTGAATCCGGTTACTCCAAAAGCAACCGCAAAACTTTGGGCTGCGATTGGCACCTCACTTGGTGAGCTTGATGACCAATCGTTAGCCGCTGCGGGCGCCTGGGGTCAGTTCAGTGCTGGCGCTGCAATTGCAGACCTAGAGCCGCTGTTCCCTCGCATTGAAACTACTGAAGAGAAGTAATTGAAAGATCGCATCGCCCCCGCGTTTGCATCTGCCTTTGCGCCGGCGCCAGAGCCACTAAACGTTGCAATTTACGACAATCACTGTCATCTTGAATTTGTTTTCGATGAAGCTGTTGGAGCTATGCCTTGGAAAGACAATTTAGATATTTCCCAAAGCGTTGGCATTAAGGGCGTAGTTCAGGTTGGCGTTACTTTAGAGAGCTCAAAGTGGTGTGCCGAGCTAGCCACCCAAGATAACCGTGTTCTTGCAGCGGTTGCTCTACACCCAAATGAAGCTCCTCTTTACGAAAACATTTCTGCGCTTGATGAGGCCATTTCGCAAATTGCTGAATTGGCAACGCAACCTAGGGTTCGTGCAATTGGTGAAACTGGGTTGGATTATTTCAGAACCGAAGGCGAAGACAGCATTAGATTGCAGCAGCATTCTTTTGAGGAGCACATTCGCATCGCTAAAGAAAACAACATTGCGCTGATGATTCACGATCGTGATGCACACGATGATGTGGTTGCAACCTTGAAGCGTGTGGGGTCACCAGAAAAAGTAGTGTTCCACTGCTACTCGGGCGATACCAATTTGGCCGAGATCTGTATTCAAAATGGTTGGTACATGTCTTTTGCCGGCAACATAACTATCAAGCGCAACCAACATTTGCGTGATTCATTGAAGATGGCACCAAAGGAGCTAATCCTCATTGAGACAGACGCACCATTCTTAGCCCCAGAACCATTTAGAGGAAGACCAAACGCCCCATACCTGGTTCCGATAACCGCAAGATTTATGGCCGAAACTCGCGGCGATGACCTAGATGAACTCTGCCTGCAGTTAGCCAGCAACACCCAAGACGTTTACGGTTTGTGGACCTGATGGTTGATCTTCTTGGGGCGGCAGATATTCGTGAGCTTGCTTCGCGATTAGATGTGACGCCAACTAAAAAACTTGGTCAAAACTTTGTGACAGATCCAAACACAATTCGAAGAATAGTTTCTGCCGCCAAACTAAACGGCACCGAAACCGTTGTTGAGATTGGCCCCGGGTTAGGTTCGCTGACTTTAGGTTTGCTTGAAGTTGCCAAAAAAGTTATTGCAGTAGAGATTGACCCAAAAATGGCCGCTGAGTTGGAATCAACTATTGCTAGGCGTGCCCCAGGAACTGATTTCAGTCTGGTTAGAGATGATGCGATGAAGGTTACCCAATTGCCTTCAGTACCCGATGCGCTGGTAGCAAATCTGCCTTACAACATTTCTGTTCCCGTGCTACTGCATTTCTTGGAACAGTTCAGTTCTATTCAAACCGGTTTAGTTTTGGTGCAGGCTGAGGTGGCCCATAGGCTGGCGGCAACGCCCGGTTCTAAAATTTATGGAATTCCAAGCGTGAAACTTGCTTGGTATGCCGATTCGGCACTTGCTGGAAATGTTGGTAGAAGTATTTTTTGGCCGGTACCAAATGTAGATTCCGCATTGGTTTATTTCTCTAAGCGACAAACGCCTCTTGGTGACGAAGCACTTAGATTGGCAACATTCGAAGTTGCCGACGCCGCCTTTGGTCAGCGCAGAAAAACTCTGCGTCAAGCTTTGGCAACTTGGGCGGGTTCACCTGCCCAGGCGGAAGCCACCTTGATCAAAGCGGGGGTTAGCCCTCAGGCACGTGGAGAAGAGCTTGACGTTCACCAGTTTGTTGCGATTGCTAAGGCTCGCTAATGGCTATTGCGTTCAAAGTTCAAGAAGATTTCGAATCCGCTCTTGCACAGTTGTTTTCGGTCATAAGTGACGTTGATTCATGGGTGGTTTTTGAACGTCCAAGATTGATTAGTGCTAAAAACGGTGAAGTCAGATTAGCTTTCGATGATCAAAGTCGAGCAATAATTTCATTCGAGCTTCTAGATGGAATCGTTCGGGCTCACATAGTTCATGAGCTTTTGAAAGAAGAATCGGCTGTAAAGGCTAAGCAGTTGTATTGGGCCGAGGTCTTGGGCGGTTTACATCGAAGATTGGATCGCCCCTAATGTCTAAAGTAATTGCAAGCGCCCCGGGCAAGATAAATATCTTCTTTGCAGTGGGCCCGCTTGGTGCAGATGGCTTTCACGATGTTTTCAGCATCTACCAGGCATTGAATCTTCGTGAAGAGATAACTGTGACTGCTTCCAGCGAATGGTTAGTAAAGGTTTCTGGCGCCCTTTCAGCAGAACAGTTATCTGCGGTGCCAACCGGTGAAGAAAATCTTGTGGTTAGGGCTGCCAAAATTGTGGCTGCGGCTGCAGAAATTCAACAACCGCATCCCGTGAAGTTTGAAATTACAAAAAACGTTCCGGTAGCCGGTGGCATGGGAGGTGGTTCTGCAGATGCGGCAGCGGCGCTAATGGCCGTCGATGAACTCTGGTGCACAGGCGTCGAAGGTGATGCCCTCTTGAAAGCAGCGGCCGAGCTTGGTGCAGATGTTCCATTCGCTCTCTTAGGTGGAACTGCAATTGGAACAGGAAAGGGCCACGAGCTTGTTCCTTTAGATTCTGTAAAGCGCCTGCACTGGGTGTTGGTGGCAAACCAAAAAGGGTTAAGTACTCCAAGCGTTTATAAACGACTTGATGAACTTCGTTCGGGTAGAGGCCAAGACCCAACCAAGGTGCCCAAACCAACCGCTCCAAAAGAACTTCTGGCTGCGCTGCTAAGCGGTGACCCATCGCTTGTGGCACCGCTTTTGCACAATGATCTTCAAGAGGCAGCTTTGGATCTAATGCCTGAACTTTCTGAGACCATCGCCAATGGGCTTGCCGCGGGTGCATTAGCGGCCATGGTTTCTGGCTCAGGGCCAACCATTGCACTGTTAGCCCAAGACTCGGCTGCGGCATCTGCTATCGCAAGCCAGCTGGCAGCACAGGGGCACACTGCAATCGCAACCTTCGGCCCAGCTGCCGGAACAATTTTGGAGAAAAACTAGTGGCCCACCTACTTGGCGCCGAAAACGTGTCGCTTGAATTTCCAACCAAGAAAGTTTTTGATCAAATCACTGTTGGCGTAAATGATGGCGATCGAATTGGAATTGTTGGGCGAAATGGAGACGGCAAATCAACCCTGCTCAAGTTGTTGGCCAAGCGAATGCAACCAGATGACGGCCGAATTACACACCGTAATTCGCTGACCTTTGGCTTACTTGATCAAGCCGACGTCATAGATCCTGGTCAAACCATTGGCCAGGCGGTGGTGGGCGATGTATCAGAGCACATCTGGGCTGGAAATCCGAAGATCCGTGATGTTATATCGGGCCTTCTAAATGACCTTGATTGGAACAAGCAAGTTGGTGAGCTTTCCGGTGGTCAACGCCGAAGAGTTGCACTGGCAAAACTATTAGTTCAAGATCTCGACATCGTGATGCTAGATGAGCCAACTAACCATTTAGATATCGAGGGAGTGGCCTGGCTTGCCCAACACTTGAAAACTCGATGGTCAAATAATTCCGGTGGCTTGATTGTTGTAACACACGACCGCTGGTTCCTAGATGAAGTTTGTAATCTCACTTGGGAGGTTCACGACGGGGTAATCGAACCATTCGAAGGCGGTTACGCGGCATATATTTTGCAGCGCAACGAACGAGATCGAAGTGCCGCAGCTTCAGAAGCTCGCAGGCAGAATTTGATGCGCAAGGAGTTGGCTTGGTTGCGAAGGGGAGCACCAGCCAGAACTACGAAGCCAAAATTTAGAATGGATGCCGCAGCGGATCTTATTGCTAACGAGCCTGAGCCAAGAGACAGGGTTGCCCTTTCGAAGTTGGCAACTCAAAGGCTTGGAAAAGATGTTCTAGACATTGAGAACATGAGTTATTCAATTGCCGGTAGAGAACTTCTGCACGATGTTACTTGGCGCCTTGGTCCGGGGGATCGCGTTGGGCTTGTTGGGGTAAACGGTGCCGGTAAAACTACTTTGTTGAAGTTGATTCAAGGAACTCTTGATGCATCGGCTGGATTAATAAAACGCGGTAAAACAGTTAACATCGCAACCCTGAGTCAAGAAGTTCGTGAGCTTGATGAATTTGCCGATGAAAGAATCTTTAGCTTAATTGCGCGTGAGAAATCGTTTTTTGTGGTTGACAAAAAAGAAGTTGGAATTGGTCAGCTGGTTGAACAACTTGGATTCACCCAAGCCCAACTGCAAACACCTATCTCTGATCTTTCCGGTGGCCAAAAACGTAGGCTCCAATTTTTGAGATTGTTATTTGGTGAGCCAAATGTTTTGATTCTTGATGAGCCCACCAACGACCTAGACACCGATATCCTGGCAGCCATGGAAGACCTCTTGGATGGTTGGCCTGGAACCTTAATCGTGGTCTCGCACGACCGTTATCTGCTTGAGCGAGTTACCGATCAGCAGTACGCCTTGCTAGGTGATGGCAGCCTTAGGCACTTACCTGGTGGGGTTGACCAATACCTAGAATTACGCAAGCATTCGTTGTCATCTCATGCAACCTCGGCAACGGTTAGGGCAACAGAGAAATCAAAAGACTCTGGCAAGCCCGCGCTCTCGGGCGCGGCCCTGAGAGACGCCGAAAAGAACTTGTCTCGAATTGAGCGTGCCCTCGAAAAACTAGGTGGCGACGAAGCTAACTTGCACGAGCAAATGGCAACCCATGACCAGGCTGACTACGCTGGCCTGGCTGCCCTAGCTACCAAGCAGGCTGAATACAACGCTAAGCGTGACCAGCTAGAGCTTGAATGGCTTGAAGCGTCAGAACTTCTGCACGGTAAATAACCCAAGCAAATAGCCAAAGCAGAGGTCTTGAGGCCCGCTTATCTGGCAGACTTATCCAGTGAGCTTCGGCTCACGTTCCCCTATGGTGTAATGGCAACACTCCGCTCTTTGGATGCGGCATTCTAGGTTCGAGTCCTGGTGGGGGAGCAGTCAGCGAATGAACGGGAGCCCAATGACCGAAAAGCACCTTGCGGTTGTTGTTTTGGCTGCCGGAGAAGGCACCCGCATGCGTTCGCAAAAACCTAAGGTCATGCACGAACTTGCCGGGCTTCCACTTTTGGGTCACGTTCTAGCAACTGCTACTTCTTTGGGTGCCGCGCACGTAGTTCCTGTGATTCGTCACCAGAAAGAGGCGCTCACCGATTACATCAACGCCTTTTACCCAATGGTTCAAATTGCACACCAAGATGAAGTGCCTGGAACCGGTAGAGCAGTTGAATGTGCCCTTGATTCGCTGCCAGCAGACTTCAACGGCGCCATTATTGTCACAAGTGGCGATGTGCCGCTACTAGATGTGCCAACGCTTGAGTCGTTGCTTGAGGCCCACCTTGATGGAAATTATGCGGCAACGGTATTGACCGCAATAGTTGAAGACCCAGCCGGCTATGGGCGAGTAATTCGAAGCAATGATGGAAAGTTCCTGCAAATCATCGAGCATCGCGATGCCGACGCCGAGCAACTTGAGATAGACGAGATCAATGCTGGTGTTTACGTTTTTGACGCAGCTCACCTAAGAAATGCACTTTCAAAGGTTGGGTCTCATAACGCGCAGGGTGAAAAATACCTAACCGATGTCGCCGCCGAACTTTTGCACGCTGGTAGAAAAGTGCAAGCGTTGGCGGTTAGCGATAACTGGTTGGTGGCTGGAATCAATGACCGTGTTCAGTTATCTGAAGTTGCAGCCGAATTGAATTACAGAATTTGCGAAGCTTGGCAGCGAGCCGGTGTAACAATTCTTGACCCATCTTCAACCTGGATAGATGTCACTGTGCAAATCGGTGAAGACGTGAACCTTATGCCGGGAACATATCTAAAGGGCTTCACAGCTATCGGTGCTGGTTCAACTATTGGTCCTGAAGTTGTGATGACTGATACCCAGGTGGGCGATGGCGCTTCAATCGTGAAGGCGCACGTGACCGGTTCAAAGATTGGCGATGGGGCCTCAGTTGGTCCGTTTGCTTACCTTCGTGCAGGCACTGAACTTGGCGCCGATGGCAAAATCGGTACTTTCGTTGAGACCAAGAATGCCAAGATTGGTCGCGGCTCTAAGGTTCCGCACCTTAGCTATGTAGGCGATGCCGAGATTGGCGAAGAAACCAACATTGGTGCCGGAACAATTTTCGCCAACTATGACGGAATCAATAAGCACAAGAGCAAGATTGGTTCCCATGTTAGATCTGGCTCGCACAACGTGTTCGTTGCACCGATTACTATTGAAGACGGAGCCTACACAGCAGCG
>ERZ1034363.876-NODE-876-length-18746-cov-6.110558_pt1 | contig 18746 bp, 18 predicted proteins | sample MGYA00520616_ERZ1034363 | MGnify/ENA primary metagenome ERZ1034363 (study PRJEB33736, sample SAMEA104284506) | Azolla filiculoides | biome: Urban; feature: Water surface; material: Ditch water | place: Netherlands | collected 2015-10-28 | depth 0-0.1 m ...
AATATCGGCCAGAAGATTCTCAACTCCTTCACCATCAGCATTGGTGCGGTGCTCATCAGCCTGTTGCTGGCTTTTCCGGTCGCTTATGCCGTGAGCGTGGGCAAGCATCGTCTTCGCCCTGTTGTCATCACATTGAGTGTCTTGATCTTCCTGCTCCCTGTTGAGTCGGTCGCATTCCCCATCTACTTGCTTTCCAAGATGACTGGTCAATATGGCAGTGTCGGGTTCCTCATCATGCCGTTAGGAATTATTGGCAGTGCATTCGCCATCTTCCTCCTTGCCAACGTCATGAATCACATCCCTTCGTCACTTGCTGAAGCTGCAGAGATCGATGGCGCCAACAAGTGGCAAGTGATGTGGAAGGTTGGTCTTCCCCTCATGACCCCCACTGTTTTGACTGTTGCTTTGCTGTTGTTTGTGAACAACTGGAATGAGTATTTACTCACCTTGCTGCTGTTGCCGGACTCAGAGAGTCAGACTGTTCCGCTAGCCATCTCCATGGTCAACTACGGCCAGTTCGGCGGGGCTCCTGGTGAACTCATCGCGGCAGCAAGTGTTCTCGCTGCGCTGCCCTCCCTGCTCGTGTTCTTGTTCTTCCAGCGCACCTTGGTGCGGGGCATTACCGCAGGGACGCAGTAGTTCACTTCGCATGAACGGTCGCGAGCTCATCCCAGCGGGTGGTGGCGCGCAGTGAGAGCATCTCTCGCTTCATCTCCCAGTGACGTGGGGATTTGAAGCCGGCGGCGCCTAAGCCAATGCTGAAGGCGCCGTGCTTCTCCATCACGGTATCCAGCACTTCACCGAGCTGTCTGCTCTCATGAACGGGAGTGAACAGGTCGAGATATTGGTGGGAGGTCTTGGGGCTGACGTCATGCAACATGATTCCTGCCCGCACATACTTCCTGCCATCCTCAACGCATTCCAAGAGAACAGAGCTCGCTGCTTTGAGAATCTCCACCGGATCATTGGTGGGAACCGAGAACACGGCGTTTCTGTAGGGGGAGTGGAAGGGTTCATTGGCAAAGCGGGAGGTGCCGGCGAAGCAGGTCAATGCTCCGGCCACAGAACCCTGCTTACGCAGGCGTTTGCTCACTCTCTGGGCATAGACCGCCAGAACCTCTTCCATCTGCTTACGCGTGGTCACAGGCGTGGCAAAGCTGCGGGAATACATCACTTGGTTCTTCACTAAACGCTCACCTTCGAGCTTGATGCAGTCAATACCGCGCAGTTCATAGAGCGAGCGCTGCACCACCACCCCAAACTTCTTTTTGATGCGGACCGGGTCCGCATCCCTGAGGTCTTTGATGGTGTGGATGCCCATACTGTTCAGGCGCTTACTCAGACGCCTGGCAATGCCCCAGATGTTGTCCACTGGCAGGGCTTCCATAATCCGGTCAATGTGTTCGGGGGAGAAGGTGTCGAGATTACATACGCCATTCAGCCCAGCGGATTTCTTAGCCCCGCTATTGGCCAGCTTGGCCTGCGTCTTGGATCGGCCAATGCCCACGCAGACGGGTAAGCCCAGCTTGTTCTGAATAGCGGCTTTGATGTCATAGCCCAGGGCGACGAGCTCCTCGGGCGTTCCCTTGACCTCGAGGAATGCTTCGTCGACGCTATAGACCTCCACGTGAGCGGAGAACTCATGCAGGATGCTCATCACGCGGGAAGACAGGTCGCCATAGAGCTCGTAGTTGGACGACTTGGCAACCAGTCCTACGGATGGTGCCCAGGCAGAGATCTTGAACCAGGGGATGCCCATCTTCACGCCGAGTGCTTTGGCCTCTTTGCTCAGTGCCACCACACAGCCGTCGTTGTTGGAGAGCACCACAACAGGCTTGCCTTCCAGGCTGGGGTCAAAGACGCGCTCGCAGGAGGCGAAGAAACTGTTGACGTCAACTAAGGCAATGCGGCGCTGAGATTCGGGCAGGGAAGCTGAATCAAACATGGTGGAGACACCTGGTGACAACACCCCAAATGGTGAGTTCACTCAAGGTGTCCACGGCAATATCGGGAAAGCGAGGATTCTCTGCTTTCAAAAGAACGCGTTCCGAACGAATGTATAAACGCTTGAGGGTCAGCTCACCGTCGAGCACTGCCACCACGACGTCACCGTCGCGAGGTGTCAGGGCTCGATCCACGATGACTTCGTCACCATCGCTGATGCCAGCATTTTTCATACTGTCGCCGGCAACTCGCACGATGAAGGTGGAGTTCACGTCTTTGATCAAGTGAGTGTTGAGGTCTACTCGGCCATCAAAATAATCTTGCGCGGGGGAAGGAAAACCTGCTTGAACTGCAGTGGAGGCAGCCAGAATCGCCGGGAGTGACTCTCCCGAGAGTGGTCGAACCACTAATTCTGTTCTTGGCTGAGCCATGCGGATCCCCTCCTGTTGTTCGAATATATCTTCGAATAGTTGAGCATAGCCCACGGACAGCCGTCACACCACTGCCCAAAATGCAACGGCGCCACTTGTAATCAAGCGGCGCCGTTGGGTGAGAACTGGTCTTTAGGCAGAAGTCAGTTGCTTCTTGCCTAGGTCGTCAAAAAGTTGCTGATTGAGCGTGAACGAATACTGAACCTCTTCGACTAATTGAGCGATTTCTTCGTCGCTGAGAATCAAGCTGTCGAGGGTTGCTCGGTAGTTCTCCTTGTAGTGAACGATATTTTCAATCTCTGTGAAGTTGCAGAAGTTCAACTGTTCCGGGGTTGCACCGTAGTGCCGGGCTACAAGTGCCGAAATTGCCTGGCCTCCAGAGAGATCTCCGAGGTAGCGGGTGTAGTGGTGTGCGACGAGGCGAAAATCTGCTCGACCGTTCAGTCGCATCAGCGCTGAACAGTATTCTGCGAGGCCTTCACTGGAGGGGAATCGTTCACGCCAGTCTGCGGCTCCCAAGGCAACGAGGTCACGTTCAATGGAAGCGAATCGATCGAGTTTTGGATCCCAGAGATCTTCGGAAGAGACGAAAGGCTCGCCTTGGTGTGTTTGTAGTTCAAGAGCTTCGTATACCCAGGCCAGATTGGCTAGATATGCCGCGTATGCATCAAGGTCTAATTCCCCGCGCATGAGCTGTGTGATGAAGCTACTTGATTCGGCAGCCTTGTGCTGTGTTGCGGATGCTTCTTTCAGCAACTGTGAGAGTGGTGTTGACATAAAGATTCCTTGAGAGTGGCAATTTACTTAGGTAAGGCTAACCTAACTAATTTGAAAAAGCTACAGCTAAATAAGCAATTTTCTGGAAAAGGTTGGATTGGAACATCGATAGTTTTGCCGAAGTTTTTTCCGGATTTATCTGACATACACAGGCGACAAGGGAAAGTCCCATCCGTAAAGCAAGTAAAAAAATCCCCCGGAATTCCGGGGGATTTCTCTGTGTGGAGGGGATGACGGGAATCGAACCCGCGTGATCAGTTTGGAAGACTGAGGCTCTACCATTGAGCTACATCCCCGTGCTGCCCACAACCAGTTGGCGCGGGGCACTCGACCTATCTTATACGTTAGAGTGGTACTCGGTCATTTCGCCTCGGCGAATACCGGCCTTGCTTGAGTTTCTTTCATGAATAACTTCAGTGCAGGACCGGGGCGTAGCTCAGCTTGGCTAGAGCGCCCGCTTTGGGAGCGGGAGGTCGCAGGTTCGAATCCTGTCGCCCCGACCACATCCAGATCCATCACCATCACAAGCAGGAGTACCCCTTCGTGAAGACTAAGGTCGAAAAACTCAGCAACACCCGCGCGAAACTCACCATCACGGTGACCGCAGATGAGCTGAAGCCAGCAATCAAGCACGCCTACGAGCACATTGCTGAATCCCTCAACATCCCCGGCTTCCGCAAGGGCAAGGCACCTGCGGCACTGATCGACCAGCGCGTTGGTCGCATGGCTGTGCTCGAGCACGCTGTGAACGAAGGCCTTGAAGGTTTCTACCGCCAGGCAGTCGTCGACGAGAAGGTGCGCCCCATGGGTCGCCCCGAAGCAGACATCACCACCTGGCCAGCCGAGAAGGACTTCACCGGTGACCTCGTTGTCACCATCGAGGTTGACGTTCGTCCCGAGGTTAAGCTTCCCAAGCTCGACGGTCTCACCGTTGAAGTTGAAGCAGCTGCTGTGTCCAAGGAAGACGTTCAGAAGGAACTCGACGAGCTGCGTAGCCGCTTCGGCACCCTCGTCACCGTTGACCGTCCAGCAAAGAAGGGCGACTTCGCTCAGCTTGACTTGGTTGCAACCATTGGTGGCACCGAGGTTGACACCGCACAGTCCATCTCCTACGAGGTTGGCTCGGGCGAGCTCATCGAGGGTATCGATGAAGCTATTGACTCTCTCACCGCTGGTGAGTCCACCACCTTCGAGTCCAACCTGCTTGGTGGCGACCACGAAGGCGAAAAGGCACAGATTGCTGTCACCGTTACCGCTGTCAAGGAGCGCGAGCTTCCCAAGGCTGACGATGACTTCGCTCAGATCGCATCTGAATTCGACACCATCGCTGAGCTGACCGAGAGCCTCAAGGCTCAGGCAGAGCAGCGCAAGGTTGCTGTTCAGGCTCGTGAAGCACGCGAGAAGCTCGTTGCTCAGCTCGTTGAAGCAACCAAGATTGAAGTTCCTCAGGCTGTTATCGATGACGAGGTTCACCGCCACCTCGAGGGTGAGGGTCGTCTCGAAGATGACAAGCACCGTGCAGAGGTCATCGAAGAGTCACAGACTCTGTTCGCTACTCAGATCTTGCTCGACACGATCGCTGAGTCCGAAGACGTTCAGGTTAGCCAGGACGAGCTCACTCAGTACATCATCCAGGGTGCAATGCAGTACCAGATGGATCCTTCTGAGTTCGCCAAGATCCTCACCGAAAACAACCAGATCGCTTCCATGGTTGCTGAAGTTGCCCGTAACAAGGCCGTCAGCATCATCCTGGGCAAGGCAAAGGTTGTGGACACCAAGGGCAAGGCAGTCGACATGAGCGCATTCGCTCTCGTGGAAGACAAGAAGGCTGAGAAGCCCGCCAAGGCTGAGAAGGCACCTGCCGAAAAGAAGCCAGCTGCAAAGAAGCCCGCAACTAAGAAGGACTAGTTCTTCACACTTTTATGCGTTTAGCCACGTATGGAACATTGGGGCCAGGTAAACCCAACCATCATCACCTTTCGATGATTGACGGGAACTGGTCAACAGGTTCTGTGCGTGGCTTTTTGCATGATGCTGGCTGGGGTGCTGATCTGGGATTCCCCGCGATAGTTCTTGATCCAACAGGTCCAGAGGTTTCTGTTGATGTGTTGGAGAGTGAGCAGCTCTCAGAACATCTCGAACGCCTAGATGATTTTGAAGGCCCTGCTTACGCGAGGGTGCTTACCGAAGTGACTACTTCAGCCGGCAAGGTTGAAGCCTATATCTACGTTCTAGCCCAGTAGGTGCTGCACGAAGCTGATCAGCAAGCTCATACCCAAGGTGAACATCACCACGGCAATGATGGCGTCAAGAACGCGCCATGCTGAAGGCTTCTTGAATACGGGATCGAGCAGACGTGCTCCAAAGCCCAGAGTGCTGAACCAGATAATGCTGCCGAGTATGGCGCCGGCGGCAAACCACCAGCGGTTGGCTTCATAGGTTCCAGCAACTGAACCCAAAAGTAGAACGGTGTCTAGGTACACATGCGGGTTCAGATAGGTGAGCGCTAAAGCTGTTCCGGCGGCAACTTTGAGGCTGACTGCCTTTCCGCCGGTGTCTGTGTTGAGAACTTCAGGCTTCCACGCACGCTTGGCTGCCATCACGCCATAGGTGCACAGGAACACACCGCCAATGACTTCAATGAGAAGTAATAGCCACTCGAGCTGCTGAATGATCGCACCCAGCCCGGCCACACCGACTGCAATGAGGGCAGCGTCCGAGAGTGCGCAGATCGCCACGATGACAAAGACGTGTTCTTTGCGAAGTCCCTGGCGAAGAACATAGGCATTCTGGGCGCCAATGGCCACGATAAGAGAGAGTCCAAAGCCCAAGCCGGCGAGCGCAGCAGCAAGAACAGGAGTCATGCATTCAGTGTAGTTCTCAGCTGATGCGTGGCTGTCTCAAGGTGATTTCACAGACTGTTTTTGTTTACTGGGGGAGAAGCCTCCAATGCCTCATTGAATAGTCGGGTCTCCTCACGTCTCTAGGAGCCCGACTTTCATTTGCTTGCTGTGGGCGAACGCCACTCCGCCTGAGGCGAACACTGCCGTGTCGAGGGTGTGTGCTCCGCTAGATTCGAAACACCGCAAGAGAAATGTCTCGTGGTTGTTGAAATGGAGCTGACATGGCCGAAATGGTAATGCCGAACAATGTGTTTGAGCGTCTTCTGAAGGACCGCATCATTTGGTTGGGTTCAGACGTGCGTGACGACAACGCCAACGAGATTTGCGCGAAGATGTTGCTTCTTGCTGCAGAAGATGCCGAGAAGGACATTTACCTCTACATCAACTCTCCTGGTGGTTCGATTACTGCCGGTATGGCGATCTACGACACCATGCAGTTTGTGCCCAACGACATCGTGACTGTGGGTATCGGTATGGCCGCTTCCATGGGCCAGCTGTTGTTGACTTCAGGAACTAAGGGCAAGCGTTACATCACCCCCAACGCTCGTGTTCTTCTTCACCAGCCTCACGGTGGTTTCGGTGGAACCGCATCTGACATTCAGACTCAGGCAGCGCTCATCAACTCGATGAAGCAGAGCCTGGCCAAGATCACCGCTGACCAGACCGGCAAGTCCGTTGAGCAGATCAACGCTGATGGTGACCGCGACCGCTGGTTCACTGCTCAGGAAGCTCTCGAGTATGGCTTCGTTGACCACGTTCGTGCATCCGCAAGCGACGTCGCTGGTGGCGGCGGAACCAAGACTGCGTAAGCGCCGGAAAAGATACGAGGACTCATTATGACTATTCCTAACTTTGAGAGCCGTTACGTTCTTCCTACTTTTGAAGAGCGCACCGCTTACGGTTACAAGCGCCAGGACCCCTACGCCAAGCTGTTCGAAGACCGCATTATCTTCCTCGGTGTTCAGGTCGATGACGCATCTGCTGATGACGTCATGGCTCAGCTTCTCGTTCTGGAAAGCCAGGACCCTGACCGCGACATCGTGATGTACATCAACTCTCCCGGTGGTTCCTTCACCGCGATGACCGCGATCTACGACACCATGCAGTACATCCGCCCCCAGGTTCAGACTGTCTGCCTCGGCCAGGCAGCTTCCGCTGCAGCTGTGCTGTTGGCAGCTGGTGCTCCTGGCAAGCGTTTGGCTCTGCCTAACGCTCGCGTACTCATTCACCAGCCTTCAGCTGGCGACGGTGGACGTGGCCAGGCTTCGGATATCGAAATCCAGGCCAAGGAAATCATGCGTATGCGTGAATGGCTGGAAGAGACCCTGTCTAAGCACTCCAACCGCTCGATCGAGCAGGTCAACAAGGACATCGACCGCGACAAGATCCTCTCGGCTGCAGAAGCACTCGAGTATGGTCTGATCGACCAGGTTCTGACCTCGCGTAAGAACGCTGTGATCACCGCGTAATTTGAAGAAATTCAGAGAAAACCCCGGCTTCGGTCGGGGTTTTCTGCATTTCGGCACGCCGACACCCAAATCCACAGGTGAACGGGAAGGTCTGTGGTTCGGGTTAGGCTCGAATGTCTCATAAAACAGACGTTCTAAGGAGTTGACCATGGCACGTATCGGCGAAAGCGCTGACCTGCTCAAGTGCTCCTTCTGTGGCAAAAGCCAGAAGCAGGTAGCTCAGCTCATTGCGGGCCCTGGCGTCTACATCTGTGACGAGTGTGTTGAACTCTGCAACGAGATCATTGAAGAACGTCTCGCAGAGGCGAACGAAGAGGGCGTCATCGCAGATTTCGATCTGCCGAAGCCCCGCGAAATCTTTGCCTTCCTGGAGGAATACGTCATTGGCCAGGAGCCTGCCAAGAAGGCTCTCTCGGTTGCGGTCTACAACCACTACAAGCGCGTGCGCGCAGGTGAGGGTGTCAAGACCGCCGAGGACAAGGCCAACGAAGTTGAGATTGCCAAGAGCAACATTCTTCTCATTGGTCCCACCGGTTGCGGTAAGACCTACCTCGCTCAAACTCTTGCTCGCCGTCTGAATGTTCCGTTCGCTGTTGCAGATGCAACATCGCTGACGGAAGCCGGCTATGTCGGTGAAGACGTCGAGAACATTCTCCTGAAGCTCCTGCAGTCCGCTGACTTTGATGTGAAGCGTGCTGAACAGGGCATCATCTACATCGATGAAATCGACAAGATCTCCCGCAAGGCAGAGAACCCTTCGATTACGCGCGACGTGTCCGGTGAAGGTGTTCAGCAGGCACTGCTGAAGATCCTTGAAGGAACTATTGCTTCTGTTCCACCACAGGGTGGTCGTAAGCACCCCAACCAAGAATTCATTCAGCTGGACACCACCAACGTGTTGTTTATCGTTGCCGGTGCGTTCGCAGGTCTGGAAGACATCATTCAGTCCCGTGCAGGTAAGACTGGTATCGGCTTCGGTGCTCCCTTGCAGAGCAAGGACGAAGCACGCGATTTCTTTGCTGAGGTTCTTCCTGAAGACCTCCACAAGTTTGGTCTGATTCCTGAGTTCATTGGCCGTCTCCCCGTTATTGCCACGGTGTCGCCACTGGATCGCAGCGCACTGATCGACATCCTCACTGAACCTAAGAACGCTCTGGTCAAGCAGTACCAGCGCATGTTTGCTCTCGATGATGTGGAGCTCGAATTCGAGCCCGCAGCTCTGGATGCGATTGCTGACCTCGCTGTGCTTCGTCAGACCGGTGCTCGTGGCCTCCGTGCAATCTTGGAGAACGTCCTGGGTCCCATCATGTTTGAGGTTCCCTCGACCGATCAGATTCACAAGGTCATCATCACAGCGGAATGTGTCAGCGAGAACGCAGCGCCCACCATCATTCCTCGCTTGGCATCCGCCATCGTTGATGAGCCTGAAGAACGCACTGCCTAAACAGCACTGCTAATATTTCTTTATCGCCGTAACAAGCGAGTAAGCGACTGCCGAGCCCGGCCCACGCTTCGCGGATAACAATCCTGTTTATCCTTCATGCGAATTGTGACCCGAGGAATTTCGATGAGTAACGCACCTGCCACTAGCTCTTCTGAGCTCAACATTGGCGTGCCCTTTTCGTTCGAGGTCTACCCGCCCCGCAACCCTGAGCTCCAAGAAGCACTTCACCGCACCATTCTTGAGCTAGCTGCCTCCGGCCCTGACTTCATCTCTGTCACCTATGGCGCGGGTGGATCCTCTCGCGATGCCACCTTGGACTGCGTTAAGTTCATTCTCGCTAACACTGACGTGGAGCCCATGGCTCACCTCACCTGTGTTGCCGAGTCCTACCAGGGCGCCAATGAGCTTGTGAGGACTTTTCTTGATGCAGGCGTGCGTTCATTCCTCGCGCTGCGTGGAGACGCTCCAGAGGGCACACAAGAGGGCGAGAACTTCCTCGGAGACCTGGGAAGTGCCGCAGAGCTCACCCAGCTCATTCACCGCGTTCAGGCTGAGCGTGAGCCCTTTGTCTTTGAAGAAGAACCCCGCTGGCATGCAGGAGCTACTCGCCTGAGCCAAAAGCGTGAGTTTGTCCGTATTGGTGTTGCTGCATTCCCCAACGGCCACCCGCAGTCACGTTCCAAGACACAAGACATTGATGTTCTTTTGGCTAAGGAGGCTGCTGGTGCCAACCTGGCCATTACTCAACTGTTCTTCCACGCTGATGACTATCTTTCTTTCGCGCAGAAAGCGAAAGAGGCTGGCCTCACCATGCCGATTATTCCCGGAATCATGCCCGTGATTAGTCCGGGTCGTCTGCGCCGCATGATTGAGATCTCGGGCGAAGAGATGCCCAGTGATCTTGAGATTGCTCTCGAGATTGAGCCCACCGCTGAAGGGCAGCGCGAGATTGGTGTTGAGCACGCGGCCAGTCTGGCCAAGGAGCTCATTGCTGGGGGAGCACCAGGTATTCACTTGTATGCGTTCAACCAGAGTGGTCCTGTTCTGGATGTACTTGGTCGGCTCAATAACTAAATCACAACGTAAAAGGCCCCACACGCTGTATTCAGCATGCGGGGCCTTTAGCTTTCTGGGGCTTAGACCGAACGGAGTACGGTCACAACCTTGCCCATGATGGTGGCGTGGTCGCCCAGGATGGGTTCGTAGTTGCTGTTACGGGGCAATAGCCAGGTGTGACCATCGCGTTGACGGAAGACCTTCACGGTTGCTTCATCATCGAGGAGTGCAGCAACGATGTCACCGTTCTCTGCAGTTTGCTGCCTGCGAACGACAACAAAGTCGCCGTCGCAGATAGCAGCGTCGATCATGGATTCACCCTTGACCTTGAGCATGAAGAGTTCACCCTGCCCAACAAGCTGGCGGGGGAGAGCCATGGTGTCTTCGGTGTTCTGCTCTGCAGTGATAGGTCCACCGGCTGCAATCTGTCCTACGAGAGGAACGTGGACCGCTTCTCCCATGGGGAAGACGTTGTCGGCAACAGGTGCTGGTGTGCGAGCAGCTGTGCCCTGACCAAGTACCTCGAGTGCACGGGGGAGCTTGGGGTCGCGACGGATGTAACCGCCGAGTTCAAGCTGCTGAAGTTGGTAAGTAACGCTCGCCAGTGAGGAGAGACCTACAGCATCACCGATCTCCTGCATGGAGGGTGGGTAGCTGTTCTGATCAATGTAGGTAGTGATGACGTCGAGGATGAGCTGCTGCTTGGCGCTCAGTCCTTTGCGTCGTTTGCTTTCGCCAGCTGGTGACTCAGTCATGGCTTATCCGTTTCTGTTGGGTAAGTTCCAAGCTTCCCGACGTGAATGTCCGTGGCTCGTGATGAACTTTTCTCAATACCGAAAGAGTATTCGAAGAATGTCAATAAAACAAACACATATTCGAAGATTCTTGAAGTTTTATCCATAACAACCTTCAATATGTACTTGACATTGAAGAAATACGAATATATCTTCGAAACATATCTTCGAATCGGGTTCTCCCGGCCGAGGGCCCGATTCGAGATAAACACAAGGAAAAGGAGAATCTCATGAGCGCAGTACTCGCATTCACCGCACCAATCCACCGTCCCGTTGAGCCCGAATACATTGATGAGCCATGCAGTGAAGCTGGCAATGTCCGTGGGTCGCACCAGATTAACAACGTGACTTACGTGAACTTCCTCCCCGCAGCAGAACCCAAGACCCGTCTTCGCATCACCAAGCGCGGACGCCGTGTCCTCACCGCCGCAGTTGCACTGCCCCTCGTGATCGGCGCTCTTGTCGCCGCACTCAACAGTGGTGGCGCAGCAGCAGTTGCTGAAGGTGCCTCTAACGACTTCACCTACGTCACCATCGCTCAGGGTGAAAGCCTCTGGCAGCTCGCTCAGGAGATCGCACCGAACGCAGATCCTCGCGACGTTGTTGCTGAGATTGTCTCCCTCAACCAGCTCCACGGAGAAGTCCAGGCTGGTCAGAAGATTGCGATTCCAGCCGGGTACTAAACCTTCAATTCCCTTTCCTGAGAATGCCGGTCCCTTCGGGGGCCGGCATTTGTGTGTTTGCTACGCCCGTAAACTTGTTATGTGACCAGCTTTGAAGATCTCCCTATCCGTGATGACCTGCGTGGAATGAAGCCCTATGGCGCTCCCCAGGAACACGTGAGGGTTGAGCTCAACGTGAACGAGAACACACACCCCGTTCCCCCTCAGGTTGTGATGGACATCATGGGGCGCATTCACACGGCACTGGGTCGCATCAACCGTTACCCTGACCGTGAATTCACCAACCTTCGTGTTGCTCTTGCTGACTACCTCGGCCACGGTCTGGAAGCAGAGAATATCTGGGCAGCCAATGGCTCAAATGAGGTCATTCAGCAGCTCCTGCAGGCATTTGGTGGACCTGGGCGCTCGGTTCTGGCTTTCCCTCCGACCTATTCCATGCACTCGATCATTGCGGCGGGAACGGGAACCCAGTGGATCCCAGCTCAGCGTGATGCTGACTTCGAGATTTCACCGGCAACTGCGGTCGCGGCAATTGCTGAGCACAAGCCCGACATCGTCTTCTTCTGCACGCCCAATAACCCCACTGGTACTCCTGTGTCGTTGGAAACCATTGCAGCTGCCTATGACGCCACCGAAGGAATTGTCTTTGTCGATGAGGCCTACGCCGAGTTTGCCCCCGAAGGTGAGCCCACAGCTCTGAGCTTGTTGGCTGGACGCCCACGCCTAGTCGTCTCTCGCACCATGAGTAAGGCTTTTGCTTTCGCAGGTGCTCGTGTGGGCTACCTCGCTGGTGACCCTGCAGTCGCAGACGCTCTGCGCTTGGTGCGCTTGCCGTATCACCTCTCTGCGTTGACTCAGGCTGCAGCTGAAGGCGCTCTTGCTCACACTCCTGCCATGTTGGCCATGGTGGATGACATCCGTGTTCAGCGTGACCGTTTGGTCACTGAGCTAGCAGCTCTCGGATACACGCCCTATCCCTCCAGTGCGAACTTCGTACTCTTTGGTGGAGTTCGTGATCCCCAGGATGTCTTTGAGAAGCTTCTTGCGCAGGGAATCATCATTCGTGACATCGGAATGCCAGGCCACTTGCGTGTGACAGCGGGTACTGAAGCAGAAACAACCGAGTTCTTGAACGCATTAGCTGCCCTCGATGGCTCGATCAATGGTGCTCTCTAAGCCCTACTAAACTGGTGTTATGACTACAGCACCGCGCATTGCGAGCATTTCTCGCACCACGAGCGAGTCAAGCATTGAACTCACGATCAATCTTGACGGCACGGGTGTGAGCAACATCGAGACGACTGTTCCGTTCTTCGACCACATGCTGACCGCGTTTGCTAAGCACTCATTGTCTGACCTCACAGTCAAGGCTTCTGGTGACATCCACATTGATGTTCACCACACTGTTGAAGACATCGGCATTTCTCTGGGTCTCGCCATTCGCGAAGCACTCGGCGACAAGGCCGGTATTTCCCGCTTCGGCGACGCACTTGTTCCTCTCGATGAGGCACTGGTGCAGGCCGTCGTGGACATTTCTGGACGCCCATTCCTGGTTCACTCAGGTGAGCCTGCAGGTTTTGAATTCCACCTCATTGGTGGCCACTTCACTGGTTCTATGGTTCGCCACGTTTTCGAAGCAATCACCTTCAATGCGGGTCTCACCACCCACATCACGGTGTTGAACGGCCGCGACCCTCACCACATTGCTGAAGCTGAATTCAAGGCGTTTGCTCGCGCATTCCGTCAGGCCAAGGCTCTTGACCCTCTCGTGCAGGGAATCCCCAGCACTAAGGGTGCTCTGTGACCCAAAAGTCCGTCGTTGTTTTCGACTACGGCACGGGGAACATCCACTCCGCCATCAAAGCGGTTGAGCTCGCAGGAGCGAAGGTCGAACTGACGCGCGACAAAACAAAGTGCGCTGAAGCTGATGGCTTGCTTGTTCCTGGTGTCGGGGCATTTGCTGCCGTCATGGAAGCGTTGAATGCTGTTGATGGTGGCGAGATCATTGAGCGCCGCCTTGCTGGTGGTCGTCCTGTGATGGGTATTTGCGTGGGCATGCAGGTCATGTTTGCCAACGGACTCGAAGGTGGTGTTGATACTCCCGGTCTTGGCGAGTGGGATGAAACCGTGCACAAGCTCGATGCACCAGTTCTTCCCCACATGGGCTGGAACACTGTTGAGGTTGGTGAGAACTCGCAGCTGTTCAAGGGCATTGAGAATGAACGCTTCTACTTCGTGCACTCCTATGGTGTGACCGAGTGGAACCTGGATGTCATTCCTCCTTTCCCCAAGCCCTCAGTGACATGGGCCGAACACGGCCAGCGCTTCATCGCTGCTGTGGAGAATGGCCCACTTGTTGCTACCCAGTTCCACCCTGAAAAGTCAGGCGAAGCAGGTATTCAGCTGCTGCGCAACTGGCTCGAGACTCTCTAAAGAACAAAGGAATACACCCTCATGACTGCGCCTATTCTTGAGCTGCTCCCCGCTGTTGACGTCGCTGAGGGTAAGGCTGTGCGCCTGACCCAGGGTGCTCTGGGCACCGAAACAGACTTCGGTGACCCCGTTGACGCCGCAGCAGACTGGGCACGTCAGGGTGCTGAATGGATTCACCTCGTCGATCTCGACGCAGCATTTGGTCGCGGAGAGAACCGCGCCCTGTTGCGCCGGGTAATCGTCGAAGTTCCTGGCGTGAAGATTGAACTTTCTGGCGGTATTCGCGATGACGCCTCTCTCGAGAATGCACTCGAAAGCGGTGCTACTCGTGTGAACTTGGGAACTGCGGCACTTGAGAACCCTGATTGGGCAGCGTCAGCTATTGAGCGTTTCGGTGACCAGATTGCCGTGGGCTTGGATGTGCGCGGTGAAACACTCGCAGCACGTGGCTGGACAGAAGAAGGCGGAAACCTGTGGGACGTGCTCGCACGTCTCGAAGATGCTGGCTGTTCCCGTTACGTCGTGACCGATGTCACTCGCGACGGCATGCTCAACGGCCCTAACTTGGAACTCCTGACGGCAATTACTGAGAAGACCGGTAAGCCTGTCGTGGCCTCTGGTGGCATTGCGAGCCTCGATGACCTGGTTGCACTGCGCTCACTGGTTCCCATCGGTGTGGAGGGTGCGATTGTGGGCAAGGCTCTCTATGCTCAGAAGTTCACCCTCGAACAGGCCATCGCGGTCGCCTACAACTAGGACACATCATGTCTCACAACCACGACGGTCACATGTTTGGCTCTTCTGACAGTGCCGACTCCGCTGGGCAGCCCTGGGAAGGTCGCGAGTTCGAAGAGAACCCTTTTGCCACAGATGATGGCACTACTCCCGAGCACCTCAAACTGGCTCTGGATGCCTTTCATGGTCTTCCCTTGGATTCAGAGGAACGTGCCGGCCGTCACATGAACGTCGTGGATGCCATTCGCATCTCGCGCTTCCTTGTTCCTCTCCTGGCGGAAGCCGGGGATGTGGGAGTGAACGCCGCCGGTCTCGTCGTCGATAAGACTCAAGAGTTAGCCATTGTCACCGTCGCTGGTCCCACTGGCCAAAAAGTTCTTCCTGTCTTCACATCGGTCGAAGCTATGCAGAAGTGGAAGCCAGAGGCACGTCCCGTTCCTGTTGAAGCACGTCGAGCAGCGCTCGCCGCTGCTGCAGACGGTGCTCAGTGGATTGTTATCGACCCGCAGAGTTCCACAGAGATCGTGCTCCGTCGTCCCACAGTTGAGGCAATTGCTAAGGGAACACCATGGGTTCCTAATCACATTGATCCCATGCTGCAGAAGGTGTTCAACGACTCGATTGAAGACGAACCCTTTGTGAAGGCAGTTCGCCTCACTTCTGGTGACCCTGATGCGCGTGGTTTTGACGAAGAACTTGTTGTTCAGGTGGTTCTTCCACCGAGCCTCGAACAGAACGAAGTGGAGCGCGTTGTGCGCTCACTGTCGAACAAGTGGTCTCAGCACAGCATCTTCTCGGAGCGTGTGGATTCGATGCGCTTGACGCTCGTTCCTGCGATCTAACTCAAGAACTTCAGTGGAAACCCAGCCCTAAACGGGCTGGGTTTCTTTGCTGAGTGTGGTGATCGAAACGTGACGCTTGCGTGAGATGGCGAGTGCTGTGAACAGCACTCCGCCCAAGCTCCAGAGCACCAGTGCGGTTACAGCTGAGGCAAAGCCTGAAACGTTGCCGGAATTGATGACTGCTTGGAGCGCTGTCACAGCGTCATTTGCAGGAGTAAATGTCAGCAAAGTATCCAGCAGCTCAGGAACTGTTGAGATGACACCAGTCACCAAGATGAGGATTCCCACTGCAAGAGAGACCATGCGTCCGAAGCCACCCAGGATGGCATTCAGTGCTTGGTTCGTTGCCGTGAAGGCAACGCCAATCAACGCGGCAATTGAGGTCACGCTTGCCCATTCGCCAAGGTCATAACCATTGGCCACGGCAATAACCGTCGCAACAGCAGCACCCTGAATGATTCCCACAATCGCCGGAACCACAAAAGATCTGGTTGCCAATGACAGTGAAGAACGGGTGGACTCGAGTAGTCGCTGGGGGAGGGTCCGCAGGCCGATAAAGATGGCCAGTGCACCAATCCAGAGGGAAAGCACCACATAGAGCGGGGTGCTGTTTGCGCCGAAGGTCAGTGTTCCTGCATCTTTGAGTGCCACAGGTGCTGTGACAACCTCGGAGAGCTTTTTCGTTTCAGCTTCGGTATAAACAGGAATGTTTTCCACTGCAGTGTCGAGTCCGGTGGCTAGGCCAGCAGCTCCACCTGCGACTGCTGTGGTGCCAGAGGCGATGCCTTCCACACCTGTCGCGATGCCGGTGCTTCCAGCAGCGAGCTCAGTAATTCCGCCACTGAGTGTGGAAAGCCCGCCAGCAAGACCTGAGGTCCCGGCTGTCAATCCAGCTAAACCGCCACAGAATTGAGCCTGTGCGGGGGCAACAACGACTTGGGTGCATGTTGCAGACAAACCAGCAAGACCATCTGCGAGCTGCTGGGCATTTCCTGGAATCGCAGCTGCCTGAGATTGCAAAGCCCACATACCGTTAGAAAAGGACGTTGCGCCAGATGAGAGAGTATTTGCCCCATCGGCAAGCGAAGAGATGCCGCTACTGAGCTCGTGAGCACCTGTTGCTGCCTTGCCCAAGCTTTCGCTCAGGGTACTGAAACCAATGAGAACGTTCTCGATGTAGCTCGCACTGAGCTGCTGGTTCAGCAGAGTCACTGCAGTTGAGGTGATCGCAGTTGTCAGGGCGTCATCAACAAGTCGGGTTTTGTCACTCGAGGTGACATCAATAATGGCTTGCTCGGGGTTTGAGGCGTCGCTGAACGAAGATGTTGCAACCTCAGAGAAGTTCTTGGGGATAGTGACGACAGCGACATACTCGCCGCTTTCCAGGCCTGCCTTGGCTCCAGCGTCATTGGTAATGACCCAGTTGTAGTTGGTGTCACTGCCACCACCATCAACGAGGCCTGCGGTCAATAGGCGGCCCAGAGGAGTGAGTTGACCATTGATGGTCACGGGCTCATCGTTGTTCACAATGGCTGCCGTGACGGTGTTGAGGCGGTCTGTGGGGTTCCACAAACCCCACATCAGAGTGCCCACCACAATCAGTGGCACGAAGATGAGTGCAGCCAAGGTGATGATGCGAGGCTTACCCTCGGTCTTGGCGGAGTTCTTGGATAGGCGTGTGATGAGTGTGGCCATGATTATGCCTGCACTTTCTTGCTCGAGGACGAGGCATGGTCGAGGTCAAGCACCACCGAGTTAACGCGGGCGCTGAGGAAGTTACCCCAGGTCTCGACAGGCATATCGTTGGTGGTTCCGACAAAGACGGTGAGAGTATGACTTGCCTTGGAAGCTACTTCGCGGGCTGCATTCAACGCGTCAGCAACGGCATAGCGCTCACTCTCTGAGGAGAGGAAGTCAATGTTGTCGAGAATGATGACGTGTGGCTTCTCTGAGGAGGCATCCTCGATAGCTGCCACCGTGTTGCGGTTGGCGTGCTCAGCAACGTCAATCAAGGCTACTCGTGAGCGCACAGCTCCTGATCGCACAGGTAGGACCATGTCAGCGACCTTGAGCTTTCCGGCGTCAGGATCAAGGCGACCACTCAGGGTCAACAAGAGTGCCGAGGTGGCAATCTTGTCGCTTCCGGTCACAAACAGGGTTGTTCCGTTCGGAACGGTGAAGCTGAGGTTCTTGAAGTAGGAGCGGGTGCCCTCAGCATTTTTCAGGCTCAGCCCTTCTGCTGCGACAACCACGTTCTTTTCGGCAGGCCAGTTAGCGAGTTCAAGTTCGTGCTGAACTCCTTCACCTTCCACGTCGAAGTGGGGGAGAACGCGGTCAAGCCACTTGGGCATGTACCAGGCCTTGTCGCCCAGGAGCTGGAGCACGGCAGGAACAAAAGTCATGCGCACAATGAAGGCGTCTACAAAGATTCCCACGGCCAGCGCTAGCGCGATGGCCTTCATGCTGCCGTCACTTTCAGGGACGAATGCGGCGAAGACAGCGAACATAATGACTGCTGCGGCTGTAACAACCTTCGCGGAGCCCACGAAGCCGGTCACGATCGACTTCCGTGCCTTGCCTGAGTGGACATAGTCCTCACGCATGCGGGCTACGAGGAACACTTCGTAGTCCATGGCCAATCCGAAAAGAATACCCATCACGATGATCGGCATGAAGCTGATCACAGGACCGGGTTTGTCCACATGGAGTAGTTCAGCCCCCACGCCCTCTTGGAGCACGAGAGTGACCACGCCGAAGGCGGCCACCACGCTGAACAGATAACCCACGGCTGCCTTGATGGGGACCCAGATGGAGCGGAAGACCATAGTCAAGAGAATGAGGGAAAGTCCCACCACCACGATGCCGAAGGGAAGTAGGGCATTACCAAGCAGCGTGGAGATATCAATTCCGCTGGCGGTGAAGCCGGTGACAGAAAGGTCAACGCCATACTTCTTCTGGAAATAGTCATGCTTGTCGCGAATGGCTTGAACTAGAGCTTTGGTCTCGGGGGAGTCAGGTGCACCCTCGGGGATGACCTGAATGATGCCGGTGTCTGCGGTCATGTTGGGCGTAGCAAGTGGGACTGCTGCCACGCCTGGAATCTTTTCCAGCTCTGACTTGAGATCATCCATCAGTCCCAGTGGATCAGTGCTGGTGACGATGGTGCCAGTTACCAAGAGGGGGCCATTGAAACCCTCACCAAAGTTCTCAGCGACAAGGTCGTAGGTGCTGCGCG